>ERZ857785.3548-NODE-3548-length-11368-cov-5.542031_pt1 | contig 11368 bp, 10 predicted proteins | sample MGYA00519763_ERZ857785 | MGnify/ENA primary metagenome ERZ857785 (study PRJEB31778, sample SAMEA3449365) | human gut metagenome | biome: human gut; feature: human-associated habitat; material: faeces | place: United Kingdom | collected 2010/2012 ... | reverse complement strand
AGCGGAATCGCGTCTACACCGCCAAATTCTTTAAAGAGTACACATTTGCCTTCCATAACAGGCATACCTGCTTCCGGTCCGATATCTCCCAGTCCAAGTACCGCGGTTCCGTCTGTTACAACAGCAACTGTATTCCAACGTCTTGTCAGATCATAGCTCTTGTTTACATCCTTCTGGATCTCCAGACAAGGCTGAGCAACACCCGGTGTGTAAGCAAGGCTTAAAGCATCTTTGGAATCTACTTTGGCTCTTGATACAACCTCAATTTTACCTTTTAAGTCATAATGCATTTTTAAAGATTCTTTTGCGTAGTCCATTTTGTTTTGGCTCCCTTCTGCACTCTTTTTTTGAGACGCCTACATTGTAACATTAACTCGGCTCAGATTCTACTGTTTTTCTGACCTTTTTTATCAAAATAACTAAAACAGCATCTTTCTGTAGAAAATTGGAAAGATGCTGTCTCAGTTATGATACTTTATTTTTTGATATCAGGTCAGGGGCAAAATACCTTTTGACCCTGACATCATTATTTATCTTTATCAAAATGTACTTCTGCGCTGGCAACTGCACGCTCATCCAGGAGTTGTTTGAAGGTCTTGGTCTTTGCTTTTTCTTCGTAGTCATCGGACCAGTAGTAGCCTTTCAGCTCGTCCATATACTCATAGTAATCGCAAAGATAGATATATACTGTGGAAACATCCCTGTCCTGTATTGCATATGTGTCCGCATTACTGTTTGCCACTCCGCCATATGGCATGATATCTCCATTGGCATCCAGCATAACAGCAAAATATTTTGTTTCCGGATCCTGCATTTTCATAGTGATCTCAAATGGTGTTTTCGTAATGGAGAGAACACCATCTCCATTTTCATCTACCACATTTACATCCTTTTTAACCGTATCGGAAGTATTTTTCTCTACATCTACGTTGAACTTCCAGTCACCCTTCAGTGTCCATGAGTTATATCTGTTATTACCTTCAATTGCCTCAGGATACCGTTCAAAATACTCATTCCACATCTCAGTGAAAAACTGATGTTCCAGATCCTTCTGTTCTTCTGTCAGGCTCTCATAATCTGCATCATCTGTGCTGATTCCATGCTCTGCCATTTTCTGATTATATTCATCCCGCAGATCCTGAGGGATATCCGGGGTAGTATCCTGGTCATCCGGAAGAGTACCCACAATATCTTTCAGATCCAGCTCCATGGCAAACCTGTCAGGTACTTTGATGTCTTTGACATAATCGCTGATTGCCGGACCTCCCACCTGAGGAAGGTTCTCATCACTGTATTCATCCATTCCCAGTGTCTGGGCTAACTTGTCAAAACTAAAGTCCTCAGAATCTACATCAATCCCTTTTTCCTTGAAAAATGCATTACGCACCTCATAAAATTTTGTCCATCCTGCATCATCCACTGTCATATCTTCCACAGGAATACGCAAAACTCCTGCATAAGTATTATCATCCAGCATTTTTCCATCCAGATAAGCATTGAACAGATTACTTTTTCCATCCATGTAATCATATTTCACTGTAGAATTTTCGCTGAGCTTAATATTAGGTTTTCCCTCAGATGTGATGAAGGTATCCGGAAATTTATCCTCTGTATGGATTGTCATGGACAAGTACAGAGCCATTTCATTACAGTATACTTCTGAAAGCGTGACAGTTGTTCCATCTACTGTTTTACTGTATGATTCATTGTCTTTCGTTTTATCTGCATTGTTATTTTCTGTTGTATTCTGATCCTCAGACTGAGCATTTTGAGAATTACTGCTGCCCTCCTGACTTCCATCAGCATCTGCAGACTGTGCACCTTCTGCTGATTCTGTCAGCTGTTTTGCATATTTCGAATAATCACCATAAAATCCCAGAGAATTGCCGAGCTGCTTAAATACATTTCCGACCAGAGGAATGTTCTCTGCAAATGCAGGATTTGTGATACATACTGTGGAAAATACGGCTGCAGCTGCGGTCAGTCCCAAAGCTGTTTTGTATACTGCTTTGAATTTCTTGTGCGATTTTGCTGTTCCTGTGGATTTCTTTCCGGAACTTCCTGTTGATTTTTCTGTTGATTTCTCCTGTAATCTTTGCACCATATTCTCTGTATTTTCCGTATGTCCAGAAGCTGCTGCCATTTCTCTGATTCTGGAAAATGCTTCGTTTTTTGCATCTTCTGCCTGCTTTGGCAACGGAAAATCTGCCTGCATGATTTCCTCTATCACATTGTCATTTCTGTTATTCTTTTCTTTATCAAAATCCAACTTCTTCGCCATGATCACTTCATTCCTTTCTTGAACTTACTGTTATGTTTCCTGCTGTTACTGATCCTGTTCTCAGATTTTCATTCTGATATTCTGCAAACCTTCTGCTATACCTGTGAATTCTCTGTTTTTCTTTTTTTTCTGCTGCAGTCTCTTCTTCTGAATATTATCTTCTGCTGAAGTATATTCCTGCTTTAGCTGCATACGGGCTCTGACCAGTCTGGTTTTTACGGTGTTTTCATTCATATTTAATATAGAAGCAATGTCTGCGATCCGAAATCCCTCTACATAATACAGAACCAGTATGATCCTGTAGGATTCGTCCAACATTCCAAGCATTTCCTTGAACTCAAATTCCTCAATGGACATATCCTGTCCGGGGACTTCCGGAAGTTCTTCGGCTCTGCTGAAATTTTTGTAGTGTCTGTGGATTTTATTGCATTCATTGATCAGGATACGGATCATCCAGGTTTTGAAATATTCCGGATTCTTCAGTGTATGTATTTTTTCAAAGCAGGTAAGTATGGTATCCTGCATGGCATCTGCGGCATCCTCATCATTATCCAGGATTCCCCTTGCCACCTTGTACATTGCCAGAGAATTCTTTTCCATCAGTTCCAGAAATGCATCCGCATCTCCTGAGATGGAGCGTTTTACCAACTGTATCAAATGCTGATCCTCCTTGCTTAAAGTTTTATGTGTTACTGTTTACTTCATGTCCAGTAGCTCTTATGTTTTTACAAATATGTTTCATTCGAATGAAGCTTTGTTGTTTTGTTTTACACTTATTAGATGGGGAAATATAAAGAAAAGTTTCATATCTTTTAACTAAATTTTCAGGTGTGAGATTTTTTATATTTATTATAACCTCTCATCCGCATATAATTGTAATACAAACAAATTATAAGCCCTGAATTTTCCCACAAAAAAAAACGGCACATTTCTGCACCGGTTTTTATCACTCATAATCTTTCTTAATGTTTTCCTTTTATTCTTCAGCATTCAATCTCTTCTGATACATAGACTGGAGCAGGAATTTTCCTGTCTCTGTTTTGAATACTTTTTCCAGCATGTTTCTCACATTGTTTCCGGAAAAATTACTCTCATCTGCATTTACCAGATAATCTGCCTCTATCATAATCTGATAATCAATACCATCGATTCCGGTTATTGTATGATGATGACTTACAATATAAGAAACACGATCTACAAATTCTTTCGGCAGATCTGAATCTGCGAAAAATTCCTCTAGCAGTGCCGCACTTTCTTCTTCCTGATGTTTGCCGTTGGCATTTCCGTATTTTACTCTGCAGAGAGGGCAGGCAATGTCGTGGACAACCGCAGTCACCTCCACCAGCTTCTGCTGCTCCGGTGACAGATTTTCGCCTTCTGCGATTGTTTTTGCATATGCGTATACTTTCATGAAATGGCTGATGTCATGAAGATCTCCCTTGGAATACTCTACCATTTTTTTTACAACTTCTGCTACTGTCATGTTTTGTTCCTGCCTTTCTCTTACGGGTTTAGTTACTTGTGCACTCCGTTCTCAGTAACCGGGTTTATCTTATTCTGAAAAACAGCAGAATCTTTCGATCCTGCTGTTTACAATTATCAATTATTTGCAAAGTTCCTCTGCCATAGCCTCAATCTCTGCTTCGTTTGCTTCGCTTAAGGAAGAAGTGATCTTTACATTATTTTCAAGCCATGTGATATTTTTACTCTTTTCAAACATTCCCTGCATGATTCTTGCTGCTGCAGGTGCCCAGCTTCCGTTTTCGATGAGACCGATAGTACGGTTCTGGTAGCTACGTTCTGTAAGGTTCTCTATGTAGGTACGCATAAACGGGAAAATATCTCCGTTGTATGTAATTGTGGCAAGTACCAGCTTGCCGTAACGGAAAGCATCTTCCACTGCTTCTGCCATGTCATCTCTTGCAAGGTCAAATACAGTTACTTTCGGGCATCCTTTTTCTTCCAGTTTCTGTGCCAGAAGTTCTACTGCTTTCTTTGTGTTTCCGTAAACAGATGTATAGGCGATCACAACACCTTCGCTCTCTACTTTGTAGGAGGACCAGATATCATATTTCTCAATGTAATGTCCCAGGTTCTCTGTGAGGATTGGACCATGAAGCGGACAGATTGTCTGGATATCCAGAGTTGCGGCAGCTTTCAGAAGCTTCTGAACCTGTGCACCGTATTTTCCAACGATTCCGATATAGTAACGGCGTGCTTCGCAGTCCCAGTCTTCTTCTACGTCAAGTGCTCCGAATTTACCGAAACCGTCTGCTGAGAACAGAACCTTATCAGTACTGTCATATGTAACCATAACCTCCGGCCAGTGAACCATTGGTGCAAATACGAAAGTCAGCACATGTTTTCCAAGTGTCAGGCTGTCACCGTTTGCAACCACCAGTTTCTTTCCGTCCAGATTCAGGTTTCTGAAGAAATTTCCCATCATAGTGAAGGTCTTGGTATTTGCAACTACGGTTGTGTCAGGATATGCTTTCATGAAGTTCTCGATATTTGCGGCATGATCCGGCTCCATATGCTGTACTACCAGATAATCCGGTTTCGCACCGTCCAGAACTCTGGCTACATTTTCAAGCCATTCATCTTTGAAATTAGCATCTACGGTATCCATAACTGCAATCTTTTCATCCATGATCACATATGAGTTATAGGACATACCGTTTGGCACTACATACTGACCTTCAAACAGATCTATCTGATGATCATTTACACCTACATAATAAATATCATTTCCGATTTTCATGATAACATGTTCCTCCTTAGCGATATCAGGGCCGGTCAAATCCGGTTAAAAATTCCAATTTTTTTATTTCTGAACCTATTATATCCACATTCATATCGTTCGTCAAGTTTCATTTTATCCTAAAATTTCACCCCTTAACTCATATATAAAAAGTAATACTGTCGTTTTATTTAATACTTATTCTGGTAAAATTCCATATTCCTTATATAACCGTTTTCGAGTCTCTGCGTTTGTCACAACAGACTGTATTTCTGCACTTCTTCCATCCATAATCAGACGATTAAGCAAAGTGCTTAATCGTTCTTCGCCGATTGCTTCTCCAATTGCTCTGCCCTTTGCTTCTCCAATTGCTCTGCCCCTTGCTTCTCCAATTGCTCTGCCCCTTGCTTCTCCAATTGCTTTTGCCTCTGCTTCCGCCTCTTTTTGAAGCCGTTCGAGCCTTTCAGATTCCAGTTCAAGAACTTTTCCACCCATAATCTCACCTATTCCTTTCCGGACTGTCTTTTCATTCTGACATATATAGTCCGCTATTTTTATGATCAGTTTATTTAAATTCATGTATAAAGCCGTCTTATCTGCTCCTGAAAGTTCTCTTTCCAGATTTATCCGGATTTCCTCATAGTCATTTAGCAAACTCTGGAACATTTCCGGATTCTCACTCATTTCATGAATATCCTTTTCATATCGCATAATATAAAACGGCAGAAGCATCAGTAAATTTTTTTCAAAAATACTGTCTCTCGTATATGTCTCCAGTTTCATTGTCGGAACCCGATAATGTACTATGTTCTCATCCGGAAGCACCATCTCTATCTCCAGAAAATCCGGCGTATTCTTTCCGCTTCTCAAATATAATACGCAGGACTTTGGAAAATCCATCCTGTATTTGCGTCCCTGTTTCTGTGCATTTTCGATTGCTATGGAGAAATCATATTCTATCATACGAATTGCCATAGTTGTATCGTCTACACTTTGACATTCAATATGATACAATTTACCAGCAATCTTTAAACAGGAATCCGTGATAATCTCTCCGTTTTCCTGCTGATGTTCATTGCGCAACTGCACAATCGGTACATTCTCCGGATAAGAAGTATGGAATACTTCATTAATCAAAGGTACTGCCAGATATGGCATTTTCTCAATCATTGTACGAAATACATCATCAAATATCGTATTATTCATTAGATACCTCACTTCTATTCTAACATACGGTAACAATGTTTGAATACCCAATTTGCACAAATATCATAAATCGGATAATCTTTATCTTTCGTACATGCTTTCATAAAGGGAAATAGATGACCGGCTGGTCTGGAACTCAGATATATAAATTCAGTGTAACAAACGCATGCTGTTCCGTCAATCAATAGTTTTCGACACATCAACACTACTTTTGAAAATTTATTCCTTACGTTTCAGTAACAAATTCTCAGTTCACAATACACAAGGCTGTCACACTACATAAGCAATTAGTGTAACAGCCTCTTTTCTATTCTCTGAGATCAGGCTCATGAGATCTTGCCGTCTTTCATTTCAAATACAGTATCAACGATATTCATAGTAGATTTTCTGTGTTACGTAACGTAATTTCTGTTTATACCTCACACTTTTTTAATTCTCGTTCTAACTCTAAAACTTCTGTTCTGCACAATTCTATTGCATCATTACAGGTTTCCACATCATCACCATCTATCTCTATGCTATCGTCACCAGGATATCTGGTTGAAAAATAAAAACCATCTATCATTCTCATATGTGTCTGCGTATTTTTTGAAAACTCTGCTCCCATATTTCCTTTTAGAAATTTCATCAGTCTGTTCAGACTATGTGTACGCAAAATATTTTCAAAATCTTTCTGTTGCATAGCATCATCCGGTTTATAGTATTCTGAGATCAGATGCTTCATATATTTTTCGCATATTCCCTGTGCCATGGCACCCATCATATTTGCCACTATCCCCGCATCATAAGAGACCTTAAAATATTGAAAATCATTTTCTGCAAAATCAAAATAACTGTTCAAGGCCATATCTGAATTCCTTCCTTTCGCACATTTGTATAATACAGCATTTTGTTCCTTTTCCAGTCATCGCCAACTACAATTTTCAGATCCGTTTCTGCATCATCCAATTCCTCAGAGGATACTTCTGATTTTAGAAGATAAAGATATTTTTTAAGTTCCGGCCGGGAGCGGAATGACTCTGACAGTTCCAGAAACAGATCAACATCACTGCTATATTTCTCTTCTCCCCGTGCACAGCTGCCATACAGATATATTGTCTTAATATAAGGCCTTATGCATGATGACTGAATAGTTCGTAAAGCATACTCCGCTGCATCTCTCTGCCGTTTTGATCTGATACATGTCAGCATTTTCTACCCCTCCGTTTTCTCTGTATATTATTTCCAGATTGTACGTACATTTTCTGCTTCAGGATTTCTTTGTAAAAAAATTATAACATTCCTTATCTTCTATGTCTATCTTCCATTTATCTGGTGAAAAATTAGAGTGTATTATTGTTACTTTCTTTTATTTTCCTTCAAAGATCTGAGCGATCGGTGAATCTGCAGACAGTATCACTGTTTTGTCCTCACCTTTCATAGATGTCTTCAGCGCATCCAGGCTTCTCACAAATGAATAAAACTCACTTCTGTCCTCTTCTCCATAAGCCTGCGCAAGAATTTTCATATATTCCTGCTCCCCTTCCGCCCCCAGGATCTCTGCCTGTTTTTTAGCATCAGAAATCTGGATTGCTACTTCTTTGTCGGTTTTATTTCGAATCACCTTTGCTTCAGAGTTTCCCTCTGCCTTGTAAGTCGCTGCAATATTATCTCGTTCAGAAATCATTCGTTCATATACAGCTTCCTTATTATCATCCGGCAGGTCCAGCTGCTTGGTTTCGAATTTGAGAAGTTCGATTCCATACTGATCCATGTTTGTTCCTATTGCCTCCATGACCATATCAGACAGTTCTCCGTCACGACTTGTGATCACCTGATCCTGTGACATACTGCTGATCGCATTTTTGGTAGCATTATACACAGCAGTATTAATTCGGCTTTCGCCGCTTTCCACAGAAGAGTTTAATGTCTGTGCAAATTTAAGCGGGTCGCTGATTTTCCAGAGAACATAGCTGTCGCTGATCATTGTTTTCTTATCTTTTGTAATTACATCAGATGCTGCCAGATCATACAGCAGTGTTTCCTTTGGCAATGACTGTGTACTCTCTATAAACGGAATCTTAAAACTGATTCCCGATGAGCTGATCACCCTGTCAACCTTGCCAAACTGACGGATCAGCTTGTATTCATTTTGCTGAGTTACCGTTACCGACGCTCCGACAGCTACAACCACTGCAGACACACCAATTAATATTCCAATTTTCTTACCTTTCATAAATTAGTCCTTTCCAAATTATATCTCTATCCTTCGTATTTCATTTACCAAAACACTTTTATATGAAATATTTTCTGTCATTTCTTTATTCGTTCTCAGAATCATTTATATTTTGTGTATCCTGAGCACTCTGCGGGTCTGTGTTCAGTGTTTCTGTCGGATTCTCTGAACTATCCCCTGTAAAAGAATCTAACGGCAGAACCTTCTGCACTCCATCTCCATTATCAATCACAATCTTCATTCCCGGCAGCACATCTTCCATTGCCTCATAGAACATACGCTTCTTTGTGATCTCCGGATTCTTAACATACTCCTCATACATGGCATTAAAACGTGCAACCTCAGCTTCCGCTTCATTAATCCTTACCTGCTTCTGCGCCTCAGCATCCTGAATGATCTGGTCTGCTTCTGCCTCAGCCTCCGGAAGCTTTTCGTTTCTGTATTTATTGGCATTATTCAAAGCAGTTTCTTTTCCCTGCTTGGCAGTTTCTACTGCTTTAAATGCTTTCATAACCTCCTGTGTGGGCGGTTCTGAATCCTGGATTGTGATATTCACAAGCTGAATCCCCAGATCCTGTTCCTCCATCTGCTTCAGGATCATTTCTTTAATCTTACTCTGGATCTCACCTTTTCCGGTGGTAAGCACTTCATCCACATCATAACTTGCGATTACTGTACGGATACAGCTTTGAGAAATATTTTTTAGAATATCTTCCGGTTCCTCTGAATTATAAAGATATTTTACCGGTTCTAAAATTCTGTACTCAACAAAGAAATCTACATCAATAAAGTTATAATCCGAGGTAATCATAATGCCCTCATTCTCAACCACCGAATTATCTCCCATACTATATCCAATAGGAAATCCCTGGATTGTTGTATTTACTTTCTGTACTTTCTGTATAAAAGGAATCTTAAAATGCAGTCCTGTTTCTGCCACTGCCTTCGGCACTCCGAAAGTTGTCAATACTGCCTGTTCCTGCTCCTGGATCTGATAGGTAGCATCTCCTGCAAGCCCTGCAATAATCACCAACCCTGCTGCTCCTATTACAATACGTTTCACATGTTTTCCCGATTTCTGTAATTTTTTAAATGGATTTACTTTTTCGTTCACTTTTCTCCTCCGTTTCACCATTTGACATAATTAAATTTTTTGCTTCTAAAAATTTCTGAAGAAAAGAAAAAGACTTTCATTTCAGACATAACATGAGCTCTTCTCTTAATGTCTAAAACAAAAGTCTTGCCGATTATATCATAATGCGGGCATTCTTAATCTGCCGTTCTGACGCATTTATGTACCATTTATAGGAAAAACAAGTCCAGTTCTTCATAACGATGGCCGCTACTCCCTTTTCTTTGAGCAGCATCATATCATAACTATTTACAAAATGCAAGAAATATTTTTACGTAATCTCAGTCGCATGTTATACTTAACATACAATGCTGAGTTATGGCTCAGCCCAATACCAGGAGGATTAATTCATGAAAGCATACGAACGCTTATTATCTTATGTAAAAGTATTCACTCCAAGCAGTGAAGAAACCGGTACTTCCCCATCCACACAGTATCAGTTTGACCTTGCCAGACTGCTGGTTCAGGAATTAAAAGAACTGGGTGTGAAAGATGCCGATGTAGATGAACATTGCTATGTCTATGGACATATTCCAGCAACCAGAGGATATGAATCCCGCCAAAAACTGGGCTTTATCGCTCATATGGATACCGTCTCTGATTTCTGCGATCATCCGGTTACTCCGGTTATCACTCCGAATTATGACGGCAAAGACCTTGCACTTGGAACCAGCGGCAGAGTTCTCTCCCCGAAAATGTTCCCTCATCTCTCCACATTAAAAGGCAGAACTCTCATTACTTCCGATGGAACCACCATCCTCGGTGCAGATGACAAAGCCGGAATTGCCGAGATCATGACAATGATCGAGTCCCTCAATGACAATACTATTCCGCATGGTCCTCTCTGCATTGCATTTACCCCTGACGAAGAAATAGGAATGGGACCAGCCCATTTTGATGTTAAAAAATTTGGAGCTGATTTTGCTTATACACTTGATGGTGATACAGAAGGTGAAATCCAGTATGAAAACTTTAATGCTGCCAAAGCAGTAGTAGAATTTACCGGTGTAAACGTACACCCGGGTTCTTCTAAAAATACAATGGTCAACGCAGCACTTGTTGCCATGGAGTTCAATTCTATGCTCCCTTCCGCTGACACACCAAGAGATACGGAAGACTATGAAGGATTTTTCCATCTCTATTCCATAAAGGGAGATGTCTCACATGCTGCTCTCGAATATATCATTCGTGACCACAATGCAACTACTTTTGATGTCCGTAAGAAAACTATGGAACACATCACTAAAATTTTAAATGAAAAATGGGGAAAAGGAACTGTCTCACTTACCATCACAGAACAGTACCGAAATATGAAAGAAATCATCGACACCTGCATGGAACTGATTGAGCATGCAACTGCAGCATGCAAAGAATGCAATATCCCGCCGCTTATCACCCCGATCCGCGGAGGCACAGACGGTGCCCAGTTAAGCTTTATGGGACTCCCATGCCCGAATCTCGGAACAGGAGGACATGCTTATCATGGACCTTATGAACACATCACCGTTGAAGGAATGGATATCGCTGTAGATATAGGATTAAAGATTATCGAGTTATTTTATAAATAATTTCGATTACAATATCTCCTTGTTGTTATTTTAACCGCTAAATTGATGTCTTAAATAATTTTGCGATTAACGTAATAGCAAGGGGATTATCTATAAACTCTGAATATTTTTTATTCTATTTATTTTTACGCACAAAAAAACCAGCTAGATGATAGCTGGCTTCTACTGTATCTTCAAAACTACATACATGTTGACATTTCCTTGAGATTCATTCTTCCTGCGATTC
>ERZ857785.3547-NODE-3547-length-11370-cov-3.567388_pt1 | contig 11370 bp, 8 predicted proteins | sample MGYA00519763_ERZ857785 | MGnify/ENA primary metagenome ERZ857785 (study PRJEB31778, sample SAMEA3449365) | human gut metagenome | biome: human gut; feature: human-associated habitat; material: faeces | place: United Kingdom | collected 2010/2012 ... | reverse complement strand
GCGCAGATGAACCATGGGGCATACCGCCGTCTCTTGCAGACGTTTTTGCAGGAGACGGGATCGCTTTCTGCAGAACTGCCGGGCTATGTGCCGGAGCAGCTGGAGCTTTTCGGAACGAAAGTGCACGGAATCAAGGGCGCCAGCCAGCAGATCGGCAGACAGGCGTTAAGCGAGAGCGCAGAAATCATGGAAATGGCGGCAAAGACAGAAAATATCCGGTACCTGGAAAAGCATATGACAGAGTTTTTGGAGACGATCCGGCACACGTTAGAGAGTGTCGAGGATGAATTAAAGAATCTGCCGCAGGAGATACAGGGGGAAGGCGCAGCCACGGCAGAGGACATACCGGAGGAAAAGCAGCAGATTCTGGCGCAGCTTAGGGAAGCTTTTGATGCGTGTGATTTAAACGGGATTGAGCAGGGACTTTCCCGGTTTGCGCGTGCCCATCTGACAGCGAAGGAACGGGAACTGTTGACAGAACTGCATGCGGCATATGAGAACCTGGATTACGAAGAGGGAAGCGAACTGCTTTCCGGCCGGATGCTGTGATAGAAGTGAAAGAAAAAATGATTGTTTTGTACAGGTTACGCGATTGATAGTGTGAGAAAAATTCCCCTCGCAGAGATATACTGTGCGTAGAATAGAAATCCGGAGTTCCCGGAGCAGCTGACAGGAGATCTGCAGCAAATTTGTACAGGGGGAAAACTATGAATCTGGAAGAAATTACACATCGGGCGTATTTTTTAGCCTGCTATCCGCTTGATGAGAGACATTTAAAAATAAGTATTCAGACAGGAAAAGATGTGGACGAGGTGATCCTCTGGGCGGGTGATCCATATTCCGCCGGGATTGCCGAAAATGAGCAGAACTGGCAGGGAGAGCGGGTGCCGATGGAACTGGAGCGGGAACTGGCACACAGAAATGTATACAGTGCCGTCCTCACACCGGCGTACCGCAGAGTCAAGTACCATTTTGAGATCACCGGAGGCGGGGAGAGCGTCTGCCTGTTTGAGGATGGATTTGTGAAAAACGCAGAGCATTTTCCGGAGGAACGGATGATCCAGCGTTTTATCTATCCGTGGATGAACCGGGCGGACATTATGAAGGTGCCGGAATGGGCGGAGAATATCGTGTGGTATCAGATTTTCCCGGACCGTTTCTGTAACGGCGACCATTCCATTGACCCGGAGGATGTAGTGCCGTGGCGTGAGCATGGCAGAGTAAAAAATGAGGAATGCTTTGGCGGAGATCTGGCTGGAATCACAAGTAAGCTGGATTACCTGCAGAACCTTGGAATCAATGGATTATACCTGACACCAATCAATGAGTCACCATCCAACCATAAGTATGATACGACGGATTATACAAAGATAGACCCACGGTTCGGAGATGAAGAGACATTGATTCATCTGGTGGAAGAAGCACATAAACGTGGCATCCGTGTAATGTTAGATGGCGTGTTTAATCATTGCGGATATTATTTTGCACCGTGGCAGGATGTTCTTGAAAAAGGACCGGAATCAGAATATTATGACTGGTTTATGATAAATGAATGGCCTTTTGACCGGAATGGAAAGGCTGCAAAGAAAAAACAGATTTATACATTTGCCTTTTATGATGGAATGCCGAAAATCAATACCAATAACCCGGAAGTCAGAAAATATTTTGTAGACATCTGTGCAAACTGGGTGGAACATTATGGTATTGACGGAATCCGTCTGGATGTGGCAAATGAGGTATCTCATCGATTTTGTAAGGAACTGCATGCCAGAGTGAAGGAAATTAACCCGGATATTTATATCCTCGGAGAAATCTGGCACAATGCACTTCCATGGCTACGCGGGGATGAATTTGATGCCGTTATGAACTATCCGCTGGGACAAAGTATTAAGGATTTCTGGATTGATAAGAGTCTGACCAATGAGGATTTTGAGTATACGATTAACCGTTGCTATACAAGCTATATGCAGCAGACCAATGATGTGCTTTTCAATCTTTTGGATTCGCATGATACAAAGCGGCTTCGCTCGGATGTGAAAAATCTGGATGAGTATTTTGCACAGATTGCAGTATTATTTGCAATGCCGGGCAGTCCTTGCATTTACTATGGAACAGAAATTGCAATGGAGGGAAGCTATGACCCGGATTGCAGACGTTGTATGCCTTGGAAGGACATTGAGGCTGGAAAATATGCTGAACGCAGTAAAATTATTGCAACACTGATTCACCTGCGCAGGCAGGAACCACTTTTAAAAAGCCGCAATTTCCATTTCCCAAATGATTATGCCAAGTACAAGCGTGTTATCCAGTTCCGGAAAGTGGATTTTCCGGATTGTTATGTGGAGGTAATCATCAACTGCTGTGAAGAAGATGTAGAAGTGGAACAGCAGGGAGAAATCCTGCTTGCCCGCCACTACATTGATTCCACACTTTTGTCAAATGGTGTGTTGATAAGAAGAATAAGAAAGTAGATTAAAAAGGAAGAATATTTTGAAGAAAGAAGTAATTATAATGAAATGCATTATTTCTTTGCAATGCGGTCGGCCTCTGTAATCGGACGGAGAACACGGCATGGATTACCGGCGGCAACGACATTGGAAGGAATATCCTTTGTGACGACGCTTCCGGCACCGATAATGGTATTTCCACCAATGGTAACACCTGGAAGAATGGTGACATCACCGCCCATCCAGACGTTATCGCCAACAGTAATCGGAAGCGCCTTTTCCAGCCCAAGATTGCGTTCTTCGGCGATGGTAGCATGAACGGCTGTATACATGCCGCAGTTTGGGCCGATAAAACAGTGGCTGCCAAGAGTGATTGGAGCACAGTCCATCAGATAGGCATTGTGATTGATAAAGCAATCAGAGCCAATGTTACAGTTATAACCATAATCGGTATAAAATGGGGAGAGAATGGTAACACGTTCACCCATTTTTGGAAGCAGTTTTTTAAGAATATCTTCCCGCAGCTCCTTTTCCTTTGGTGCAGTATGGTTGAAAGTGAAATATAAATCTTCGGCTTTCTCACGTTCTTCTGATAATTCCTGGTCATAATTGGCATCATACCAAAGTCCCAGCTTCATTTTTTCTGATTCTGTCATAGGAAACCTCCTGATTCGTTACAAATAGAAATTGTATAAAATTAATTGAAAATCATATTACAAAAACCACACATCCGGATTCGTAGATGAGATGCAGACTGCTCCGGCATTCAGCATGGAAACTACATCTTCTTTATCGGAAATGAGTCCGCCGGTAATAACCGGAACTTTTGAAAGCCGGCATATGCGGGATACAACCTTAGGCATTAGTGCCGGCAGGATTTCAATGTAATCCGGTTTTACAGAACGAAGCTGCTTTTCAATGCTGTCATAAGCCATGGAATCAATGACGAAGAATCGCAGAATCGTGGAAAGCTCTAATTCCCTGGCTCGTTTGATAAGGACTGGTTTTGTAGTGATAATTCCGTCGGCGTGGGTGTATTTGCGGATGAAATCCACAGCAATCTCTTTTCCGGACAGGCCATTGATTAAATCGATATGTACCATAGCCGTTTTCCCTGCAGCTTTGACACTATCTACAATATCTGCAATATTGCAGATGTCTCCAAACAGGATAAAAATAACCTGACTGTCGCAGGTGAGACATTTTTTCAATCCTGCCATATCCTTGATGGCTGCAATAATCGGAGAATTATCCATAGCATCTTTACAATTTGAAAGCATAGTAAAACCGCCTTTCTACGCATCGTATTTTCGTATTTATAAATATTATACCGTCATTTCCGGAAATGATAAAGGAAAACTATAGGATAAAAAATATAAATTTGCGGAATTTTATGAACATACGGAACGCATGTAAAAACAAGTACGCCAGCATCTGACCCCTCAATCAGATACTGGCGCACCAAAACAGTTATTCCCCTGGAATAAATATTTATCAGAATGATGTGAATCATTTGATAACAATGAGATTATAATTTCGCAGGAACATTTTTTGTGGCAACAATATCCACGCCGGTGCCTGCAACGTCCTGAACCAGAATATCTCCGATAGAGACCGGTGCAGGAACAGTGACGCCACAGAGAGCATTGATAATTGCAAAAATCTTTTCTTTTGGGATATCCTCTTTGGTTTTGCAGGACACCATCGGAATCGTGCCACCGGATACCCGGACGGTAGAAGTTACGATTCTGGTTGGATGGGTAACTTCCTTACGGGCATAAGCATCGCCGCGTTTGCAGGTGTTGCCGGTAACATCAAGAATTTCTGCATTTTCCATGGTTACGGTAATGGAGCAGCCTAAAGGGCAGCCGATACAGGTTAATTCACGTTTTTCCATCCTCTTACGCCTCCTCTATACAAATGGTAATCTGCTCTAAATCAGGGCAGTTGGTAAGCTGTTCTTTGGTAAGGACAACGGATTCCATTTCGCCCGGAGCCATAACCGGACGTTTCCGGAAGCTGATACGTTCTTTGCCGAAGTAAGTAGCAATTCCGCAGTTTTTATAAATTTGTCCCACGCGGAACCGGACAGTAACTTTGTCCGCCATAGCCTCCGGCCGGATGTATTTTGGAACGGTATAGCGGACGCCACCGGTTGGAATAATTTCGACAGATGGCTGGCTGCATTCGGAAACGGATGCATCGGAATGCTGGCTGCTGGTATTACATGCATCAGCAGTGTTGCCGGATAAAATATATTGTGCAGCATTCGCTCCGGCGATACCGGCTTCTTCAGAAACATAATCCACCAGGTCATGGACATGCAGGACATTTCCACAGGCAAAAACACCGGAAATACTGGTTTCTAAGCTGTCATTTACAACAGGACCGGAGGTGACCGGATTTAAAGTGACACCGGCACTGCGGCTTAATTCATTTTCTGGAATCAGACCACAGGATAAGAGGAGCGTATCACAGGAATAATATTCTTCTGTACCGGCAATTGGCCTTCCATCGGAGCCGACTTCTGCAATGGTAACACCAGTGACACGCTCTTTTCCTTCAATATCAATAACGGTATGGCTTAATTTCAACGGAATATCAAAGTCATTCAGACATTGAACAATATTACGCTTGAGACCACCGGAATAAGGCATCAGTTCTGCTACGACTTTTACTTTGGCGCCCTCTAAGGTCATGCGGCGTGCCATAATCAGACCGATATCACCGGAGCCTAAGATAACGACTTCTCTGCCAGGCATATAGCCTTCCATATTGACAAGACGCTGTGCCGTTCCGGCGGAGTAGATACCTGCCGGACGATAGCCCGGAATATTAAGGGCACCACGGCTCCGTTCCCTGCAGCCCATGGCAAGGATAATTGCTTTTGCCTGAATCTCAAACATGCCATCTTTCCGGTTCATGGCAGTTATTTTTTTCTTATGGGAGATATCCATTACCATAGTGTTTAATTTGTAAGAGATGCCAAGAGCGAGTACTTTTTCAATAAAGCGGGAAGCATATTCCGGCCCGGTCAGCTCTTCCTTAAAGGTATGAAGGCCAAAACCGTTGTGGATGCACTGGTTTAAGATGCCGCCCAGTTCTTTGTCGCGTTCAATAATGAGAATATCATTTATTCCATTTTCTTTTGCGGATACAGCGGCTGCAAGTCCTGCAGGACCGCCGCCAACGATTACTAAATCATATGATTTCATGGCATTTCCTCCTGAATCTCTTTGTTATATCCATAGACAAACTGTGAAGAGCCACCACATTTGCTGATGTCCGTCATTTCCATAGGAACTTCTCTGGCAAGAATTTCCATGGTACGCGGGGAACAAAAACCTGCCTGACAGCGTCCCATGCCTGCTCTGGTACGACGCTTGATGGCATCTAAAGAGCGGGCACCCAGCGGGCGGTGAATAGCATCGAGAATTTCTCCTTCTGAAATCATTTCACAGCGGCAGATAATGTTTCCATAGGCAGGCTGCTTTTTGATAAGTTCATTTCTTTCTTCTAAGGAAAGCTCTTCTGGCCTTAAAATTCCTTTGCGGGTGGCAATGAAATTTTCTTTTTCGGTTAAATGCATCTTATCCTGCACCAGTCTGGCCATCATGACACCAATGGCTGGTGCAGAGGAAAGTCCTGGAGATTCGATACCAGCGGCATCAAAAAAGCCGGGAGCATCAGCTGCTTCGCCGATGATAAAGTCGCCATTATCTTCATGGGCACGAAGTCCGGCAAAAGAAGTAATGACCTGACGCATCGGAAGATTCTTAACGCTGTGAGAGGCTTTTTCGGAAAGAGAAGCAAGTCCTTCTCTGGTGGTATTGATACCTTCTTTGTTATCGGTATCCTCTGCGGTCGGACCAACGAGAAGATTGCCGTGAATCGTAGGAGTAACCAGGACACCTTTTCCCATTTTACCCGGTAGCTGGAAAATCGTATGGGATACATGAGTTCCGGCAGATTTATCAAGAAGCTGGTATTCGCCTTTCCGGGCGGTAATGTGAAGTTTTTTGCTGCTTACCATATTGTGAAAAACATCGGCATATACACCGGCAGCGTTGACAACAGTTTTTGCGGTGATATCCTGCTTATCAGTGGAAATCAGGTATCCATCTTCTAGGCTGGTGATAGAAGTTACAGCAGTATTTAAAAAGAATTCAACGCCATTTGCAACGGCATTTTCTGCGAAGGCAATTGTCATATGAAACGGACAGACAATACCACCTGTGGGCGCGTAGAGAGCACTTGTGACATGATCGTCTAAATTTGGTTCCATGGTGTGTAAGGCTTCGCGGTCAAGAATGCGTAAGTCTTTGACCCCGTTTTCTTTCCCCTGTTCCAAAAGACGTTCCAATTCGCTGGCATCCTGTTCATCGGTGCAGACCACCAGAGAACCGTTTCGTACAAAAGGAATGTCCAGATCCTTAGAGAGAGTATCCATCATGGCATTTCCTTCTACATTAAGCTTTGCTTTCAGTGTGCCCGGTTTTGCGTCAAATCCGGCGTGGATAATGGCACTGTTGGCTTTGGAGGTTCCGCAGCAGACATCCTCTTCCCCTTCAATGACACAGATGCCTGCCTGATAGCGGGATAACTCTCTGGCAATGGCACAGCCGATGACTCCGGCACCAATAATTGCAATATCGTACATATAAAACTCCTTTCTGCTGGCAACAAAAAAAGCAAGATAAATAAAAGCGATACTCTCGCTCTTCTTTACCTTGCTCTCGTCTCTTGGTAATTCAATCTTTATTTATGCATATTATAACATGAATTGGAATGGGTGACAATTCCTTTTTTACAGTAAAATGAAAAACATAATTTAGGCGGGTGACGAGAAAATGTCAGAAAATTTGAAAAACAGGTATCACAAAGTTTTGCCCTATGCTATACTAGAACTATGGGAAAAACAGAGCATCAGAAACTGAAAATATTATATATATTAGAACTGCTGTATGAACAGACGGATGAGAAGCATGCTGTCAGGATGAGGGATATTATAGCATATCTGAATCAGAAAGGTATTTCGGCAGAACGCAAAAGTATTTATCGGGATTTGGAGATGCTGCAGGACTTTGGTGTGGATATTTTAAGGGAACAGGAGTACCGAGGCGGATATTATATCGGAAGCCGTGATTTTGAACTGGCAGAATTGAAACTTTTGGTGGATGCGGTGCAGTCATCGAAGTTCATTACACAGAAGAAATCAAGAGAGCTGATACATAAGTTGGAGAAGCTGGTCAGCGTCTATGAGGCAAAACAGCTTCAGCGTCAGGTAGTGGTAACCAACCGGAATAAGACCATTAATGAGAATATTTATTATAACATTGATATGATTTACAACGGAATTTCCGGAGATGTAAAAATCCGTTTCCAGTATTTTTCGTGGAATATCGAAAAAGAAATGGAGCTTCGACGGGACGGAGCATTTTACGAGGTGAGTCCGCTGGTGCTTTCCTGGGATGATGAGAATTATTATCTTATAGCATATGATGAGGAAGATAAGATTATCAAGCATTTCTGCGTGGATAAGATGCTTAAGATTTCACTGACCAGAAAGAAACGGGAAGGTCTTAAGCAGTTTGAAACCTTTGATATTGCATCTTATTCAAAGAAAACTTTTGGTATGTTTGCCGGTGAGGAAGAAACGGTGACACTGCTTTGTGAAAATGATATGATTGGCGTGGTGATTGACCGGTTTGGGCAGGAAGTAAATGTCAGAAAAGCAGATGATATGCATTTTAGAGCAAGACTTCATGTGGCAGTCAGCGGACAGTTTTACGGCTGGCTTTGTGGTCTTGGAGAAAAGGTTGAGATTATCGAGCCGGCAGAGATGAGAGAAAAATATGTGACATATCTTCAGAAGATACAGAATAAATACAGTTAGCAGGTGATGGGAAGAATGGAGACAGAAGTTAAGTATTGTAAGATGTGCAGAAAGGCATTGCCGCCTTTGTCAGACAGGGAATACTGTTATGCCTGTGAGGAACTGCTTCTTTTTGATAAAGTGCGGGAATTTGTACGAAACAATGATGTAAATGAATATCAGGTGGCAGAGTATTTTGATATTCCGGTACGGATGGTAAAGCAGTGGATTAAAGAGGGAAGAATTGAATATAAAGAAAAGGATAAAGCAGGTATTATGTCGAATTATTGTTCCCGGTGCGGACAGCCAGTTTCCTTTGGAACACTTTGTCCACAGTGCCTGCGTCTTTTAAATGGAGAAAAGGCCAGAATGATTGGCTTCTCAAAACCGGAAGAAGGGGAAGAGGGCGAGATGCGTTTCTTAGACGGAGAAAGAAAGTAAGCAGTACTGCTTTGATTTTTGGTTATATTTGTAAAACGGAAACAGCCTGTGATTTTCATGATGTATCATGAAAATCACAGGCTGTTTTTAAAATAAAGTCTATTTCTGCTTTCTGATTTCAGTTGCTGCTTTAATAAAGCCTTTGAATAAAGGATGTGGACGGTTTGGCCTGGATTTTAATTCTGGATGGGCCTGGGTTGCAACGAACCAAGGGTGTCCAGGAATTTCTACCATTTCTACGATACGTCCATCCGGAGAAAGACCACACAGCTTCATACCGTTTTCAGTAAGAATGTTACGGTAATCATTGTTCACTTCGTATCTGTGACGATGTCTTTCGTGGATGGTTTCTTCTCCGTAAACCTGATAAGCAAGGGAAGCAGTATCCAGAACACATGGGTAAGAACCGAGACGTAAGGTTCCACCGATGTCTTCAATGCCATCCTGATCCGGCATCAGAGCAATAACAGGATGTGTGGTATTCGGGTCCAATTCGATGCTGTGCGCGTCATTGAGTTTGCAGACGTGTCTTGCATATTCAATGATAGCAACCTGCATACCAAGACAGAGACCAAGGTATGGAATTTTATGTTCTCTTGCATATTTTGCAGCAGTAATCATTCCTTCTACACCACGGTCACCGAAACCACCCGGTACAATAATTCCGTCAGAATTACCAAGAATTTCTTCTGCATTTTCATCACTTAATAATTCGGAATCTACCCAGTTTAAATTAACGGTTGCACGCTCGGCAATTCCACCATGTTTTAATGCTTCTACAACAGAGATATAAGCATCATGAAGCTGTGTATATTTTCCGACTAAGGAGATATTTACTTCCTGAATCGGATTGCGTAATGCTTCAACCATATCGGTCCAGTCTTTTAAATCCGGCTCCGGACATGGAAGATGAAGAGAATCACAGGCAACCTTTGCCAGATTTTCTTTTTCCATGGCAAGTGGTGCTTCGTAGAGATATTCTACGTCCAGATTCTGCAGCACATGGTCATTTGGCACATTACAGAATAAAGCAATTTTATCTTTTAAGCCCTGGTCTAAAGGATGCTCGGAACGGCATACGATAATATCCGGCTGGATACCCATTCCCTGTAATTCTTTTACGCTGGACTGTGTCGGTTTGGTCTTTAATTCACCGGATGCCTTGATATAAGGAATCAGTGTTACATGAATCAGAATTGCATTTTCATGTCCGACTTCATGCTGGAACTGTCTGATGGACTCTAAGAAAGGCTGGCTTTCAATATCTCCAACAGTACCGCCTACTTCAATGATGGCAATATGGGTATCATTGGAAGTAAAGTTACGGTAGAATCGGCTCTTGATTTCATTGGTAATATGTGGAATTACCTGAACAGTACCTCCACCAAAGTCTCCACGGCGTTCTTTCTGAAGTACAGACCAGTAAACTTTTCCGGTAGTAACGTTAGAATTCTTGGTAAGACTTTCATCAATGAAACGTTCATAATGGCCTAAATCCAGGTCGGTTTCTGCTCCATCATCGGTAACGAAAACTTCACCGTGCTGGATTGGGTTCATGGTACCCGGGTCAATATTGATATACGGGTCAAATTTCTGCATAGTAACCTTGTAGCCTCTGGCTTTTAACAGACGGCCAAGTGATGCAGCAGTAATGCCTTTTCCGAGACCGGAAACAACTCCACCGGTGACAAAGACGTATTTTACAGGCATGGTAGTTCCTCCTTAAATGTGTGTATATGGTTAAAACTTAGATAGACCGACAGTGAATGCGCCGTCGGTCTCATTTTTTCTCAAACTTAGTCTATTATACAACGACAGTAAAAATAAATCCACAAAAATTTATAAAATATTTAGAAAAGAAAGGAAAACTTAACAGAGTTATTATTGATTTATCCGGGCAGATTACATATAATAAGAACTATATTTTGGGAGAGTTTCGAGAATCATATACGGAGGATACAATGGATAACCTGTTTAATAATGGAAATAATAATCAGAATGGTGGAAATAATAACCAGAATAATGGGAATAATAATCAGAACGGCGATAAAAAGGGCGGTAATGGCCAGATGATACTGGCATTTGTTATCATTACTCTTGTGACGCTGTTCTTTATGAGTCTTTTAAACCGTTGCAGTGCAGATATGACTTCCCAGCGGATTACCTATACGGAATTTGTCCAGATGGTAAAGGATGACAAGGTAGAAAAGGTCGAAGTAGGTGCAAACCAGTATAATATCACACCAAAGTCAGATGATAAGACGCTGGTAAAGATGACCTATTATACCGGATTTATTAAAGATGAAAATTTATTAGATCTCTTAAATAAACACAAGGTAGAAATTGACGGATATATTCCGAATAATACATCGACATGGGTATTTAATATTTTAAGTATTGTATTGCCTTTGATTATTATCTGGATTATTTTTGGCGCAGTCATGAAGAAGGCCGGCGGCGGAATGATGGGAGTCGGCAAGAGCAATGCCAAAGTATATGTAGAAAAGACAACCGGTGTAACCTTTAAGGATGTTGCCGGACAGGATGAAGCAAAAGAATCTTTACAGGAAGTGGTAGATTTCCTGCATAATCCGAAAAAATACCGTG
>ERZ857785.3541-NODE-3541-length-11395-cov-5.265256_pt1 | contig 11395 bp, 8 predicted proteins | sample MGYA00519763_ERZ857785 | MGnify/ENA primary metagenome ERZ857785 (study PRJEB31778, sample SAMEA3449365) | human gut metagenome | biome: human gut; feature: human-associated habitat; material: faeces | place: United Kingdom | collected 2010/2012 ... | reverse complement strand
CAGATTTAATATATTTTATACTGGATCTAGTAGAGCTCAGCAAATTGTAGATCCTGAAAATAAGCCATTTGCTAATGGTAATAATGATAGTGGCTGGAGTCTTTTCTATGTTGGTGATGCTACTGATTGTTTAGACGGTCAGGAGTATATTTTTCCTAGAAATGATGATAATACAGGGACAGTTAATTATGTATCATATGAAGCAATAGATGCAACGATGCAGCCCATGGGTGTATATTTACCTAAAGGATATGATGAAAATAAAATATATAAACTTTTAATATTAGATAGAAATAAAAATATAAAAAATGAAAAAGAGTTAATTTTAAATTTATTGAAAAATATAAAAGAAAAAGTATTAAATATTAATTATTTAACCTTTAATACAGAGGAAAAGTTTTATATATTATTTTATTTTGACTCAACTAAGGAGGAGATAAATAAAAACTTATATAAAGCATTAAATGAAGAAAGTAAAGTATTTTTATCAAAGGGTTTAAATGTTTATATATTTAAAGAAACAATGGATATTAATAAATTAAGAGAGCAATCTAAAAGATTTAAAATTATACATAAAAATATTATTGATGAAAAAGAACAAAAAATTTATAATTTATCACTAAAAAAGGAACTTTCAGATGACTTAGAAAAAAATACTCAAACTAACTTAACTGCAATAAAATTAGCTAAAGAATATATAATAAAGAATTTTAATAAAAATATAACCCTTAAAGAAGTAGCAGATGCTGTATTTTTAAGTCAAAATTATTTATCTGAATTGTTTAAAAAGGAGCTTAATGAAGGTTTTTATGATTTTTTATCTAACTATAGGATTAATGTATCTAAACAATTATTATTAACAACTAATTTAAAGGTTTATGAAATAGCAGAAAGGGTTGGATATAATGATTCTATAACCTTTGGAAGAGCCTTTAAAAAAATAACAGGAAAAACTCCAAATGGTTTTAGAAATGGAACTAATGATTAATTGTTTGGGGAGGTAAAAAATGAAAAATAAAAAAATATTTATATTAATCTTTTTTATATTATTAGTCTTTTGTGTAACTTGTATGAAAGCTATTTATAAAGATAATAATATTAAAAATGAAAGTGAAGTTGAAGGTGAAATAAGCTTTTTAAGTAATAGAGTAGATAAAAAAGAAGAACTAGACAAGCTTATAGAAGAATTTGAAAAAAAATATCCTAAGACAAAAATAAACTTAGAGCTTATAGGGGATTTAGGAGAAATATTACAAAGAAAAGCAAATGTTCAAGAGCTATCTGATGTAACTATTATTCCATCATCAATAGGGAATAATAAATATTATAAATATTTTCTTCCGATAGATAATTTAGGATTTAGTGAAAAAAATATATATAATTATTCATTAGGTCTTGGAGAGGATAAAAAACTTTATGGACTTACAACTTCTGTAACATGGAATGGAATTATATATAATAAAAATATTTTTAAAGAAGCTAAAATAGATGAAATACCTAAAACTAAAAAGGAATTTTTTGAGGATTGCAAAAAAATAAAGGATTTAGGTTTTATTCCTTTTACAATTAACTATAAACAATCTTGGTGTGTTGAACAATGGCTAGATACTATATCCTTTAATTTTGAACCAGATATGATAACAAATCTTATGGATACAGAAAAAGATATTTTTAATAATAGTGGATTAGGAAAATCATTAGATTTTGTTAGAGAAATATATGTAAATGGATATTCAGAGGAAGATTTAATTAATTATGAATGGCAACAATGTAAAAATGATTTTGTTAATGGAAAAGTGGCAATGTTATTATGTGGCTCAGATTTTAAATATCAATTTCAAGATTTAGGAATGAATATTGATGATATAGGAATGTTCCCGGTTCCAGAAACAGAAGAAATAAAAATACATGGAGATTATAAATTAGGTATTGCAAAAAATACAGAATATCCTAATTTAGCAAAAACTTTTTTAAAGTTTTTATTTGAAGATGGTAGATATGCAAAGGCTGTAAATATTATATCTCCTATGAAAGATAATAAAGAAACTATTAAATTTTTTGATGAGATTAATAATTTTAGTCAAGAAAAAGTTATTCAAGGAGATATAGAGAAAGAACAAAAAGAAGAGGATTTAAAAAAATATCAAGATTTTGATAACTTAAGAAAAAAAACAAGATTAGATTATTCTTTTGTTCAAGAATATATAACAAGTGATCATATAGAAACTTTAAAAAATGATATGAATAAAAAATGGAGTGAAGGTAGAAAAAATATTCAAAAGTAAAATAAATGTACTTACAAATAAAAATTAAGATTCATATACAAATATTATAATAATTATGAAATAATATAGAATTTAATTAAACTATTAGATAACCTTAAATTAAACTTTAATTTTTAAGAGGTGATTTTAATGAATAATTATATGGTATTTGATATTGGAGGCTCTTCTATAAAGTGGTCGGTTATAAATGATAAAGGGGAATTTTTTAAAAGTGATAAAATTTATATACCAAAAACTAAGGAAGAGTTTTTTGATTCTATGGCAAGCAAAGTAAATGATTTAAAAGAGGAGTATAAATTAAAAGGAATAGGAATTAGTGCTCCTGGAGCAGTAGATTGCGAAATAGGAACAATAGGTGGAACTGCTGCCTTTTCATTAAGATATATTCATGGACCTAATTTTAAAGAAATTTTAAAAGAAAAAACAGGACTTGAAGTTGAAATAGAAAATGATGCAAATTGTGCTGCCCTTGGAGAATGTTGGTGTGGAGCAGCTAAAGACACGAAAGATTGTGCCTTTATTGTTTGTGGAACAGGAATTGGAGGAGCTTTAGTAAAGGATAAAAAAATACATACAGGAATTCATAAGCATGGTGGAGAGTTTGGATATACTTTAGTAGATGTAAATGTTAAAACTCAAAAATATTTATCTTGGAGTGAAGTTGGTTCAACCTTTGCTCTTGCAAAAGCTATAGCTGAAAGAAAGGGAATAGACCCTAATTTGTTTAATGGATTAAAAGCCTTTGAACTTTATGAAAAGAGTGATGAAATTGCTATAGAAGAAGTTAATAGATTTTTTAGATATATGGCAGTTGGAATATATAATATTCAATATACATATGACCCAGAAGTAATTTTATTAGGGGGAGCTGTATGTGAAAGGGAAAGCTTTATTGAAGAAGTTAATAAAAAGGTAGAAGAAGTAGTAAGGGCAAATGTGGATGCTAAAATTTATCCTACAATTAGAAGATGTAAATATGGAAATGATGCTAATAAGTTAGGTGCATTGTATAATTTTTTACAAAGACAAAATTTATTATAAACTCTAAAAGAAAACTTTTTATAAGATTTATATACAAATAATATGCTTGTTTGTGTTTAGTATTTAAAGAAAACGTTATATGAGTATACTAAAGATATAAAAATTAGTTGAATATAAAAAGTATTCAGCTATGTTATAAGGAGTGAAAATATGAGCGTGAAATATGAATTTCCAAAGAATTTTTTGTGGGGCTCAGCAACATCTGGTCCACAATGTGAAGGAGCTTTTAATAAACCACATAAAAGTGTATTTGATTATTGGTATGAAATAGAGCCTGAAGCATTTTTTGATAGAGTTGGTCCTGAAGTAACATCAAACTTTTATCATAGCTATAAAGAGGATTTAGCAATGTTAAAAGAAATTGGATTAAATAGTTTTAGAACATCAATTCAATGGACAAGATTAATAAAGGATTTAGAAACTGGAGAACCTGATGAAGATGGTGTAAGATTTTATAATGATATGATAGATGAATGTATAAAAAATAATCTTCTTCCTATAATAAATTTACATCACTTTGATATTCCAGTTGAATTATATGATAAGTATGGAGGCTGGGAATCTAAACATGTTGTTGACTTATATGTAAAATTTGCAGAAACAGCATTTAAGCTATTTTCAGATAGAGTAAAATATTGGACAACTTTTAATGAACCAATGGTAGTAGTTGAAGGAGAATATTTATATCAATTTCATTATCCAAAGGTTGTTAATGGAAAAAAGGCAATGCAAGTTTTATATAACATAAATTTAGCTTCTGCAAAGGCAATTGCAAAATTTAGAGAACTTAAATGCAATGAAAATGGAGGAAAAATAGGAATAGTTCTTAATTTAACTCCAGCATATCCAAGAAGTGAAAGTGAAGAGGATTTAAAAGCTTCAAAAATAGCAGATACTATATTTAACTATTCATTCTTAGATCCAGCTGTAAAAGGAGAATTTCCTAAACTTTTAGTGGATTTACTTAAAGAAGATAATGTTTTATGGGAATCAACTAAAGAAGAGTTAGATATTATAAAAAATAATACTATAGACTTTTTAGGAGTAAATTATTATCAACCAAGAAGAGTAAAAGTAAAAGAAGAAATTACAGAAGACCCAAGAGGATGGATGCCAGATAAATATTTTGATTATTATGATATGCCTAATAAGAGAATGAATCCATATAGAGGATGGGAAATCTATCCTAAGAGTATGTATGATATAGCAATAAATATAAGAGATAATTATAACAATATACCTTGGTACATTTCTGAAAATGGAATGGGAGTTGAAGGAGAAGAAAAATTCATGGATGAAAATGGAGTAGTAAATGATGACTATAGAATAGAATTCTTTGAAGAACATCTTCAATATCTTCATCAAGGAATTAAAGAAGGCTCAAATTGCTTTGGATTCCATTCATGGACACCAATAGATTGTTGGTCTTGGAGTAATGCATATAAAAATAGATATGGATACATAGCTCTTGATTTAAAAACTCAAAAGAAGACAATAAAGAAATCAGGAAGATGGATTAAAGAAGTAGCAAAAAATAATGGTTTTTAACATTATTAAACCTTTATAAATTTAATTAAACTAATAATAACCAAAAATAAATATTTTATATGGGGGTATAAAAATGGAAACTTTAGTAAGTGAAAAAATCATTGAAAATTCTTTAGTAAAAATGGGTAATACTTCTAAATTAAAAGAAGCATTAAAAAAAGAAAAAATAAAGATAGCATTTTTAGGTGGTTCAATAACTCAAGGATTTAACTCAACTGAATATGAAAAATGCTATGCACATAGAACTTATCTATGGTTTAAAAATAAATTTAATAAAAGTGAAGTAGAATATATAAATGCTGGGATAGGAGCTACAGGTTCTATAATAGGTGTTCATAGAGTTTATGAACAAGTAATAGAAAAGAATCCAGATATAGTTTTTGTTGATGCTTCTGTAAACGATAAGAATACTGAAAATGAAAAAATATCTTATGAAAGCTTAATAAGAAAACTTATTTCTCTTGAAAATTCTCCAGCAGTTATAGAACTATTTATGACTAATAATGATGGAGGAAATGTACAAGAGCAACAAATAAAAATTGGAGAAAAATATAATATTCCAATGATAAGCTTTAGAGATGCAGTATATCCAGAAATTCTTGAAGGAAATTTAAAATGGACAGATATTTTAACTGATGAAGTTCATCCAAATGATTATGGACATTTTATAATATCAACTCTTATAGCTAATTTTGTTGAAAAAGCTTTAAAAGAAGATTCAACAGATGAAAAGATAGCTTTAGGAGAGCCTATATTTGGAGATGATTTTATAGAAGGAACTATAAAAAATAGCACAAATATAGATGTAAAAGAATCAGAAGGTTTTTTAATAGATACTTATGGTTTTCAAAACTTCAAGTATGGATGGAAGTTTAATTCTTTAGCCAAGAAAACTTCATTATTAGTAGAAACAAAATGTAAAAATATTTTCTTGCTTTATAAAAAAACTATTAATGAAAAAGCAGGTAAAATAAAGGTGACAGTTGATAATGAAAAGGAAATAATACTTGATACATTTTTTGAAAATGGATGGGGAGATTATTCTGCAACAGAAATTTTAGTGAAATCTAAAGAAAGTTTTACTCATGAAATAAAAATAGAATTAATAGATTTTAATGAAGAATCTATAGTAAATATTTTAGGGTTTTTAGTATCATAGGAGGTTTTTAATTTTATGGAACTAGAAAATATTAATAACTTAGGCTACAAATTAATAGAAGCAGATAATTTAAATTATAGCTATATGGGAAGAATTGATTTTCAAAACCCTAAAGCTCCAACAATAATATATGCAGGAAGCACAATAAAAATTAAGTTTAGTGGAAAAACTTTAAAAATCGCCTTAAAGAATTATCATAATTGTTATGAAAATGCAGTTGGATATATTATAGATGGGGTAATGGGAAAAGCTGTTATAGAGGAACACAATAAAGATGTAATTTTAGAAATTAAAAATGATTTAGAAGATAAACTTCATGACTTAATTATATATAAAAGACAAGATGCAGCACATTTTTTTGATTTTTATGGAATAGTAATAGAAAAGGATGCTTATGTACAAGCTTTTGCTGAAAAGAAAACTAGAAAAATAGAATGTTTTGGAGATTCTGTTTCAGCAGGAGAGGTTTCAGAAGCTGTAGATTATGTTGGAAAAGAAGACCCAGAAGGGCACAATGGAATTTATTCAAATTCATGGTATTCATATTCAATGATAACAGCAAGAAAACTTAATGCAGAGCTAAATAATAATGCTCAAGGTGGCTTAGCAGTTATGAATGGAACTGGCTATTTTAATGCTGAAGATTATTTAGGTTTAGAGTTTACTTATGATAAATTAAAATACAATCCTTTTTTAGGAGAATGTAATAAGTGGGATTTTTCAAAATATACTCCTAATGTTGTTATTATGGCATTAGGGCAAAATGATTCACATCCTGTTAATTATATAAATGAAGATTTAGAAAAAAGAGAATTCTGGAAGAAAAAATATTCAGATATAATTTTAGATTTAAGAAGTAAGTATAAAAATGCTTTATTTATAGTTATAACTACTATCTTATGTCATGACAAGGGTTGGGATGATGCTCTTGATGAAATGGTAGAAAGTATTAATGATAAGAAAATTGTAAGGTTTAAATTTAAGAGAAATGGTGTAGGAACACCAGGACATATAAGAATTCCAGAAGCTGAAGAAATGTCAAAAGAACTTACTGAATTTATAGAAAGCTTTGGAGAGGAAATTTGGAAATAGAATTTATTTATAAAGGAGAATTTAAAATGACAAAGATATTAGGAAAAAATTTAAAAAACATACCATGGCAAGATAAACCAGAAGGATTTGAAGGTGTAATTTGGAGACATGAAGGAAATCCAATAATAAACTGGAATCCAACAAAAAGTACAGCAAGAATATTTAATAGTGCAGTTTTACCATATGAAGATGGATTTATAGGAATATTTAGAGCTGACCATAAAAATGGAAGACCTCAATTACATGTAGGAAGAAGTGAAGATGGTTTAAAGTGGGATATAGATGATGAAGAAATTAAATGGGTAGATGAAGAAGAAAATCCATATCAACCAAGTTATTCATATGACCCAAGATTAGTAGAAATAGAAGGAACATATTATATTGTATGGTGTGCAGAATTTGGTGGAGCTGCTCTTGGACTTGGAAAAACAGAAGATTTTAAAACTTTTGTAAGATTAGAAAATCCATTTATTCCATTTAACAGAAATGGTGTATTATTTCCAAGAAAGGTTAATGACAAATACCTTCTTTTAAGCAGACCAAGTGATAGTGGACATACTCCATTTGGAGATATATTCTTAAGTGAAAGTCCAGATTTAGTTCATTGGGGAAAACATAGAAGAGTTATGTCTAGAGGAGGCTCTGGCTGGTGGCAAGGAACAAAAATTGGTGGAGGAGCAACACCTATAGAAACTTCAGAAGGGTGGTTAATGTTTTATCATGGAGTTTCAGGAACTTGTAATGGATATGTTTATAGTATGGGAGCTGTTATTTTAGATAAAGAAAATCCTTCAAAGGTTTTATATAGAACTAGAGATTACTTATTAACTCCAGAAAAGGAATATGAAACTGTTGGATTTGTACCAAATGTAGCATTTCCATGTGCAACACTTCAAGATGCAGAAACAGGAAGAATAGCAATATACTACGGTGCAGCAGATACTTATGTTGCTGTTGCTTATACTCAAGTTGATGAATTAGTTAAATATATAAAAGAAAACTCTGAATTAGTTTATGGTGATGATATAGAGTTTAGATAAAAGTTTACTATAATTTTTAGTAAATAATTTGTAAAAAATAAAGCTATAATATAAAAAATATTGAAAGTTTATCACAATAAGTATATAATTTAGTAATGATGAACATATTTGCTAGGGGTGCCATATGGCTGAGAAGGCGAGGTCCTAACTCTTTAAACCTGATTTGGATAATTCCAACGTAGGGAAGCGTATTATAATAGCTTATTTATTAGTTTATTATAAATCCTAGCAGAATTTTTCTGTTAGGATTTTATTTTTTAGGAGGAAAAAAATGAATTATACTACTCAAATGGATGCTGCGAAAAAAGGCATAATAACTAAGGAAATGGAGACTGTTGCAAAAAAAGAAAATAGAACTCCAGAAAGCATAAGAGATTTATTAGCACAAGGTAAAATAGTTATACCAGCTAATAAAAATCATAAATCTTTAAGTGCTGAAGGTGTTGGAGAAGGATTAAGAACTAAAATCAATGTAAACTTAGGAATATCAAAAGATTGTCCAGAATGTGAAAGTGAATTAGAAAAGGTTAGAGTTGCTTTAGATATGAAAGCTGAAGCTATAATGGATTTATCTAATTATGGAAAAACAGAAGGAATGAGAAAGAAAATAGTTGATATGTCAACAGCTATGCTTGGAACAGTTCCAATGTATGATGCAGTAGGATTTTATGATAAAGAATTAAAAGACATTACAGCTAAAGAATTTTTAGATGTAGTTGAAAAGCATGGAAAAGATGGTGTAGACTTTGTAACAATACATGCAGGTTTAAATAGAGAAACTGTAGAAACAGTAAAGAGAAATAGAAGATTAACTCATATAGTTTCAAGAGGTGGGTCTTTGTTATTTGCATGGATGGAATTAAATAATGCTGAAAATCCATTCTTTGAATATTATGATGAATTATTAGATATTTGTGCAAAATATGATATTACATTATCACTTGGAGATGCATGTAGACCAGGATCAGTTCATGATGCTACAGATGCAAGTCAAATAAAAGAACTTATAACATTAGGAGAATTAACTAAAAGAGCTTGGGAAAAGAATGTACAAGTTATGATAGAAGGACCAGGACATATGCCTTTAAATGAAATAAAATCAAATATGTTATTAGAAAAGAAACTTTGTCATGGAGCACCTTTTTATGTTCTTGGACCTTTAGTTACTGATGTTGCACCAGGATATGACCATATTACTTCAGCTATAGGTGGTGCAATTGCAGCTACATATGGAGCAGATTTCTTATGTTATGTTACTCCAGCTGAACATTTAAGATTACCAAATCTTGATGATATGAAAGAAGGTATAATAGCAAGTAAAATAGCAGCTCATGCAGCTGATATTGCAAAGGGAGTGCCAGGTGCTATTGAATGGGATAACAAAATGAGTAAGGCTAGAGCAGACATTGATTGGAATACAATGTTTGACTTAGCATTAGAACCAGAAAAAGCTAAAAAATATAGAGCAGAATCAAAGCCACATGATGAAGAAAGCTGTACTATGTGTGGAAAAATGTGCTCAATGAGAACAATGAAGAAAATTCTTAATGGAGAAGATTTAAATATATTAAGAGATTAATTTAAAAGGGTTGTCCTTAGCAGTTTTTTATTGCAAGGACAACCCTTTATTAAATAAATTAATAATTATTTTGTTTTAATTTTAAGTTATTAAAATTTTCTATTGATTAACTGTAGATGAAGAAACATCTTCTGAATTTGTATTATCTTCTTTAAGTTGGTTTTCTTCAAGGTTATTTTCAGATTCATTATTAGTTTCTGAATTATTAATATTTGAATTTGAATCATCAGAAACTTGTTCATTATTTGAATCACTTGATTCTTGGTTTATAGCAGGAGACTCTGTTTCCTTAGGAGTATCAGTTTCTTGTGAGTCTGAAGAATCATCAGATGAGAACAATCCAATAAACCAATTCCAAATCTTAGAGAAGAAATTTCCTATTGTAGCAAAAAAACCTTTTACTTCTTCAGCACTTATTTTATCTTTTAAACTATCTTGAACTTCATTAAGTTGGTCTTTTATACTTTTATAATCTATATCTAAATCATTAATTTTATTCATTACAGATTTAATTTTTTCAATGTCTTCATCAGATAAATCATAGTTATATTTATCAACAGATTTATCAATTATTTTATCAAGTTCTTTTTCAGAACTAGGACTTTCTTTAATTACTTCTTTTTTAATATCATTCATTAAATTAGCAGCATCATCTTGTCCAATAGTTTCTCCTAAATCTCCAGTAACAACTATTTCTTCATTAGCAGCTTCTTTTTTATCTTCATCAATTTTTTCACCAGAAGAGCTATTTTCAAATCCTTTTAATACCCCTGTAAGAGCAGCAGTACCAGAAACTTTAAAAGGAGCAGATACTACAACTTTTGCATTTTCAATACCAGCAGTAATAAGAGCATTTCTAATCATACCAACTGTAACCCAAGTTAAATTATTAGATTTAATATCTAATCCACCCTCTGAAGTTGGTTCAACATAAGAACAAGAAATTGCTCTAGTACCTAATTGTGCAGAAGTAGCTACATTACCTAAAGCTTCATATTCCTCAGCAGATGTAATAGTAAGTATATTAGCATCATTTTCTGTTACATTAAAGTATTTTAGCATTTGTGATTTTTGTTCTTCAGTTAAATCTGCACCTAAAGTTACAACTTTAAATGAGTCTGCTTTAACTGAAACAGCATTTTGACAAGTAGAAATAATTGTTAAAGTGATAATAAATACAAGTATTTTTGATATAAATGATTTAAACTTCATTATTGATTCCCCTTTCTAAAAATAAATATTCGGTTTATGCTACATTATATCATAATTTATCAATAAAAAATCTTAAAATATTATAAAATTAACAAATAAACTATTCCTAGTGTATCCAATAATGAAAAGTGGTGAATAATAAAAAAATAAAGAGCAATTATATTTTAAAAGCTTAAATTCATAAATTATTAGAAATAATATATTCTAATATGTGATATTATAAACACCGTCGCTGAAAACAAAAGCTAGTAGCTAAAAAAATAGTTGACTAAAAAAAGTTTTGGTGATAAGATAAGTTCTGTTGTCAAACAAACTAAAAAAATAACTTAAAAAAAGTTATTGACAAGGAAAAAGTTTGATGATAAACTAAGAAAGTCGCTTGAAGGCGATAAAGTAAAATTGGTCTTTGAAAATTGAACAGAATAAATAAGTTAAAAAA
>ERZ857785.3540-NODE-3540-length-11404-cov-3.381003_pt1 | contig 11404 bp, 10 predicted proteins | sample MGYA00519763_ERZ857785 | MGnify/ENA primary metagenome ERZ857785 (study PRJEB31778, sample SAMEA3449365) | human gut metagenome | biome: human gut; feature: human-associated habitat; material: faeces | place: United Kingdom | collected 2010/2012 ... | reverse complement strand
ACGAGTGCGCCATCGGCATGATCAACTGCAAGACCACCGCCGTGCGCCTCATCCCCGCCATCGGCAAGACCGTGGGCGATCGCCTCGATTTCGGCGGCCTGCTGGGCTACGCGCCGGTCATGCCGGTCAACCAATATGCCGGCAGCGTGTTCGCCCACCGCGGCGGCCGCATGCCCGCCCCCATCAACTCGCTGAAGAACTAGCGGAAGCGGCAAGCACCGCCCGAACGCATGCGGGGGTCCCGAACATTCGGGATCCCCGCTTTTCTTTTGCCGCCGCTACAGCAACGTAAAAACGGCTCCCGCGGCCTTTGGGGTCGCAGGAGCCGTTCGTACGCGTTTATGCGCTTAGCCTAGTCCCTGGTCAGCTTGCGGTGCAGGCGGTGGGGCTTTGCGGCCTCCTCGCCCAGGCGCTCGATGCGGTTCTTCTGGTAGCTCTCGAAGTTACCCTCGAACCAGTGCCAGTTGCCCGGGTTCTCATCGGTGCCCTCCCACGCCAGGATGTGCGTGGCGACGCGGTCGAGGAACATACGGTCGTGGCTGGTCACCACGGCGCAGCCCGGGAAGCGCAGCAGCGCCTCCTCAAGGCTTGACAGCGTTTCCACGTCCAGGTCGTTGGTGGGCTCGTCGAGAAGCAGCAGGTTGCCGCCCTGCTTGAGCGTCAGCGCCAGGTTCAGGCGGTTGCGCTCGCCGCCGGAAAGCACGCCCGCAGGCTTCTGCTGGTCGGAGCCCTTGAAGCCGAAGCTGGCCACGTATGCGCGGCTGGGCACCTCGGTTTCGCAGACCATCATGTAGTCCAGGCCGCCGGAGACGACTTCCCACACGTTCTTGTCGCCGTCGATGCCCGCACGACCCTGGTCGACGTAGGAAACTTTCACCGTCTCGCCGAGCTTCAGGCTGCCGGAGGTGGGCTGCTCGATGCCCATGATCATCTTGAACAGGGTGGACTTGCCCACGCCGTTGGGGCCGATCACGCCGACGATGCCGTTGCGCGGCAGCTCGAAGGACAGGTCGTCCATGAGCACACGGTCGCCGAACTGCTTGTGCAGGTGCTCGACCTTGAGGACCTCGGCGCCCAGGCGCGGGCCGGCCGGGATCTGGATCTCGGTGAAGTCGAGCTTCTTGGACTGCGCGGCCTCGGCGGCCATCTGGTCATAGCGCTCCAGACGGGCGCGGCTCTTCGCCTGACGCGCCTTCGGGGAGCTGCGGACCCACTCAAGCTCGCTGGCCAGGCGCTTCTGCAGCTTCTCATCGCGCTGCTTCTGACCCGCCATACGCGCGGCCTTGGTCTCCAGGTACGTGGAGTAGTTGCCCTTGTACGGGTACAGGCTGCCGCGGTCGACCTCGCAGATCCACTCGGCCACGTTGTCCAGGAAGTAGCGGTCGTGCGTGACGGCCAGCACGGCGCCAGGGTATTTATGCAGGAACTTCTCCAGCCACAGCACGGACTCGGCGTCCAGGTGGTTGGTGGGCTCGTCGAGAAGCAGCAGATCGGGGGCCTCGAGCAGCAGACGGCACAGCGCCACGCGACGACGCTCGCCGCCGGAGAGCACGTTCACCGGCATGTCGGGGTCGGGGCACTGCAGCGCGTCCATGGCCTGGGACAGCTGGCTGTCCAGGTCCCAGCCGTTGGCCGCGTCGATGGCGTCCTGCAGCTTGCCCATTTCCTCCATAAGCGCGTCGAAGTCGGCGTCGGGCTCGCCCATGAGCGTGCCGATCTCGTTGAAGCGGGCGATATCGGCCTTCACGTCGGCGAATGCCATCTCGATGTTCTCCAGGACGGTCTTGTCCTCGTCCAGCGGCGGCTCCTGCTGCAGGATGCCCACCGAGTAGCCGGGGGTCAGGCGAGCATCGCCGTTGCTGACCTCCTCGATGCCGGCCATGATCTTGAGCAGCGTGGACTTGCCCATGCCGTTCGGGCCCACCACGCCGATCTTCGCGCCGGGATAGAACGACAGGGTGACATCGTCGAGGATGACCTTGTCGCCGTGCGCCTTGCGCGCCTTGTACATTTGGTAGATGAACTCTGCCATGATGCTCCTTTATGTTTGACACGGCGGCATTGCCCGCCGAAAAAGCCGTTCCTTTGATTTAACCATATACCGGCGGAAAGGCATATCACCCTTCGCCAAATGCACGCGAACGCGGGCCATCCTCCTCAAGCGAGTTCGACGCCGGAAAACCCGAGTTCAATGGTTCCTTTTGCTAAGCGCACGAACGCGAACCTTCCGCCCCAAGCGACCTTGACGCCGAATAGCTTGGAGCCGAGCCCCCGCAAAACGCGCGCGAACACGGGCTTCCCACTACTTTCCGGGTTTTTGCAGGGCGGACGCCGCAGCGGCTGCCCAGGTGCGCGGAACGAGGCGGCTGCCGAACACGATGACCTTCGCCAGCACGCCCGGGCAGCACAGCAAGCGGTTGCAGCCCAGGGCCCGGATAGCCGCGCGAGCCACGCGCGGGGCGCTGATGGTCATGCGCGCCAACGCCGTTCCGCCCGCGTCGGCGTTGTCCCAAAACGGCGTGCGAACAGGCCCGGGGCACAACGCGGTCACATGCACGCCGTACGGGCGCAGCTCCATATGCAGCGCGCTTGAGAACGACTGGACGAACGCCTTCGAGGCGTAATACGTGGACATGTACGGCCCGGGGACGAACCCCGCCACGCTGGCCACGTTGAGGATGCCGCCATGCCCGCGCTCCGCCATGCCGGGCGCGAACGCATGGCAAAGCTCCATGAGCGCCATGTCGTTGGTTTGCACAAGCGCGCGTTGGCGCTCCAGGCCGCTTTCCGCGAAGGGCGCATCGTAGCCGAAACCGGCGTTGTTCACGAGCGTCTCCACCTGCAGGTTCGCCGCCTGCACCTGCAACGCCAGCGCATCGACGGCGCCCGGCTGCGCGAAGTCGACAACGAAAACGTGCGTGTCAACGTCGAAGTGCTCGGCAAGGTCCTTCGCCAGCTCCTCGAGCTTGCCCCGATCGCGTCCCACCAGAGCCAATGTGCCGCATTCGCGGGCGAGTTGCGCGCACAGCTCGCGGCCGATGCCGCCCGTCGCGCCCGTGACCAGCGCGCAAAGCGCAGGAGGCTCCCCTGCGGGAGCCGCACCGCCGACGCCTGCCCCGCCATGGAGGCCTTCCATGTTCTCCGGCAACACCATCTGCGCCAACTCCTTCGCCACCTGCCGCCGCGCGGCCGTTCTCCATCACGTAGCAAAGCATAGCAGGTGCAGCGGTTGGTTTTAGGGCTTCCGTGCGTTTGCGCGCTTTTGACGCGGAGCCGTTCACTTACCGTGGAAAAACCGCCGGCGCACCGTTTCCCGATGCACGCGCCTTTACAACCATGTGTTGTTGGCGCTTTGGGCGAACGCCGCGCACAACCGCCGCCATGGAACGTACTATGGTGAGAAACACGAGCGCCGCCCTTCGTGCGGCCGGCACAACGCAAGCGTTTCACCACAGGAGCACACATGAACTTGCAAAACATCCCCGCCGTCTATCCCGAGGGCGCAGCGGCGCAGCAGCAGGCCGCCGCCATGGCGCAAGCCGCGCAGGCACAGCAAATCGCCGGCATGGCCCAGGCCAGTGCCGCAGCGCAGGCCGCCATGCCCGTTTCGCATCGACCCATGCGGCAGGCAGGCCGTCAGCTTCGCAGCACCACGCAACTGCATTCGGTGGTCGAGGCTTGCCAGACGGTGCGCATCGCGTGCATGGACGAGGAGGGGCCGTTCATCGTGCCCATGAGTTTCGGCTACGACTGGGCCGACCCCGAGGAGATCGACGCCGACGCACCGCGCCTGGCGCTGTGGGTGCACTCGGCCGGCGTCGGCCGAAAGGTGGACGCGTTCAACCGGGAGCCGCGCGTGGCGATCGAGATGGATGTGCAGGATGGCCTGATCACAGGCACGTACGCCTGCGCATATTCGTACGCGTACCGTTCCATCATGGGCACGGGCACCATCCATCGCATCCAGGGGATCGAAGCGAAGCGCTACGGCCTCACACGCATCATGCAGCACCTGGCGCCCGAAGCCTCGACCGACTTCACCGACCAGGCGCTCGCCCGCGCAAACATCTACTGCATCGACATCGACCGCTTCACCGGCAAGCAACGAGCATAGAAAGCGATTTCGCAGGAACGAGAACGGGGCCGCTGGCATATCTGCCGGCGGCCCCGTTTAACGAGCGTATGTTATTGTGCCCGGCACCAGGTCAGAAGGCCTTTGCAGCCGGCCAACACGTCGCGGTAGGTGTCGTCGAAGTTGCCGGTGAACCAGGGATCGGCCACGTCGGCGGCATTCGCGCCGGCTTGCGCGATCGCATGGGCGTCCTGCGCGTCGGGCAAGACCTTCCCGTCCTCGCCGACCAGCCCCGCACCGGGCGCGAACGCGAGCAGACGCACGCACTTCGCCTCCGGGTCGCTTCCGAAGATGCGGCTCAGATGGCGCTCGTTCTCGTCATCCATATACACGAACAGGTCCCACTCGTCGTACTCGTCGGCGCGGACCTTGCGGGCGCGATGCGGCAGCACCGGCACGCCCACCTGCTTGAGCTTGTCGACCGTGCCATGATGCGGCGGATGCCCGATTTCATCGTTGGTGGTGGCGGCGGAATCGACGCGCAGAACGTCGGCCAGCCCTGCCTTGTTCACCAGGTCCTGCATCACGAATTGGGCCATGGTCGACCTGCAGATGTTGCCGTGGCAGATGAAGAGGATGCGTGAGATAGCTTGGCGACGAGACATGCGACTCCGATTTCGTTGTGATTAGCAGTAGCTGAATATGCTATTGCACGAATCAAGGAAGCGCAATAATACATCCAATATTCGGCTAACTTCGTCACAGCTTAGTCATCTGTGCCCGTCAACCATGACCCCGGCATTGGGGGGATGCTGACGTTTTCCGTACAAAAGCGCTCATGCCGCTGGATTGAGCGACCACCTGTACCGCAGCGGACTCATCCCTCCGAGCGATTCCTTGGATTTCGGATATCCGAGATGGCGGACGGCACGGGCGAAGCATTGCCCGCGATCGAAGAAGCGGTCGTCAACGGCTTTCTTCCGGAGATCATCATAGCGCTGGTGGCGCCCTCGGCTCAAGCCCCCGTTTTCCTCGAGCTCCATGTACCACAGCCTGAGGGTTTGGCAGTTAGGATAGCCGAGCTCGTTTATGACCGCCGCCGTGCTCCGGTGGTATCTAAGGTAGAGCTCGTTCGCCCTCATCTTGTCCTCGTGCGAATACATGTGACGTCCTTGGAGTGGGAAGGATAAACTGGACTTTCTTTTAAGGATCCTCAAGCGTATTGCCGCTCGTATTCCACTGGAGACATGTAGCCCAAGGCGGAATGCATGCGCGCCCTATTGCAATAGAGCTCTATGTGCTTGAAGATGCCCTGCTTGGCCTCGCCCCTCGTCCCATAGCCCCTCTCTTCCGCCAATTCCCTTTCAGCGTCTTGAAGAGCGACTCGGCCGCCGCGTTGCCCAGCGGCGTGCCGGGCCTTGATGCCGACCGGACCATGCCATGCGAGTCCAGGCATCGCTGGAAGGAACGGGAGGCGTGCTGCGCGCCTTGGTCGTCATGGAAGACGAGGCTGCCGTCATCTGGCGGACCCTCCCTGCCGACCGCCTGCCCTATCGCGTCGATCGCGACCTTCTCGGCGATGCGCTCGGACATCGACCGGCCCACGGCCTTGCGGGAGAAGGCGTCTATCGCGGCCGCGAGATAGAGCCGCCCTTCTCTTGCGGGCATGCAGGCGATGTCGCCCGCCCGAAGCCTGTTGCGCCCGCCCGTGGAGAAAGCGCGCTCTACCAGGTTCGGCCGATGGTCTCCCGGCTCGACCTTCTTCTGGATGCGGCGTTTTCGGGCCGCGCCCCTTCCGGCGAGTCCGAGCTTCCGCATGATGCGGAGCACGCGCTTCTCGCTCGCGGCGATGCCGCTTTTTCGCGGTTCGCGGTCGATGCGCCGGCAGCCGTAGCGGCCCTTGTGCCGATGGAAGGCCTCGACGACGAACCCTTCGAGCGCCTCTCGCTCTATCTGGGCGTTGGGTTTCTTCCGGCCGAGATGCTCGTGGAAACCGGATTTCGAGACTTTCATCGGCCCGCATGCCTTCTTGATGGGGCCGATCTCGCCCCTATGCTCTTCGAGGAACCCGCGCCTCGCGCATGGTCTTGGCTCGAGAAGGCCCGGAACTTTTTTAGCATCTCGTTCTCGCGCTCGAGCTCCTCGACCTTCTTCTTGAGCTTCGCGATCTCGTGGTCCTTGTTGATCTTCGGAGAGCCGTTTCCGGGGAACGCGTCGTCTCCCATCTCCTCGTATTCGCAGGCACATCTTCTCAGCGTCGAGTCCTTTATGCCGAGCTCCTCCGACAGGCCTTTGACCGTCATCTCCCCGGACGGGGCCGCCTTTGCCGCCGAGGCCTTGAACTGCCTGTCGTATCGCTTTCTTCTTTGGGTCATCTTGAACACCTTTCGCTCTTAACCTGGTGTCCAGTTCATCATGCCCACTCCACCTCCCTGACACCTAGTTGGTACGGAATTTTGTCAGCATCCCCCTTTGTTCATTGCCTGCTTGACATAAAACACCCCCGCATCAACGCGATGAGTCGCGAGCTGGTCTAAACGCAAATCAGGCGAGGCCGCAAGGCTCCGCCCGATTTATCCTCTACGACACATGTCCCTAGTCCCTGGAAGCGAAAACGAAGCTTCACCTACAGAGCCATGATGTCCAATGACTGAAGCTTGTCATAGTAGTCGCATATAAGCTCATGTTGATCATGGCTCACGCTATAGTTTTTCGTAGTAAGCAGCTGCTTTCTTACTGTACTCAGGTTCGACATCCATTCAGTAGAATCGGTCTTGTTATGCGCCTTTCCGTCACCAATAAGTCGCTCGAAATAGATCTTAAACAGCCTGCTCCAATTCTGAGACCATGTTGCAACTTTGCGACATTCCTCCAGCGTCACCTCACGCCATGGCTCTTGTTTAACTCCCGTGTCGAATTCCCGATCAGACGCACGTTTGTTAAGCGCGCTAAAAACTGGCTTGTCGACACCGATACGCAACCAATCGGTGCCGTATTCCTGGCTCAGGAGCTTCTCAAAATCGTTAGCGATGCGTTCTTCAATTGCGGTCAATTTCGAAATCGAATCTTCGTTGTATTGCATGCTATTGTCTCTTATCCAGTCGCTTAGCCCCTCAGGCGCAAATTCTTCATGAGCATCATGCACGATTTTCCTGAATTTGAAATGGCAGTCCTTGGTAGCATTGCCTCCATATTTTTTTGTAAAAGAATCCCGCTGTTCGCAATCAAGATGTTCTATATGATTCACCAATGGCAACAAATAAAATGATGCATCCTCGACCAAATCATCTATTTCGGTATTCCTAATATCGATTGCATTGGAATCGCGAAGATGCTGCAGGATGTCCGCGCAGATACGAATGAGGGCATATATGCCTACATTAACAGTGAATACGGCCCCTTCCTTGTTCGAGCGCTCCCATTCATCAGGGCTAGCGTCTCTTACATACGCCAGGCAACCAATCAAATAATTGAAAATTCTCTTGTAAGACATGTCGATATTTCCGTATTCGAAAAGGCCATCTTGGAGCATGGACCCTTTTTGGTATTTACCCAGATATCCAGCTTTATCAATAGCGTTGTCAATAAACGGAAGTGTTATCGAACGATGGGGCCCTTTTGTATTTTCTCCAACAATGACTCTATCGTATAATGGAGAACGTTTAATTTCTCCAAGGTCTTGCGCAATTCGTGAGCGCAGTGCTTTTTGCCTATCGGAAACATCCTCTGCATCCCAAAGCAAATCAGCATTTAGCGTAGTCCGCAATGTCTGAGGAACGGCTTTCTGCTTTTCATTGATGTCCATAAACATCTTAATTTGCTCAGTATTATCCATATCGTAGAAAGCAACAACAGGAATAATGTCTGATTCAGCATGATCGCTATCTGCATATCCGTAAAGCCTATGCTGGCCATCGATAACGTAAATAGATCGATATTTCTTAGGAAGCTCCAATATTCCGATTCTCGAATCAGAGCCGTTTGGTTGATTCTTTTTCGGCGCTTGCTCAAAACGCGGCGATTCATTTGCGATATTGACAATGATGGAGTTCGGGAAAAAACCTCCGTCGTTAACGAATTTTTGAATATCCTTCAGGCGTCCCTTCTTGATAAGCCTTTGATATGTAGGCAGGACTTCATCAGGTTGAGCGCTATTTCGATGGAGGATGTATGACATCTTAAGAAGCTTGGAGGGCTCAATCGAAAACGAGTAGTAAGTACGCCCTCCCATTTTCCCTTTGATTGCTGCAACCCTTGTATCCATCCCGGTTATCTCTTGATTAGCGAATAGGTTACCTAGCAGCTGATATCTCGCTGCCTTTCCTAACGTTTTCCCAAGAGCCTCATAATATTCGATGGCGGTTTCATCAAAATGCTTGATGTTTTTTGCTGTAAGCAAGTCCTTGTTCTTGTCACCTAGCTCATAATTGTTTGTTGCGAATACACAAACCATTTTCTGGGTTGGAAATTTTTGCTTAAGCTGGTTAAACAACATGTCGCCTGTAATCAGCGATTGCTTCGATATCGGTTTTAAAGTTACTTTGAGTACCTGGTCTGTTTGCGCATTTACACTCGATTAACAGAAGGATTTCGTTATCCGCTGCAAGGACATCAATCTGCTTGCTTGAAGATCTTCCGTTTTGGGAATAGTCAACAGAAAACAATCTGTCTCTGTTCATGTGAGAAAATCCAAGCTTATACAGCATGGTCCAAACACGATTCTCAAAGATCTCATCAGCGGGTTTTTTCTTTTTTAGTTTTACTCGCCTTCTTGCGAGCGTTCGGTCAAACTCCCAGCCCTCCGACTCATATCGAGCTTGAGCTTCCTCGACCTGTGTTGTAAAAACATAGTCCTTTGTCCGTTCGCGTTTGGCGGAATCCAGCTCTTTCCCAGAGACGATTTCACTAAGCCAGTCCATCGATATCCCCTATCCTCGCTTGAGGAATATTAGTAAATATGTATTCCTGAGTGTTCCCTCGACGAGCATTACGACCGCCTAAAGTGCTGCTTCGAGAAACAGCCAGTTTGATACTGCCGGGAGAAAACAAGCCATCAATTACTTCATGATGGGCGTTCGTAAGAATATAGAAGGCGCCGAGCCCAGAAAGAACATCGATACAATTCTTCAATTTAAATTGATCTTCGAGAGAGAAGAGCTTTTTGTTGTATTCGATAAAGCCATTGTTGTTGTGCGCAACCGTATATGGCGGATCGAGAAATACAAGATCTCTGGCTTTTACATCCTTTAGCGACCCCTCAAAGGAACGCGTGAATAGCTTTGCCCCCTGAAGGGCCTCACTCGCATGACGAATTCGTTGAAAATCAAATCTATAGTCGTCATTTTTCCCGTAAGGCACGTTATATTGACCTTTACGGTTGACTCGATAAATGCCATTGAACGATGTTCTGTTCAGATAAATAAATCGGGCAGCTCTTTGTATCGCATCATCCGGTTCTTCCGACCGAATGGCGTAATACTGATCCTCATTTACGTCCCATCCGTCAATAATCTCGATTACGCTCTCAACGTTATCACGAACTTCCACGTATGCATTAATGAGCTCTTCGTTGATGTCGGAGAGGATTGCCTCATCTGGAGATAAAGCAAAGAACACAGAGCCACCGCCGAAAAACGGTTCATGGTAATTATTGAAATCAAGGTCTTTGATCAAATCCGGTAGGTATTTTATTAGCCAGTTCTTTCCGCCAGCCCACCGCAAGAACGGTTTGAAGCCTCTATTTAGGGAATGATCCGACATTTAACCTCTCGCGTTCAATTCTTTGTCATGGGTGATAATTGTATACGTATAAATCATTATATATTTCTCCATGCGTCTTTCGAGAAACAAACGATGGGCAAGCTAAATGATTCGACGAGAGACCATATGCATTAATTCAAGATTTGTCGTTAGTGGGACTCCACCGGCGTAAAAAAGTGTAGATTTCACTCAGAGAAGACCCGAAACCGCAATTGACCTGCTGATTCTCCGTCACCTGCAGATGTTGCCGTGGCAGATGAAGAGGATGCGTGAGGTGGCTTGACGACGTGACATGCGACTCCGATTCGATTGTGATTAGCAGTAGCTGAATATGCTATTGCACGAATCAAGGAAGCGCAATAATGCATCCGATATTCGGCTAACTTCGCCACAGCATGGGCATCGAACGGGGAAGCAGGGCAAACCGCCCGCTTCCCCGCAACTTGATTCCCACGCCCGGCTCAGCCCTGCCAGCCCCCTACAGCCCCAGGTCGCTGGCAACCTCGGCGGCGCACTTGAGGGCGTCGGCCATGGCGTTCACCACCAGGCTGCTGCCCGTGCGGGCATCACCGGCAACGTACACGGCAGCGTCATCCTTGCCCGCGGTGACGCGCATGGCGCGATGCGAATCGCCGGCCGCCATTACCGGAAGCGGGCGGCCCTGCGTTGCCAGCGGCACGCCGAACGCGTCGAACACGCCGCCTTCCGGACCCGCGAAGCCGCAGGCCACCAGCACCAGCTGCGCATCGACCTCGCGCTCGGAGCCTTCCACGGGCTCGGGCTTGCCAGCGGACCAGTCGAACGAGCGCACCTGCAGACCGCGCACATGCCCAGCGTCGTCCAACAGCACCTTCTGCGTATCGGCGCACCATTCGCGCAGGTCATCGCCCTGCAACGCGATAGCTTCCTCCTGACCGTAATCGGTCTTGGCCACGTTGGGCCATTCGGGCCACAGGTTCGACGCCGCGCGCTCCTTCGGCGCACGCGGGCCATATTCCAGCTGGCGAACCGTGCGCGCGCCCTGGCGCACCGCAGTGCCCATGCAGTCATTGCCCGTATCGCCGCCGCCGATGACCACCACATCCTTGCCCTCGGCGCTGATAGCCGGCTTGCGGCCCTCGAGCAAGGCGCGCGTCTGCTCGGTCAGGTAATCCACCGCGTACACCACGTCCCCCGCGACAACGCCGGCGTCGAAGCCTTCCGCTCCCACACCGCGCGCCTTGCAGGCGCCCGCGGCAACCACCACGGCGTCGAACTCCGCGACCAGCCCCGCGGCCACATCGACATCGGCCGCGTCGACGCCCAGGCGGAACTCGATGCCCAGCTCAGCCATCAAATCCACGCGGCGCTTGACCACCGACTTGTCCAGCTTCATGTTCGGGATGCCGTACATGAGCAGGCCACCAGGACGATCGGCCTGCTCGTAGATGCGCACGCGCCATCCTTGTCGTGCTAGTTCCCAAGCGCATGCCAGCCCTGCTGGCCCCGAACCGATCACGCTTACCAGCGGCGCATCGGCAGCTGGTGTGGGAAGCGGATCGATCCCGCGTTCCCAAGCGATATCGGAAAGCG
>ERZ857785.3531-NODE-3531-length-11420-cov-3.460537_pt1 | contig 11420 bp, 16 predicted proteins | sample MGYA00519763_ERZ857785 | MGnify/ENA primary metagenome ERZ857785 (study PRJEB31778, sample SAMEA3449365) | human gut metagenome | biome: human gut; feature: human-associated habitat; material: faeces | place: United Kingdom | collected 2010/2012 ... | reverse complement strand
TAATTATGATTTTTATTTTTAAAAATATAATTCTTATCAAGAAACTTATTTAAAAGTTCTTGTGCCTTTGTTTCACTACATTTTAGCAAACTTGGCAATCTTTTATATGGGCAGATAACATTGTTATTTTCATCACAATCTGAATAAAATAGTTTTAGTTCATTTATAACCCAAATATTTTCTTTTTCAAACAAAACTAGTGCTTCTGAAAATTTATCTTCTTCTTTTTTCATTTCTTCGATAAGATTATTGCATCTTTCAATATTATTTGTATATATTTTATTATGGCAAATGTTTTCAGCTTTTTCATATAATTCTAATGCTTTTTCTAAATTGCCTTCTTTTTCATATATTACACCTAAATTATTTATAGTTGCATCGCTATTGGGATATTTATCCATATATTCTTCATAAATTTTTTTGGCTTCTTTATCCTTTTTTAATTCTTTATACGAATATGCTAGTTCAAATCCAAATTTTAAATAATCCAATTGTTTAAAATCAATACTTTCTGTTATTCTAATTATTACACCATATTTGTTTCTTTTAAACAGTTCTTGTATAATTGATTCTATTAATTCCTGATATATATTTGAATTAAAGTTATATATTTTTATATTATTACATATATAATCAGCAACATACTCTAATTCTAATTCTTTAAAATTACTAAACTCAATTGTACATTTTTCTTTATTTCTGCAAATTTCTATTGCATTATCATTCAATTTTTCATATATATCTAATAAGAATAGATATAATTCAGAATTTTCTGTACTTTTAATTTCTTCTTTTAAGTCCTTTTCGATTGTTCTTAACTCAGCTTTCTTTATATTATCTTCTTCCCAATATAGACAATGTAATGATTTTATTAATCTTAGTTTTCTCTGTTTCTCATCATTTTCAAATTTTAGAATTAATTTATTTATAATGTAAAATAAAATTTTCTTTATTGTGAAACAAGAAGATGTGTAATCTGAAAAATTGATTAATTCTAAAAAATCTTCTGGGTATTTAGATCTATAATTAACTTGCTTTAATAATTTTTTTGCTTTTGACATGTCTTCTCTCGAAACTATATCAATCTCTACTAATCTTAATATTATTCCTTTAATAGTATTATTGTCTGTAATTATTAATGAGCTAATCTCATTTAAATCTATTTTTTCACCACTTAGATAAGTTGATAAAATCCTTATTAATCCAATATCTTCGAAATTAAATTCTGCATTTTCTATATCTGATTTTTTATCTTTAAAAATCTTACTTGATTTTGAAAATTCTTCTTTTTCAAAATAATAACTTATCATTTCCATAATGCTTGGAACATTTAAAATATCCTTTTTATCTAATTCTTTATATTTTTGCTCTTTTTCATTATTCTCTAAATAGAATAGTAATTGATTATTTAGTATTCTACTATCAGGATAATTTCTTAGTCCTTCATTTAAAATTTTTAAATTTTCTATATTTCCTCTTGTATGCTTAGCATTAAATGAATATATATAAGGAGGGTTAAAGTCAGTATTCATAAGTTCTTTAAAAACTTTTTTTGCATTTTCTATTTTATTAAACTGCTCCCCATAACATATTCCCAATTGATATTTTGTTTCGAGATTTCTATTTTCACTATATTCATTTTTTAGTTTTCTTTCCAGTTCTTCGTATTCTTTATTATTTAGCATTTTATAAAACTTTTCTTTTTCCATATATGACACCTTTATTAACTATTTCAATAAGATATATCTTCTTTTATCTCAGTTCTACACTGTGAAACCACTTTATTTCTTATCTTTAAACTCTTCCTTTTGCTTTTCTATTTCTCTTGCTAATTCCTCTTCTGTTGGTAAATATAATTGATATTTTGAAGCAAATAAATTTTTATTATCATTAAGCACGGAATATTTTACTATTGTATCTTTTTTGTCTGAACATAGTATTATTCCTATTGTTGGATTATCATCTTCTGCTTTTATCTCATTATCATAGTATCTAACATAAAAATCCATTTGTCCAATATCTTGATGTGTTAGCTTGTCTAATTTTAAATCAATTAAAACAAAACATTTCAATACATAGTTATAAAATACCAAATCTATATAAAAGTTTTCTCCATCAACATCAATTCTTTTTTGTCTTGCTACAAAAGAAAAACCTCTACCTAATTCTAATAAAAATTCTGATATATGTTCAAGTAAATTAGATTCTAAATCTTTTTCTAAAAATCTTCTATCTTTGATGTCTAAAAACTCTAAAACATAAGGATCTTTTATAAAATCTTGCACTTTTTCTTTTTTCTCTAAAACATTTATTTCATTTTTCACTTCTTCTTTATGTTCTTCACTTGTTTGATAAAAGTCTTTCATAATAAAAACTGTTTATTTGTCTTTCTAATTGTCTAACACTCCAATTTGATTTTATCGTTTCTTCTAAATAAAAATTTCTTTTAACTTCATTGTCTATATTCATTATTAAACGATTATGGCTCCAACTTAATTGGTTACACAGTGTGTAACCATCTTTATAAGTTAAATAAAATTTCTTCATTAATTTTAAATTAGGTACACTATAACCTTCTCCAAATTCTCGTGTCAATTTTTCTGAAAAAGATTTTAATATTTTATTTTGAGAAGCCTCTAAGTGATATTCTTCAATTAATTCATTAATCGTAGAACCTATAGCATAATATAATTCTACCATCTCATAATTTATATTTTTAACAACATTTTGTTTTGTCTTTAAAATTAATGAATTTATTCTATTGTAATAATTTCCAAATACTTCATCTTGTTTTACTATATCACTCATATTCACTCCTCCTTTTTATTCACTATAATTCCAAATACTTAGATGACCTTTAGCACTAATTGGTTTATCTAATATTTCAATATTTTCTAATATCCAAGCATATCTTCCTTCTGAATATTCTCCACAAATATATTCTTGGTAATTATTCTTTCTCATATCCTCTACATAATCTGTAGTCATTCTTACGCAATCAATTAAATTGCATTTGCAAATTATATTTCCATAGTTCATATCATTATCTTTTAGTAAATTCATTAGTTCTATGTTCTCTTTTGTTTCTTTATGTATTTTAGTTGAACTAGCATGAATATATAATTCTCCTCTGTATGATGTTTTCCAACTCCTAGTTTCAACCTTTTTCTTACCATCTTTTATTAAAGTTGCATAAGGTTCTGTTAAACTTAAAACTTTCATACTCATATTCTACCTCCTCGTTTTATGCTATTTTTCAATTTCACTTTCATATGTATCTTTGTATTGTTCAAACTTAACTTTCGCTCTTTGTAATCCTGCATCAACTGCCATTTTTAAATAGTATTCTGATAATCTTAAATTCTTTTCTGTTCCAACTCCATTGTAATAAAAATTTGCACCTAAATCATATATTGCAGGTAAATGCCCTTGCATTGCACAAGCATGTATTAATTCAAATGCTTTCTTTTCATCTCTTTCAATATTGCCAAATCCAAAATAGTAATAAGCTCCTAGGCAAAATTTTGAAAATGATTGTTTCCTTGGATTTTCTTTTTCTTTCTCGATAAGTTCTAACAATGGTTTATAAGCATTTATATGTATTTGCTTTGCTTTTTCTTTATCTTGTTCTACTCCATCTCCAAAATAATAACAAGCACCAACTCCATATGTACAACAAGGATTTCCTAATTCTTTTCCTTTTTCATACCAGTACATTGCTTTTTCATAACTTTGCTCTGCTCCATTTTCTTCACTATCATAACTTCTTCCTAAAATATAGCATGCAAGTTTATCTCCATTTTTAGCTTTTCCTTCTAAATCTTTTAACTCAAAAGTCATTGGCTTTATACTATTATCCATTTTCTGTTTCACCTAATTTCTTTAATAAAATATATCTTTTTATATTTTTGTCTTTCTGATACCAAGTTTGTTCTTCATATCCTAAATCTTTTAAATTTCTTAAACTATAAACATTTCCAAAAGTTACTTCTGCAATAATATTGCTTATTCCTTTTTCTATAGCTCTTTCTTCAAGATATTTTACTAATGTTTTCTGTAATCCATAGCCTCTATACTTTGGTAATACTACAACACCATCTATATCTGCACAACTTCCATTTAAATTAGGAATCATTTGTTTTAATTCTTTCATTCTATTTGAAACTGATAAGAATATCTATGCTATCATTTTATTATCTATAAAAGTACCATATATCTCTCCATCATTTATTGGATCATTCAATATTCTTAAGTATGTTTCTTTTTTAAATGGCAAAAAATCTCCCTTTTCTTCTTGTTCAAAATTCTCTATTATAATGTTTTGTATATTGTATATTTCATCAACATCATTAATGGTGCATTTTCTTATCTCTATATTTGGTTTTCTAATGTATTTAAAAAGATATTTATATTCTTCTTCATGTATTAATAATCCTTTTGCTTTTTCTTCGACCATTTTTTCTAAATCTTTGTAAAATACATATTTAACTTCTGATACTTCATTATCTTCAAAAATATATTCTTCAATCTCTTTATTACTATTTAATAAATATACATATTGGAATTCCATATTTTTAGGATTTTTTGTGCTTTTAATTGTTGCAATATATTGTAAATCTTCTTCTTTTGCTTCAACTCCCAATTCTTCCTTTAATTCTCTAATAGCTCCTTCAATTACTGTTTCTCCAGCTCTAATGTGTCCTGCTCCAGAAATGTCCCAAAAATTAGGATGAGTTTTTTTGTTGCACTTCTTTTTTGTAATAGAAGTTCCTTTTTATCATTCATAATCCAGACGTGTGCTGTTCTATGAAACTTCCCGTCTTCATGTGCTTGTGTTTTTTCTTTTATTTCTCCTGTTGGATTATTATTATAATCAAATATATCTATATATTCCATAATTACTTCCTGTCTTTTAAATCTTTTTATATATTTATATCATAATTTACAACATTTTCATAGCTTTTTATTAATATTTGTATATATTTAATTTTAAATAATTAAAGGCTGTTACCTTTATATAACAACCTTTAATATTATTATCTTGCATATCTGTCTTTTTTCTTTGTTTTAATAATATCTTCTTGAGCCCTTTTCATATGTCTTTCAATTTTTATAACTTCTTTAACTTTTGGTGTATCTTCTAAAATATAATTTGCTATTTTTAAATTTTTTCTATACTTATTTAGCTTAGTAGTACATTCATCTCGCTTTGCTTTATATTCCTTTATTAAGTTTTCATCTGTGCAATTTCTTAGCTTATTTCTGCATTTTTGTCTTAAATTAGTAACATTTTCAATATCTTTTTCGGTTTGTGCAATATAGTTTTTTACATCATCTACTGTTTTTATTTTTTCTGTTACAATAAGTCTAATTTCATTAGAATATCATTGCATTTTTCTAACTTCTTGCTTCATTTCTGGAGATAATGGTTTGTAATTTTCTCGTTTTGGTATTAATCCTAATAAATGAAATAGTAATATAAAAAGTACATCAATTCCACTCATTTTACTAATATCTTTTAAATTTCCTTTATATTTATAAACTTTATATTTTGTATAATTCTTTTTTGGTTTCATCAATTTATAATATTCATCTTGCACATAACATGGATTTTGAAAAACTCTTTCTGCAATATTTTTCGGCAAATACTTTTCTCCTAACTGATACATTCTTACTGCTTTTTTATCATTTGTTGAACGAATTATAGGATATTTTCGATTATCATCATCGTTTATTATATAGCCTTTTTTATACATTAGCTTTTTAAATTGTGAATAAGTTACACATATTTCCATAGCTTCATCCATAGCTTGTCTCATTAGATTATATTTCGTTGGCTCACCTCGTTTTTCTGCAAAGTATATATTTCTTGGTGTTTTTCCTTTTGGCTTTTCAATAACTGTTAGTCCATATTCTCTACATAATTCATCAGATAACTCTCTAAAATTATAATATGCTCCTTTATTACAATTAAACTTTTTTCCTGTAAACATATTAACTGAATTTACAACAAAATGATTATGATAGTGCCTGTATTAAAGTGTGTTGCAACTATTACTTGATGCTCACTCCACATTTTTTCTGCCAGTTCTCCTCCTATTTTATGTGCCAATTCTGATGAAACTTCTCCAGTTTTGAAGCTTTGATATGCATGATAGGCAATATTTCCCGTGCATTTATCAAATCTATTCTGTAGTGATGTCATTTCTTCATAGGCTGTTTCTTTATTACAATTTACTCCAGTTACATACATAGTCTTTTCATTTTGCTTTTAATTATTCTAATTTTAAGATAGTGGTTATAGGGGACAAAGTCCCCTTTCATCGTAAGATGTCGGATTTGTGGCAATACAAATCCTATGCTCGCTACACTTATAGACATCAAATTTGTATATACATTTAGTTCTGTAGTCATATTATCAATTTCTTATACATAAATTAATTCCTTTAATACAATTTCTTCTGCTTCATTTTTAAAATTGTTCATCATTCCTACCCAATATAATTGATTAGTATTTTTCATTTCTTCTGTTAAATTATTTTCCTTTTTTAATTGTTCGACTATAAGATTAACTTTTTCTTCTGCTGTTTCTTGTATTTCTTTTAAATGATTATTTAATGTTCCGTTCATAAACATTATTGTATATTCTGCTTTCTTATTTTCTTTTAAAAATTTTAGTCTTAATCTTCCATATTTATTTAGTATAATCTTTTCTTCTTTCTCTAAAACTAAATTAGGCATATAATAATCTCCTACTTTTGTATATTCAATTCCATATTTATTATCAATATTGTTTTCTTTTAATTCTTTATTTTCCATAATTTCAATTCCTCCATTTTTACTAAATTTTTTAACTAACTTTTTCTCGTTCTTTGACTCTAATTGCTCCAACAATTCTATTTACTTTTTTCTGTGGGAACTTTTTATCATCTGTAACTAGTTCAACTAATTTAAAAAGCTTTTCTCCATTTTCATTTATTTCATCTATCGTAAGATATTTTTTCTGATAACCTTTCTTTGGTTCATCTAATCTTGCAATCTCGTAATAAGATACTTCATAATATTCATTTAATTTATTGATATAGTCTTGTAATTCTTGCTTGTCCATCATAATTGTTGTTCTAACATCTTTACCTTTTTCATCTGCAATAGTCTTATAAAACATTCCGTTTTGCATTAATTTATATACTGCTTCTATAAATGTTTTTCTTAATTTCATATTAACTAATTTGTAATTTCCTTTTTTATCTTTTTCAATAGTAATACTTTCCAAAAACTTTGATATAAATTCTTGTTTTTCTTCTTTGCTTTTGTTGTTCCATTCTGTTATCAGCATATCGTAAAATTTATTAGAACGAATTAACTTTTCTTTTTCCACATCTCTATCAGCCATTAAGTGTTGTGGAGAAAAAGTTTGCTTATTTAAGTCAATGGCTTCAATGCGTTTTTGTTCAAGCAGACTTAGCTTTTCATCAACTTCTTTATATTCTTTTGAAAATTTCTCTACATCAACAATTTCTTTTAAATATGCTTCTTTTATTCTGTTCTTTCTACTTTGTAATGATGATATTTCTTTATCTAGTTTGGCTGTATTTCGTTCTTTCTTATCAGCTAAAACAGGATAAAAGTATTTCTTTACTGTCATATCATATTCAATTAAGTCCATTATCATTGGCATTACCTGTTCTTCAATTAAATCTTCACGAAGATAAATTTTATAATCTGTACAATGATAATACATATATTTCTTCTTTTTACCACCAGTTCCTTTACATTTTCTTTGGACTTAAAACCTTTTCTTCGTTTAGAATATTAGCTATTGTCTGATAACTTTTCCCCTCAAGATACAGATTAAATATTCTAACAATTATATCTTTTGTAGTTTCATCAATTCTCACTTTCTTTGTTTCATCTCTTTTGTAACCTAGTGGGCAAGTTCCGTGGAATATGTCCACATTTTATAGCACCTGTTAGACCGAATTTTGTTCTTTCGCTTACTATTTCAATTTCTAATTGTGATAAAACTGTTAGCATACGGACAAAAAATCTACCGATTAGCCGTGCTGGTGTTTACATCATCACGGTCGCAAACAAGATAGCAATGATGCGTTTCTAAATCTGATATTAAAACCTCTAAATCTCTTACAGACCTCGTAACTCTATCTAGTTTATATGCAATAATATAATTGATTTTACATGCTCGCATATCTTCTAGCATCTGCTGAAAAGCTGGTCTGTGTTCCATATCTTTTGCGGATATTCCTGCGTCCTTATAAACTTTGTAAATTTTATAATCTTTATATTCACAAAGTTGTTTTAGCTTTTCCTCCTGTTCTCCTAAACTAAATCCTTCCCTTGCCTGATCTTCTGTACTTACACGAATATAAATTCCTGCGACTTTTCTTTCTTCATTCATTACAACATTACCTCCTTCTTTTAATGAATATAGAAAGACACTAAAAAAAGTGCCACATAGCATATCGGCTTAGCTATTGACACTTTAAAGTTTTTATTTATTGTTTTAACTATCTCTATTTTTTCTTTTAAACATAATTAATAAATCAATATAGTACAATTTTTTAAAAACTCTAAAATATCAACATTTTGACTTGCTATGTTATGTATTCATTAAATTTTGATAGTGGATATTTATTTTCCAAACTATCTATGTAAAAGTAATCTTGCTCATTAAAGAATAAGTACAGCTTATCTTTAATAATTACTCTGTGTGACTCTACATACGCTAAATTGGTATGTTCCACAATTCTTAAGGTACCATTGATAATTTCTGGTTTAACCTTTTTCATTTTGCAAGTCCATTCAATTTTAGAGAGTAATTCTTTACTCATATTGATTTCTTTTTTAATTATATGTAACATAATACCACAAAAACCTCCTTTTTTCAATATTTTTGGTCAAAAAAAGACCGTTTCTTTTGAAACGGTTTAAGATTTTTGTGTTCATCAAAATTTTTGTTGTCTTGGAATTAAGTTATATCAAGACTTTCAAAAAGTTCGACGAAAACTTGTCTTGGTGCGGATGAAGGGACTTGAACCCCCACGTCGTTGACACTGGTTCCTAAGACCAGCGCGTCTGCCAGTTCCGCCACATCCGCATATCTAACTGACAATAATTATAATACCATATTTATAATTGAATGTCAATAATTTTCAAAAATAAAATCTACTTTTTTATAAGTTCCGATTATTTGCTTTATTTTTCATCATATGATATAATATTTATGTAACCAAATATTTGTCAATGTATGAAAGGAGTTTACATATGTCACTGACAAAAGAAGAAAAACTGTTAGGAGATCTTTTTAGAGATGCTATCTACACAGCAACAACTACATCTGAGTTTTTGGAACTATTTAGTCTAAAGATTTTGGAGAATTTTGACTCTGATGATTTCCTTATCTTACAGCTTGGTTCTCAGTTATATGAATCAGCTCAAATTCGGAAAACTGATGAACTTTATATGGATATGCAAACAAAAATCACTACAGAATGTTATAATTTGATATCCAGAAAGTATCCTGAAATTAGTTTCTATTCTTCACAACGCTTTAAAAGTGCTATTAGCGAAATATATAAACGTTGTGAGAGAATCTTTGATGAAGGACGTTCTCCTGAAATCAGAGATTTGCTAGCTTCTAAGCTAGTTCTTTTAGAACCAGAAACTCAAGAAACATTGGGATATGAATATAAAATTGTTTCAGAAACAATGAAACACTTTTCATATCTCAATACTAGAAAGGAATTTCCAATTGCTGTCAACCTAGCTGGTCCAGATAAATTGGTAACCAAAAGTGATTTTTCTCAGGAAGAACATCCAAACATTTTGCTCCCTGATAAAAAAACTATTATTCCAGGTCTATCAATTTTGGGCAAAGATTATATATCACAGCCTAAAACTCATGGTTATCAGGCTTTCCACAGTTCATATGAACTTATCGATAAACTTGATACCCTTCGAAAGATATTTTCGGAAATCCAGGTAACAACAATTGCACAAGCAAACTATGAACCTGCGAATCATGACAAATACAAACAACATCGAAACGATCGTTGGAATGCAGTATTTGCTTTTGATAAATCCAAAGTTCACATCAAATACTATTATCCTGATTATGATCAGGATGAATCTGGATTGGTGGAGCCTATGTTTGTTATCAAAAAAGTAAAGAAATCTTAATAAAGCATTGACAAAACCACCTGAGTCATTTCTCAGGTGGTTTTATTTTTATATTATTTTACTTACAGCAAGTCCATCTCCAACTTCTAAAATTTCGGTTTCTAAATTTGGATTTTCAGATACTTCTTTTATATATTCTCTTAAATTTCTTACAGCAGTCCTTTGTTTATGTTTGTTATAGTCGCTCATTACATATCCTTTATATAATATGTTATCTGCAAAAATAACCCCATCTTTTTTTATCATTCTTAAAGATTCCTTTAAGAAAAATGGGTATTTTCCTTTTGCTGCATCTATAAAAACAACATCATATTTTTGGTTCAATGTAGGTAAAATTTCTACGGCATCTCCTTCATATAAATTTATTTTGTCTTCTACTTCTACATTTTTAAAATTAATTTTTGCTTGATTTATTCTTTCTTCATCTCTTTCAATGGTATCTATTACTCCATTTGGAGCTAAAAAATTTGAAAAACACATAGCAGAATAACCAACAGCTGCACCAATTTCTAGTATTCTATTTGGCTTTATTTGCTTTAAATATTTAGCAATTACTTCTAATGTATCATCCATTATTATTGGTATATGTTCTTCTAATGCTTTTTCTTTTATTTTTTCTAATTCTTTTTGATTCATTTTTATTTCTCGTATAAAGTACATATATTTACTATACGATTTTCTCCTTTCAATTTTAAATTTGATTATTTATGTAAAATATGTTATAATTTAGATGTTAGAATTATTTAATTTTAAGAAAGGATGATTATTATAATGACAATTTCTAACATTTTATTTCGGGTAAAGCAAAATAACTATTCTCTATCAAAAAAAGATGAAGAAATGCTTACCTGTACTCTAGCACCGTATACCTTTGACAGCTTTATTTTTGCTCCAAGGGCAGAAATAAGGAAGGCTGCAACTACCACTTCTGGTTGCTATATTTTGCAAAATGGCAAAATAAGCAAGAAAGTTGTTGGTAAAACTCCTATTTTCGGAATTTTTTGCGGAATAGGCGGTGGAAAAATTCTTGTTTTGCCTAAAAAATAACATCCAAAATTGGCGACAAATTTATTTTGTCGCCAATTCTTTTTATTTATTGCTATTTCTAGCAGCTCTTTCTCTTTCTTTACTATCCAAAATTTTCTTTCTTAAACGAATTGATTTAGGAGTAACCTCAACTAATTCATCATCTTGGATAAATTCTATTGCTTTTTCTAGTGACA
>ERZ857785.3528-NODE-3528-length-11437-cov-3.052803_pt1 | contig 11437 bp, 7 predicted proteins | sample MGYA00519763_ERZ857785 | MGnify/ENA primary metagenome ERZ857785 (study PRJEB31778, sample SAMEA3449365) | human gut metagenome | biome: human gut; feature: human-associated habitat; material: faeces | place: United Kingdom | collected 2010/2012 ... | reverse complement strand
CGCCTGGGCTCGTTTACGCTCGACTCGGGCTATGGTGCGGCGCGTGAACTGCTTTCCGTCGACCCCGATGTTTCGTTTATCGCGTGCGCGACCGACACCATGGCGGCGGGCGCGCTGCGTGCCATCGATGAGGTTCGCGGCATGGGCGAGGGTATACACCGCGTGAGCGGTTTTGGCGACAACGCGTTTTTGCGCGCGCTGACGGGCGGCATTCCCACCGTGCATTATGGCTACCTGACCAGTGGCGTCGAGGCGACCAATATGTTGCTCAACACGCTCGATGGCGTGGAGGGGGAGAGCGGTCTCAAGACGCTCAAACTCGGCCATCAACTTATGAATGTCTAGGCTTATGGCATGTCTGCCTGCCTTTGAGGCCCCTGTTTTTGCCGTAAAACTACCATTCACCGGCTTTTTCCTGCCGTTCACCCTACTGTGAAAACGATTACAGGCATATGAAACTGAAAACGATTACAGTGTAAGTGTCAAAGATGGCCGGGTGCACATGCGCCCGTTGGAGGAAAGGGAAGTCATGGACTACCGCAAATCAGCCCAAGAGGTGCTCGACAACATCGGTGGCGCCGGCAACGTCGTCTCTGCCGCGCATTGCGCCACGCGTTTGCGTCTGGTGATTGCCGATAATTCCAAGGTTGACAAGGAGGCCCTCGAGAGTATCGACGGCGCTAAGGGCGTCTTTGAGGCCCAGGGCCAGCTCCAGATTATTTTTGGCACCGGCACCGTCAACAAGGTCTACGAGGAGTTCATCGCGCTCAGCGGCGTCGAGGCTGCCACCAAGGCCGAGGTCAAGGAAGCCGCGGCACAGCAGCAGAACATCTTTATGCGCGCCATTAAGGTGCTCGGCGACGTCTTTGTCCCCATCATCCCCGCCATCGTGGCTTCGGGCCTGCTGCTGGGCATTATGAGCGCCCTCAACTTTATGGCCTCCAACGGCTTTATCGCGCTTGACACCAATAACTTTATCTACAAGATTGCCGACCTGGTCTCGGGCACGTCCTTTGGTATTTTGCAGATCCTGATCGGCTACTCCGCGGCTAAGGCCTTTGGCGCCAACCCGTACCTGGGCGCCGTCGTCGGTGGTGCGTTCATCAACTCCTCGCTACAGAGCGCTTACACGGTTGCCTCCGAGGGCGTTCAGACCATGGTCACCGTCATTCCCGGCGTGTACAGCTTTGAGTGGGTCGGCTATCAGGGCCACGTCATTCCCATCGTTATCGCCTGCGCCATTCTGGCCTTCCTCGAGAAGCGCCTGCACAAGATCGTTCCCGAGATGTTCGACCTCTTTGTGACCCCGCTCGTCTCGGTGTTCGTGACCGTGCTCGTGACGCTCGTTGCCGTCGGCCCCATCTTTGTCTGGGCCGAGAACGCCATCCTCGGTCTGATCCAGGCTCTGCTGACCCTGCCCTTCGGCATCGGTTCCTTTATCGTCGGTCTGTTCTATGCCCCCACGGTCGTTACCGGTATCCACCAGATGTACACCGCCATCGACCTTGGCCAGCTCGCCCAGTACGGCGTGACCTATTGGCTGCCCATCGCCAGTGCCGCGAACATCGCCCAGGGTGGCGCCGCGCTCGCCGTTGCCTTTAAGACCCGCGATGCCAAGATCAAGGGCCTGGCGCTTCCTTCGGCTCTGTCTGCCTTCATGGGCATTACCGAGCCCGCCATCTTTGGCGTGAACCTGCGCTTCTTTAAGCCCTTCATCGCCGGTTGCATCGGCGGCGGTTGCGGCGCCCTGGTCTGCGCGCTCACTTCGCTGGCCGCCTCCGGCACGGGCGTTACGGGTATCTTTGGTATCCTGCTGTGCCTGGCCCAGCCCGTGCAGTACGCGATCATGTTTGCGGTCGCCGCGCTGGTTTCCTTTGCCGTCTCGTTTGTCCTATACAAGGACGAGCCTAAGGCTTCCGAGCAGGCGTAGGATTCGCGTAAACATAACGCCCGCAGGCTCCATCCTGTGGGCGTTATGTTTATCTGGAACCTTTGATTTGAGCGTTCGTTGATTTAATTCGATTGGATACCGACATGTCTAACGCACTTCAGCGCGATCTTGCCAAGCTCGTTGCCAACATGGATGCCGCGGCCGCCGAGCGCGGTCACGGGCCCTATGCTCAGCATTTTCATATTATGCCGCCCACGGGCTGGCTCAACGACCCCAACGGGCTTTGCCAGGCCGATGGCGTGTTTCACGCGTACTTTCAGTATGCCCCGTTTGATGTGAACGGCGGCGTCAAGATGTGGGGCCATGCCACGAGCCGCGACCTTATGAGATGGGAATATATTGGCGCTCCGCTGCTTCCCGACGAACCGTTCGACTGCCATGGCGTGTATTCGGGCTCGGCATTGGTCGAGGACGGTCGCATTCGCGTGCTCTATACCGGCAACGTTAAGCTCCCCGATGCGGACGGCGTCTTTGACTATGTCAACTCCGGCCGTCGTGCCGACACCGTGTATGTCGAGAGTGTTGATGGACAGACGTTCAGCCAAAAGCGCGTGGTGCTGGCTTCCGAGGATTATCCCGAGGATTTGACCTGCCACGTGCGCGACCCCAAGGTGTGGCGCGATGATGATGGGCGTTACCACATGGTGTTGGGCGCGCGTCGTCGCGTGGATGGGCCGCATGTCGAGAGCCGGTTTTGTGCGATGCACGGCGAGGGTGCCGGGCGCGATGTGGGCGAGATCTTGGTGTATGGTTCGGCGGATATGCTGAACTGGGAGCTCGAGAGCCGTGTGTCTACGCCCGAGCGTTTTGGCTTTATGTGGGAGTGCCCGGGATGCCTTGAGCTTGAGGCCGATGGTGGTGTGCCGGCGAGGTGGCTGTCCTTCTCGCCCCAGGGGCTCGAGGGTGGTCGTTGGGACCGCGGCAACGTATACGCTGCTGGCTACATGCCTGTAACGGGCGACATTACCGGTGGTGACGGTGCCTATGAGCTGGGCGAGTTTCGCTTGTGGGACGCCGGTTTTGACTTCTATGCTCCGCAGGAGTTCACGGCCGAGGACGGTCGCCACATTCTGATCGGCTGGATGGGCATGCCCGATGAGCCGACCTATGGCAACGCACCCACCGTGGTGTGCGGCTGGCAGCATTGCATGACGGTGCCGCGTGAGCTTACGGCCGGTGACGGCGACGTGGTGCTGCAGCAGCCGGCGCGCGAGATCGAGCGCCATTATGCCTCGGTGCGTGTGGGGGAGGGCTCGTTGAAGGTTGCCGGCGATACCTGCTTTGACGTTGTTGTCGACGGTGTCGACGGCGTATTTACCGCGATCGTTGATGGCGAGCTGAAGCTGGCGTTTGTGCCCGCCGAGGGCGAGCTGCCCGCGCGCTTTGAGATGCGATTTACCGATGAAGGTCGCGCTTCTGCCGGCTGCGGTCGCACCGTGCGTTGGGAGCCCATCGACGAGGTTCGTAACGTGCGCATTATCGGCGATGTCTCGTCGGTCGAGGTGTTTGTGAACGACGGCGCGCTCGTGTTTTCGACGCGCATCTATCCCGAGGCCTATGGCGTGACCGTTGACGCTCCGGGTGCGAGCGTGACCTATCACACGCTCAACATCTAGGCGATTCGTCGCATATCGGCGCTATACTGCAGCCGTTGCCCACGATGCAGGGAACACCCGCATCGTGGGTTTTTGTTTGTGAAGGGACGGTGCCTTGTGGATGTACAGCAGCTAGAAGAGGCCTGGGCTGTAAGGGCCGGCGCGCGTGAGGCGCGTCTTGTTGCGGCCTCGCATGTGCCGGCGGCGCTGTCTCTGTTGGGGATTGTGCGCCCCGGTGACCGCCTGGTTGCGTTTGCCGATGACTTTGCCGATGCGTTTGCGCACGGCTTTGAAGGCTGTGATGTTGTGCTTGTGGACCCGCCGTCGGTTGCGGCGTTTACTGCCGCGTCCGAGGATTTTGATGCTTCGTTTGATGCCGAGGGGCCGCACCTGTGGTGGTTTGTGAACTCCATCGGTGGGTTTGAACTACGCGTGCCCGATCTTCGTACGCTGGGTCGGGCGGCGCGTGAGGCCCATGCACTGCTGGCTGTTGACAACACCGTGGCTGACGTCTTTGGCTGCGATCCGCTGCGGCTGGGTGCTGTGCTGTCGCTCGAGGCACTCGACCGTGTGTGTGCCGGTGAGGCTCCACGCAAGCTCGTAGCCGCCTCGGTCGCGCGCTCGCAGCTCAAGCGCCATCGTGTGGATGCCGCTGCCGAGTGCGCGCATGCGCTGCTCGATGGGTGCGGATTGGCCGCGCTCGACTTGTCCTCCGATGAAGCCGAGGTTCTAGAGCGTGGGGTCGACACGCTCGACGCCCGCATGCAGGCACACTTCGACTGCGCGCGTGCATTGGCCGAGTATTTGGCCGCCAACGAAATGGTGCGCAACGTGCGCTATCCCGGGCTGAGCTCGCATCCCGACCATGCGGCTGCAACGGGAATCCTCGAGCACGGCTTTGGCCCGGCAGTTGAATTTGACCTGATGGACTGCACCGCGGGCGAATTCTTCAGCATGCTGCCGGATGAATTCCGCACATCACCCGCAGGCGGCCCAACAACGCGCCTTTCGGCTCCACGTGGCAAGCAGGGGAGCACCATCCGCCTCTTCGCCGGCACCGACAATCCTCTGGTAGTAGCGTCCACCCTAGACAACGCCCTCCGCAAGTAGCTAATCGGGGCCTGTGCCACAAAACGGGCCCATCTACTACGTTTAAGCCATAGGGGTCGACCATACCCACCTATTTTGAAAATTACCAAGCTGTCTACCAGCGGTTTTATTTTCATAATGTCCGGTATGGTCGAGGGTATTCAGCTAAACGTAGTAGATGGGCCCGTTTTGTGGCGCGAGCCTCAATCCGAGGACACGGTGGACAACGATGCAGCCCCAAAAGGACTACTCTGCATTGATGCTTGCGATGAGGGCGTCGGCTTTGGTGGCGATGATGTTGTTGATGTCGGCCTGGAGGGTTTCGTAGACTTCGATGGCTCGCTCGCCGGCGGGGGTGAGCGTGGATCCGCGGGCTCCGTCGCGCTCGATGAGTTTGCATCCCAGCTGCCCTTCGGCCTCGTTCACAATGCGCCACGCTTTGGAATAGGCCATGCCCATGCTCTTGGCGGCACGGTTGAGCGAGTGCTCGCGGGCTATGCCCTGCAGCAGTAAGACACAGCCGTGGCCAAACACGCCCGGCAGATCTTTGTCGCACGCTTGAATGACCAACTTTGCCGTCGTCTTGTACTCCATGTGCTCCACGTCTCCCCGCTAAAGTGTTTGCTGGGCAAACGCAAAGCCTGCGTCAAACCCTCGTGTGCTCTTCTTAAATCATGCATTGTAGCAGTCAAAGTGCGTTAAGATACTTCCCCAGTATTGGGCGCCCAAGGTTGGGCTGGGTCCTACGAGGCCTGCAGCCGACCGGTCGCATGGAAAAAGGAGAAACATGGCTACGTTCTTTCCCGGTGAGTCCCACACGTTTTCGGAGTATCTGCTGGTTCCTGGTTACTCGTCCTCGCAGTGCATCCCCAACAACGTCTCTCTCAAGACGCCGCTAACCCGCTTCAAGCGCGGTGAGAAGCCGGCAATCACCCTGAACATCCCCATGGTTTCCGCCATCATGCAGTCCGTCTCGGGCGTCGACATGGGTGTCGCGCTCGCTACCGAGGGCGGCCTGTCCTTCATCTACGGTTCCCAGAGCGCCGAGTCCGAGGCCGCCATGGTCAAGGCCGTCAAGGATCACAAGGCCGGCTTCGTTCAGTCCGATTCCACGCTGACCCCCGACATGACTATGGAGCAGGTCATCGCCCTCAAGGAGAAGACCGGTCACTCCACCATGCCGGTCACCGACGACGGCACTCCCAAGGGTAAGCTCCTGGGCATCGTCACCAGCCGTGACTATCGCCCCAGTCGCGATGACCACCAGACGAAGGTCTCTGAGTTCATGACCCCGCGTGAGCAGCTCATCGTGGGCGACAAGAACATCAGCCTCAAGGTTGCCAACGACGTCATCTGGGACAACAAGCTCAACGCCCTGCCCATCGTCGACGATAACGATCACCTGATGGGCATCGTTTTCCGTAAGGACTACGACAGCCACAAGACCAACCCCAACGAGCTGCTCGACGGCGACAAGCGCTACATGGTCGGCGCCGGTATCAACACCCGCGACTATGCCGAGCGCGTGCCGTTGCTTATCGAGGCCGGTGCCGACGTCCTGTGCATCGACTCTTCCGAGGGCTTCAGCGAGTGGCAGAAGCGCACCATCGAGTGGATCCGCGCCAACTACGGCGAGGACGTCAAGGTCGGTGCCGGTAACGTCGTCGACGCCGAGGGCTTCCGCTTCCTGGCCGACTGCGGTGCCGACTTCATCAAGGTCGGTATCGGCGGCGGCTCCATCTGCATCACCCGTGAGACCAAGGGCATCGGCCGTGGCCAGGCTACCGCGCTGATCGACGTCTGCCGCGCTCGCGACGAGTACTACGAGGAGACCGGTGTCTACGTGCCCGTGTGCTCCGACGGCGGTATCGTCTACGACTACCACATGACGCTCGCCCTGGCCATGGGTGCCGACTTTATGATGCTGGGCCGCTACTTCGCTCGCTTTGACGAGAGCCCGACCGAGCGCGTCAACGTCAACGGCCAGTACATGAAGGAGTACTGGGGCGAGGGTTCCGCGCGTGCCCGCAACTGGCAGCGCTACGACCTGGGCGGCGCCGCGAAGCTTAGCTTCGTCGAGGGCGTCGACTCCTACGTTCCCTACGCCGGTTCCCTCAAGGACGGCGTGGGTGGCACGCTCTACAAGGTTAAGTCCACGATGTGCAACTGCGGTGCCCTCTCGATCCCCGAGCTCCAGGAAAAGGCACGCCTGACCCTGGTAAGCTCCACCTCCATCGTCGAAGGCGGCGCCCACGACGTAGTCGTCAAGGACTCCCAGCAAAGCGTCAGCTACCGCTAAGCGGCTTTCCCAGGCACCGCACCTTGCCGTTCAAACCGTCGCTCGCGTACCAAAGTACGCGTCGCTCCTCTTTCACGGCAATCTGCGGCACTTGGAAAACCCGATCATGCTTGGGCGGGTAACAATTAGTGGTTGATTCACAACCACGTTATTTAGATAAAGCGAGATGCATGCAAGTCGCAGGCATCTCGCTTGTTGTATTTGCTAGAATCATCCAAGTTAACCCTAGGGTCGGGCGGCTAGGCTTTGCTCGCTGCAAGTTCCGCACGAGCCGAAGGCCACTTAATGTGGCCTTCGTGCGAGCAGGACTGTCCGCAGCAGCGAGTAAAGCCTAGCCGACCGACCCCAATCAAGTTAAAAGGAGCTGATATGTGCGATTGCACAGATCATAAGGATGAGATCCCTGCCTACGACGCGCAGGCCATTGAGTTCCGGTGGATGAAGGCCTGGGAGGACTCCAACCTCTTTGCCGTCGACACCGACGACAGCAAGCCCAAGAAGTACGTGCTCGAGATGTTCCCGTATCCGTCGGGCGACCTGCATATGGGCCACGCACGCAACTATACCATCGGCGATGCCATGGCCCGTCAGGCCCGCATGCGCGGCTACGACGTGCTGCACCCCATCGGCTTTGACGCCTTTGGCCTGCCTGCCGAGAACGCCGCCATCAAGCACAACACGCAGGCTGCCGCCTGGACGTATAAGAACATGGACCAGGCGCTCGCCACGATGAAGCGCATGGGCTTCTCCTACGATCTGGATCGCATGGTCAAGACCTGCAGCCCCGACTACTACCGCTGGGGTCAGTGGATCTTTGAGAAGCTGTGGGAAAAGGGCCTGGTCTATCGCAAGAAGAACCCGGTCAACTGGTGCCCCACCTGCAAGACCGTTCTGGCCAACGAGCAGGTCACCGAGGGCAAGTGCTGGCGCTGCGGCACCGAGCCCGAGAAGCGCGACCTTGAGCAGTGGTACTACAAGATTACCGAGTACTCTCAGGAGCTGCTCGACGACTTGGAGAAGCTCCCCGGCTGGCCTGAGCGCGTCAAGCAGATGCAGGCCAACTGGATCGGTCGCTCCGAGGGCGCCGAGGTCGACTTTACCCTGTGCGACAAGGACGGCGAGCCTATCGAGGGCGACGAGGGCAAGATCACCGTCTTTACCACGCGTGCCGATACCCTTTTTGGCGTTTCCTTCTTTGTCCTGGCTCCCGAGTACGCCGGCCTGCACGAGCTCGTCGAGGGCACGGAGTACGAGGAGGCCGTCACCAAGATCGTCGAGGACTCCAAGCACATCTCTGCCGTCGAGCGTGCCCAGGGCACCCTCGAGAAGCACGGTGCCTTCACGGGCCGCTATGTGGTAAACCCCGTCAACGGCGAGAAGGTCCCCGTGTGGGTTGCCGATTATGTCGTTGCCGACTACGGCACCGGCGCCGTTATGGCCGTTCCCTGTGGCGACCAGCGCGACTTTGAGTTTGCCCGTAAGTACGACCTGCCGATCGTGCCGATCATCCTGGACGATGACGATCGCGCTGCCGTCGAGGCCAGCGGCGAGACCATCGATACCTTCCATGCCGAGACTGTCGACTGGGATTGCGCCCACGCTGCCGAGGGCACGCTCGTCCAGTCCGGCAAGTACACCGGTATGCGCGGCGGCAAGCACTCCGAGGGCGAGGCTGCCATCGTGGCCGACCTCGAGGCCATGGGCTGCGGTCGTCGTAAGGTCGAGTTCCGCCTGCGCGACTGGCTCATCAGCCGCCAGCGCTATTGGGGCAACCCCATCCCGGCCATCTACTGCGAGCATTGCGGCATTGTGCCCGTGCCTGAGGATCAGCTGCCGGTGACGCTGCCCGAGAACCTGGACCTGGGCGCTGGCGAGACCCTTGCCGAGTGCAAGGAGTTCTACGAGACCACCTGCCCGGTCTGCGGCCGCCCGGCCAAGCGCGAGACCGATACCATGGACACCTTTACCTGCTCCAGCTGGTATTACCTGCGCTATACCGATCCGCACAACACCGAGCTGCCCTTCTCCCGCGAGGCCGCCGACCGTTGGATGCCCGTCGATAACTACATCGGCGGCATCGAGCACGCCATTCTGCACCTGCTCTACAGCCGCTTCTTTACCAAGGCACTGCGCGACCTGGGCCTGCTGAGTGTGGACGAGCCCTTCACCAACCTGCTGTGCCAGGGCATGGTCAAGGACGAGAACGGCGACACCATGTCCAAGTCCAAGGGCAATGTCGTGCCCCCGAGCTCGGTCATCGAGCCCTACGGCGCCGACACCATGCGTTTGGCGATCCTGTTTATCGCTCCGCCCGAGAAGGACTTCGACTGGGATCCCAAGGCCGTTGAGGGCGCCAATCGCTTCATCAAGCGCGCCTGGCGTATCGTTTGGCAGCTCGTCCAGTCCGGCGACGCCAACGTGGCCTTCGACAAGTCCGCGCTCGATGAGGTTGCTATGAAGCTCTATCGCGAGCGTCACCGCACCATCGCCAAGTGCACCGAGGACTTCGACCGCGGCCAGTTCAACACCGCGATCTCGGCCGTCATGGAGCTCGTCAACGCGGCGAGCGCCTACCTCAATGCCACTGAGGGTACCGCCCGCGACAAGGCGCTGTGCTACGGCGTGGCCAAGGATATCGTGAGCGTGCTGGCCCCCATCTGCCCGTTCTGGGCCGACGAGCTGTGGCACGAGGCCCTCGGCTGCGAGGGCAACGCCTACACCGCCGCCTGGCCCGAGTTCGACCTGCCCGAGTCCGAGGACACGGTGCAGATCGTGGTCCAGGTGCTCGGTAAGGTCCGCGGCCGCGTCGACGTGGCCCGCGATGCCTCCAATGAGGATATGCAGGCTGCCGCCGAGGCCGCCGTCGCCAAGTGGCTCGAGGGCAAGACGGTCGTCAAGGCCATCTGCGTTCCCGGCAAGCTGGTCAACCTGGTGGTCAAGTAAGCACTGCGCGCAAAGCTGACATGCAATAAACGAGGGACGGCCCGGTTGGGTCGTCCCTCGTTTTTCATTTACCTACCCTGATGCTGCGGTCAATTGTCCTATTCTTGTGGAGAAGCTGTGCGCACGCTGACCTGCAGATTCGTACTGTGCTTGCACGTTTCCGCAGCTATTGGTATAGTTTGCTTGCAAATGAAGTTGTAATTGAAAGAAGTGGGGTTTCGGCCCCGCTTCTTTTTTGTATGGATGGAGGTGCCGCAATGGTCAAGACCAAGACCGAACAGGCGATCATCGACGCGCTCGAGGCCGTCGCTCCCCAGCACGATGTCGACATCGTCGACGTCGAGCTCGTGGGTGCCACCAAGGCCCCCTGCGTGCGTGTGCGTATCGAAGGTGCCGAGGGTCAGAGCCTGTCGCTCAACGACGTCACGGCCAACACCCAGTGGGTCGGCGATGTGATTGAGGAGCTCGACCCCATTTCTTCGAGCTATACGCTCGAGGTGTCGAGCCCGGGCATGGCGCGCCCGCTACGTCGCCCGTGCGACTTTGCCCGCTTTGCTGGCGAGAACTGTGAGCTCACCTCCACCGCCACCGAGGGCCGTCGCAAGTACGCCGGCAAGATTGCCGCCGCCACCGAGACGAACGTGACCCTCGAGCTCGAGGACGGCGAGTCTGTCACCCTCGATTTCTCTGATGTTAAAAAGTGCAAGTTGAAGCCCACCTACGACTTCAAGCCCGCGAAGGAAGGAAAGTAAGATGGCAGCATCCGACATGATGTCCGCCCTGATGGAGCTTTGCCAGGAGAAGCACATTGACCAGCTCTACCTGATCGACCGCCTGGAGCAGTCGCTCGCCAAGAGCTATGCCGAGATCCTGCATCTTGAGTGGGGCGCCAAGGTGACCATCGACCGCACCACCGGCAAGATCTACGTCTACCGTCTGGAGCCGATTGACGATTCCATGGACGAGGATGGCAACTTCACCGAGTTCGAGGAGATCGACGTCACCCCCAAGAACACGAGCCGCATCGCCGCCCAGCACGCCAAGGCCGAGATCAACGCCATCGTGCGCAACTCCGCCCGCGAGCAGATCTACGAGGAGTTCTCCGGCCGCATCGGTGACCTCATCAGTGGTACCGTGCTGCAGTCCACGCCTGACTTCACGATCGTCAAGATCCGCGAGGGCGTCGAGGCCGAGCTGCCGCACTTCGATCAGCGCCGTTACGAGAACGAGCGCAACGAGCGTCCGATGGGCGAGCGCTACCTGCACAACCAGCACATCAAGGCCGTGATCATCGACGTTCGCGACCCCAACTCCAACCTTCAGCCGGTTCGTGGCGAGCACAGCCGTCCGCCGATTGTCATCTCTCGTACCCACCCCGAGCTCATGCGTCGTCTGTTTGAGCAGGAGGTGCCCGAGATCTATGAGGGCACCGTCCAAATCAAGTCGATCGCCCGCGAGCCTGGCCAGCGCTCCAAGGTTGCCGTCCACTCGCTCGACGACCGTCTGGATCCCGTGGGCGCCTGCGTCGGCCCCAAGGGCAGCCGTGTTCGCGCTGTCGTG
>ERZ857785.3523-NODE-3523-length-11457-cov-12.539993_pt1 | contig 11457 bp, 9 predicted proteins | sample MGYA00519763_ERZ857785 | MGnify/ENA primary metagenome ERZ857785 (study PRJEB31778, sample SAMEA3449365) | human gut metagenome | biome: human gut; feature: human-associated habitat; material: faeces | place: United Kingdom | collected 2010/2012 ... | reverse complement strand
TATTGATTAATCTTATATCAGTTTTTTGTGTTTACACAAAACTTGAAACAGTCTCGCGGAGTGTCACCCTGTATTCTTATAAATATTTTTTCTTATCTTCTTTCTGACTCATACATGAAACGCTATTACAAAATCTAGTAGTGATAAACTTTCCTTCTACTCCGTAAAAAATAAATCGTAACAATTAAAGTCAACATCTCCGCCACAACAACTCCCATCCAGATTCCATTCAATCCAAGCAAAATTGGCAGCAGCATAATACACCCAATCTGAAACAACAAAGTTCGAAGAAATGCAATCATTCCAGAAACAATCCCATTATTCAAAGCTGTAAAGAACGAAGAAGCCCAGATATTAACGCCATTGATCAAAAACACAAATGCATACAACCGGAATCCATGTAACGTCATAGCAAACAGATCAGCATCATATCCAACAAAGATATTGATCAGCGGATGGGAAAAAAACTCAGAGATCAAAGTCAGACAAACCCCAGTTACAGCAATTAAAGACAAACTCTTCTTCAACATATTCTTCAATTCCGAATGATTTCCAGCCCCATAATTATAACTGGTGATCGGAGCGCTTCCCATAGAATATCCAAGATAGATTGCAGCAAAGATAAAGTTCGCATACATGATCACACCATAAGCAGCAACACCATCTGCACCAGCAAGGTGCATTAACTGTGTATTATAAAGCATATTTACAACGGAAGAAGAAGCATTTGTCATAAATTCCGAAGAACCATTTAAACAGGTTTTTAATAAAATATCTTTTCTCCAGACAGGTTTCACAAGACGAAGACGGCTGCTGTTATTCTTTCGTGCAAAATAGATCAACGGTACAAGCCCGCCAACATACTCACCCATGGCAGTTGCAACCGCAGCCCCGGCAACACCATAATGCATAACTCCGATAAAGAGATAGTCAAACACAATATTGATCACGCCAGAGATCAAAGACATACGAAGACTATAAGAAGGTTTTTCAGCTGTAATAAAGAAGTTATAAAAGATCGTCTGCATCATAAACATTGGCTGTGATACAAACATAATACGTCCATAAGTAGATGCATATTCAAGCAGCTGTCCACGCGCCCCAAGTGCCATGCAGATCTGCCTTATAAAAATAAATCCAAAGACAGACAGGATCGTAGCTCCGATCAAAGCAGTAAAGATCAGCATAGAAAAATATTCATTTGCTTTTTCTTTTTTACCTTCACCAAGCGTTTTTGCAACGATCGCACTTCCACCAGAACCGATCATAAATCCAATTGCTCCAACACCCATCGCAACAGGAAGGATCAGATTGACCGCAGCAAATGCTGTTTTTCCTGCAAAATTGGAAATAAATAATCCATCAATAATACTGTACATCGAAGTACAGATCATCATAATGATCGATGGAAATACAAAACGGATCAGACGTTTGTAAGTGAAATGATCTGATAATTGAATCTTCATGATAAACTAAAACTCCTTTTCCTCTAAGACATATTGTTTCATATTTTTCTTTAAAATCTGAACATATTTTCTCGTAAGAGAAAGCAGCTGTTCACACTCCGAAGGCTCCATAGATTCAAATGTAGCATTTTCCATATCAAAGACAGGACCGATATGTTTTTCAGAAAATTCTCGTCCAAACTCTGTAAAAAATAAGTGGATATCCCTTCCGACGCCGGCTTTACGGATCAAAACTCCTTTATCTTCTAATGATTTTACGGAAGAATTCACCGTTTGTTTTGAGATGGAGTAAAGTTTGCAGATATCTTTCTGAGAGCAACCATCTCCAAGTTCTAACAGACAATATAAAATGAGAAATGCGGAATCCGTAAGATGCATGGAAAGAGCAATCTCATGATAGACATCATCGATCATCTTATAGAGAGAATCAAATTCCTTTAAGGCACGATTTTGTTTCGATTCCATAGTGACTTCCTTTCTTATAACAATTATATTAAGTCCGAAATCGGACTATGAGATTACGATAATTATAGTCCGATTTCGGACTTGTGTCAATTATTATTTCATAGGAAATCACTTTACGAGGTCATTCGAATCAGTTAAAATAAAGAGTCAGAGAATAAAGTACAACCAAAGAAGGAAGTTATCTATGAAATTTGCCTACGATATCCCAGATTCATTCTGGAGTTTATTTCGTTCGATGAACAGAGAACTTTATATGGAAGCCCTGCTGAAGATCAACGAAGAATATGAATATAACAATTATTATTTAAGTAAAGAAGTATGCCTTCAGGTATTAGAAGACTGGAATGAAAGCCAGCGGATCTGGTTATCTCCTGAAGAATTTGAATCAGAAACTGATGCAAGCCAGACACCGCCAAACAGGATCTTAAACTGGCTGATCAAAACAGGATGGTTAAAGAGGATCGAAGATTTCTCAACATTAACCACCAATATCATCATTCCTGATTACGCAGCCGTATTTTTAACAGCATTTGAAGAATTAGTCAACCCATCAACGGATGACACAGAGATCTATATCCAGAATGTATACGCAACACTGTTTTCATTCTGGCATGATAAGAAGATGAACTTAGCCATGTTAAAAACAGCGCTTGTTAATACAAAGAAATTAAATAAAGCCTTGCAGGATATGTTACACAACATGGACCATTTCTTTAGCCGACTGCTAAAACAGAAATCATATGAAGAAGTGCTGGCAGAACATTTGGAAGGTTACGTCGAGGAGATCGTTGAGAAGAAATATCATATCTTAAAGACAAATGATAACTTCTATTTATATAAAAATGATATCAAACGATGTTTAAGAGAAATGAGAGAAGATATTCCATGGATGGAACAGGTACAGAAGAAAGCAGATAAAGAAAAAGGCGAAGATGTGCTAAGCATTATCAATGCGATCGAACGTGGATTTGATGATATTGAACATCGAATTTCCAACATGGATAAAGAACATTCTAAATATATCAGGGCAACAGTAACGCGTATGAATTACATGCTGAATGGAGAATCCGACACAAGAGGTCTGATGATCCAGCTGTTAAAGACGATCGGGGATTCTAAGGACAGCGAGGAAAAGATCAAGAAGGTCGGACAGAGTATGAATCTCTCTCATTTTGAAGTGCTTTCCGAGAAGTCTTTGTATAAGAAGAGAAAACGAAGAGATTTTGCAAGTCAGGTAGAAGAAGAAAAGCAGCAGGAAGAATTATCAAGAGAAGATGTCTTAAGATTAAATAAGATTCATACAAGATACCAGCAGGCTGAGATTGAAGATTTCATTGAAGCTTACATGCATGATGACCATATGGAAGTTAAGGATATTGATATCAGGGATGAAGAGTCCTTTGAGAAATTAATCCTTGCCTACGATTACAGCACGAGAAGAAACAGTAAATATAAAGTGATCGAGAGAGACGATAAATTGATCGATAATGGAAGTTACCGCTATCCGGCATTAACTTTTGTAAGGAGGAAACCGAAATCATGATACCGTATTATGAAGAATTGAATGACGAAGAAAAAAATGCGGTCACGAAAGTGATCCGTACGTTATTAAAACAGACATTTGTATTAGAAAGAAAATATGATAAAAAGAGCGGAAGACTTGTATACAATAAAGAATTTAGAACCATTGACCTGCATCAGGAATTTTTAAGAGAATATTTTAAGATTTCAGGAATCGAATTAAGAGAAAATCTGCATCTGGGAGTCTTTTATATTGAAGGAGAAACTTTGATCGGAGAGAAGATTTCCAGATTATCAACCATTTATCTTCTGATCTTAAAATTATTGTACGATGAACATATGGCAGAGGCTTCATCGAATACAAGTGTGTATACATCATTAGGAGAAATCCATGAAAAGATCAATGATTTCCATCTGATGAGAACCTTGCCATCCATCACTGAGATGCGTCGTTCCATCGCATTATTAAAGAAATATCAGATCATCGAACCCCTCGATGTATTAGAAGAGTTAAATGACGAGACAAGAATGATGATCTATCCATGCGTGAATGTCGTGTTACTAGGAGATGACATCCGCAGATTGATCGAAAGTTTCAGTAAGGAGGAAGTAGACAGTGAGTTTGACGAAGACGAAGCAGCCATTTCTGGCATTATCGAAGATATGCCTGAATAATTGGCATTATATAGATCAGAAAATATTAAGTTTCAACGATGGAATCAATTTTTTTACCGGACATTCTGGAAGTGGAAAGTCAACAGTGATCGATGCGATGCAGATCGTTTTATATGCGAATACAGATGGTCGTGGATTCTTTAATAAGGCGGCAGCAGACGATTCCGATCGAAATCTGATCGAATACCTGCGAGGAATGGTTGCGGTCGGAGAGAAAGATGAAGTTACTTATTTGAGAAATAAAAACTTCTCCACAACGATCGTTCTTGAATTTACACAGACAGAATCTGACGAAAAAGAATGTCTTGGAGTTGTATTTGACGTAGATACAGCAAGAAATGATACATCCAGATTATTTTTCTGGCACAAAGGCGGCATTTTAGAGAATGCTTACCGTACGGAAGAACATGCGATGACAATTTCGGAACTCCGCAAATATATGCAGAAAAACTTCAAAAAAGAAGATTTCTATTTTGGAACAAGCAACGAGAGATTTAGAAAACAGATGTATGACATCTATCTTGGCGGTCTTGATATGGAGAAATTCCCAAGACTGTTTAAACGCGCGATCCCATTTAAAATGAATATCAAGCTCGAAGATTTTGTGAAAGAATACATCTGTATGGAGCAGGACATTCATATTGAAGATATGCAGGAAAGCGTGATGCAGTATGGAAGAATGCGTCAGAGAATCGAAGATACATTAAAGGAAGCAAAGAGCTTAGAAGAGATCAAAGAAAGTTTCGTTAAATTCAAGACCAAAAAAGAGGAACAGGATTATTGTCAGTACCGCATGAACAAACTGGATGTCCTGAAATTAAAAACAGATATTCATCTATTACAGCAAAAGATTGAAGATGGAGAGAAAGATCTAAAGACACAGGAAGAGAATGAAACAGTTCTTGAGAAGAAACTAGAGAAACTCGCCAAAGAATACGATGCATTAGTAGCACAGATCGCAGGAAGTGGATACGATCAGATCGCAACAAGGAAAAAGGATGTTCAGGAGTTGTTAGGACAGTTAAATCATTCCGTACAGCGTTGGGAACAGACATCAAAAGACTTAAAAAAATGGTGTGATCTCGATATTACGCCAAATCAGGCAATCTGGGATATCGAGAAATTTGAACAGGGAGATATCACAGAAGATGATCTAAACCGATTAAAACATACATTGGATATCTTAAGAAAAGAAACTGAGGAAGAACGACAAGATAATGCGTCTGCACTAAGAACCTTAAAGAAACAGGAAAAATCCATTTCTGATGAGTTGAAAGAACTGAAAAAGGGTAACAAAGCGTATCCAAAAGAAGTTCTGGATGCAAGATATGAATTACAGATGAAATTAAGCGAAAAATGTGGTGATTTTGTAAAGGTAAATGTGCTTGCCGATCTGTTAGATATGAAAGATGAGAGATGGCATAAAGCGGTCGAAGGATATTTAGGATCGAATAAATTAACACTGATCGTGGAACCAAAATACGTCAAGGATGCCATGGAAATCTATCGTGATATGGATCAGAAGAAATACTGGAGAATTTCGATTGCAGACACACAAAAGATTGATAAGCAGGACATGAAGGTTGAGGAAAATGCATTGTCAGAAGAAGTTCTTGCAGAACAGTCTTATGTGAAAAAGCTGATAGAATCCTTGATCGGGCGTGTGATCAAATGTGAGACGATCGATGAATTAAGAAATTGCCGTACTGGTATCACACCAGATGGAATGCTTTATAAAAATTTCCAGTTAAAACGATTAGATCCAAAACAGTACACAAGAAATTCCTACATTGGAGACAACAGTTTACGCCACAGGATCAAAGAATTAGAGAAAGAAAAGGATAAGATCTTTGATAAAAAAGATCCATTAGAAAAAGAAGTTTTAAGTGCTGCCGTTATTTTGGACTATGAATATCTTCCACAGTCAGCCGAAGAATATTTAAAACAGCAGGAAACACTGGAACGTGCGAAAGAACGTCAGGAAGAATATGAAGATTTAGAAAATCAGCTGACAAAATTAAGAGAAGGTGCCTTAAAAGGTCTGGAAGAGGAAAGAGACCAGAACAGGTTAAAACAGGAAGATTGCAAACAAGAGATCAATGCAATGAAAGAAGCAATCTGGGCAACACAGAATGCATTAAAAGAATGCAGACAGCAGATCATTGACCAGAATGAAGCATTGATCCGTGCACAGAATGAATTACCGGCAAATGGAGAGTACGAGCAGCAGTTTGCACAAGAGATCGAGAAGACAGACACCGAAGACTATGAACGTCTCAAAAAACGTGCAGCAAGGAAATACTATGATGCCGGAACGAAGAAGGAAGAAGAATATAGAAAGCTTGTGGAAGTCAGAACTGCATATTTAAGGGAATATCCGAACCGTACATTCTCAGCAGTAGATGAGAATAATGATGTGTATGACAAGCTTTATAAGGAATTATCATCTGATCACATGGAAATGTATCGTGAAAAAGCTGCAAAACAGGCCAAAACAGCAATGGAACATTTCAAAGATGACTTTGTATACAAGATTCGAAGCGCGATCAGGGAAGCTTATCAGCGCAGGGATGAATTAAACCGCATGATTAGTGGACTCGACTTTGGGAAAGACAAATATCAATTTAAGATCACAAGAAATACAGGAGCCGATGGAAAATATTATCCAATGTTTATGGATGATTCTCTGAATATCGATCCATCTGTCTTAAATACAACGATGGATGACCAGATGAATCTCTTCTCTATGGAACATGAGAATAAATACGGGGAACTGATGAATGAATTGATCGAGATCTTTATCCCGCCAGAAGGTGCAACCGGTGAAGAACTTGAGAATGCGAAACGTGATATGCAGAAATATTCTGATTATCGTACGTATCTGTCCTTTGATATGGAACAGATTGTGGATGGTGATGAAAAACTGACGATCGGATTAAGTAAGATGATCAAGAAAAACTCTGGTGGAGAAGGACAGAACCCATTATATGTTGCATTACTCGCAAGTTTTGCACAGGCCTATGGAATTCATCTTTCACCAAAAGTACGAAGAAATCCAAGCATCCGTCTGGTTGTCTTAGATGAAGCGTTCTCTAAGATGGATGCAGAGAAAGTTGCAAGTTGTATTGACCTGATCAGGAATCTAGGATTCCAGGCAATCATCAGTGCGACAAATGATAAGATTCAAAATTACCTAGAAAATGTAGATAAGACTTTTGTATACGCCAATCCAAACAAGAAAAATATTTCCATTCAGGAATTTGAGAAATGTGAATTTGATAATTTACTCACAGAAGAATAGATAAAAATACAGATACGAGGAGAAATGTATTTATGAATCAAAGTTTAAAAGGAATCTGCTTCACAGTTGCAGGAGGATGCTGCTGGGGCATGTCCGGTGTGATGGGGAAATATTTATTTGATGCAAAAGATCTGACGGCTACGTGGCTTGTGACAGTCAGATTATTAGGGGCAGGAATCTGCTTGCTGTTGCTTATGTATCAGAGAAAAGGAAATTCAATTTTTCGTGTATGGAAAAGAAAAGATTCAGCGGTCAATCAGCTGATCTTCGGGATGATTGGAATGGCTATGTGTCAGATGACGTACTTCCTTGCCATTCAGGAGTCAAATCCGGGAACTGCGACAGTTATTCAGTATTCTGCACCCATCTTAATTATGGTGTTCTTTGTATTAGTGGAAAAAAGATTTCCAAAGAAAGAAGAAGTGCTTGTTCTGGCAGCTGTAATCGTAGGTATCTTTTTGCTTGCAACACATGGAAGTATAAAAAACTTAGTGATCACCAATGCAGCATTATTCTGGGGATTGTTATCCGCTTTTGCTTTTGCAGTTTATAACGTGCAGCCAAAGAAATTATTAGACGAATTTGGTACTTTAGAGACAACAGGATGGGGAATGTTTGTCGGTGGAGTTGTATTCTTAGGAACGATCGTGGCGTTTTCCTGTTATCTCCATGGGATTTCCATGTTAGGACCAGTTCAGGGAAGTATGCTTGGATGCGTGGAACCGCTGGTTGCAACGATTCTTTCCGCAACCGTGCTTGGACAGGCCTTTGGAATGATCGATGTTGTGGGAATCTTATGTATTGTTGGAGCGGTGACGGCATTGACGGTCGTGGATGCGTAATCAGACATTATGGATTTGCCTTTGAAGGTAAGAAGGTTTTGATTGGAGAATAGTAGATAAATCGCTGAGTTCATATGAATTATATGGATTCAGTGATTTTTTTCATAGAATGATTATTTTATTGAAAAAAATAACCTGTAGATATATTGTGTTAAATACAAAACAATGTTAAAATAGAAGTAACCTAAAAATAGAACATAAAAGAAAGGAGGAATACGAAAATGGAAGAATTAACCAGACTAGAAGAACGAATCATGCAATGCATTTGGAATTATCAAGGAGAAGTTCCTTTTCTTGATCTGATAGAAATGGTTAAAGAAAAGCTCAATAAAGATTATAAAAGAACAAGTATCCGCGGATATCTGTTCCGGCTAGAAGAGAAGGGATATATCAAAGTTACCAAGAAAGGAAGAAAAGCATATGTGCAGCCATTGATCAATGAAGAGTCATATGGGAAATATCAAGCTGAGAAAGTTTTAGATCGTTGGTTTGACGGATCTGCAAAACGATTAGTAAGTGCATTAGGAGAGAAACTGACAAAAGAAGACGGGGAAGAGTTAAGAGGGATCTTAGATGACTTTGATTTTGATGATAATCATAATAAAAATATTTAGCGGAATATTCTTATGTACACTGCTTGGAACGATCTTATATCTTTTTTGGAAGGCTGTAGGACGTTTGATAGAACACAAGGGATATATTGATATCAATTATCTGATATGGAAGATGGTATTATTGATGTTTGCCATACCAATCACGTTGATCTATGCAAATGGATTTGAGAAGAGTACTTATGTATTTGAAGTTACAGGTCCGATCAAGTGGGTCATTGGAATTTTGATGATCATCTGGCTGGTTGGAACGATCATTTTTACGATCAGATTTCTAGAGAAATACAGAGCAATAAGGAAGGATATTTTAAATGCAGATCCATGTGGAGATGAAATTCAAAGTATGGTAAAAAGCATATCAAAAAAGTTAGGGGTTCATAAAGAAATTCAAGTAGTGATCTTAGAAAAAGCAGGCGGACCAATGTTATATGGGGTTTTGAAACCAAGAATCATTCTGTCAAGAATTTATGATCCGCAACAGCTAAATATGATATTTACACATGAATTGATTCATTATAAACATCATGATCTCATTTGGAAACACTTGGCGAACATTATCTGTTGTATATACTGGTTTCAACCTGCGTTAAAGGATGTTTTTTATCAATTAGATCAATGGGGAGAAACATACTGTGACAGGACAGTATGTGAATATCTGCCAGATGTAAAGGGATATTTTTCTACGATCATAGATATTTCTATGGAAGAGATCAGATATGGAAGATATACAACAGCGGGGTTATATGAGAGTAAGGAAGTATTAAAGTTACGAATGGAACGAATGAAATCTTATCGACAACAAAGAAGGTTGCGAAGAGGAATTTCTGTAAGTGTCTTATTTGGAATGATCATACTCAGTGCAACTACGGTATTTGCTTCAGGGATAGGATTTGTAAAGGCATACGATAAGATTGCAGATGAAACAAGAGAGGAAATCAATGTTGGAACGGAAGGTGATATAAAAGATCAGAAAGCAAAGTATAGAATGTATGATAAAACCAGAATCAAAAAGTGCATGATAAAAAATGAAAGATTAAAAGAGAATGATGGAAAACCATTTACATGGAAGATCAAGCCGAAAGAGAGAATAGAGACAAAAGAAGGACACTTAAAAAAGGGAACTTGTGTTCAAGTGGCTGCCTGTATGGGGTTTGAAGAAGAACACCCTGAAACACATATAGCAATTGGAATTATTGATGAGGATGGAGAGGAAACTTATATAGAGAATGGGGTAAATCTGGTAAGCCACTTAAAGGTAAAAAAAGATGGACGGTATCGGGTATTTTTAGAAAATCTAGGGGCGAAAAAAGCGATAGCGGGTGGACATTATATGGTGATAACGGAAGAAGAGTAGAGGAGAGAAAAGATGTTTGTAAAAAAGGTATTAATGATAGTGCTTGTTAGTGTAATATATTTAATTAATTTAAATATTCCAGTAGCTGCAGAAGAAAATGAACAAGATATTATTTTTTCACCTAATTGGATGTTAGAAAATGGATATAAGGAAGAAGTAGAGGAAAATCAAGAAATATTACCATTTGCTACAAGAGTTAATGTAAACTGGAAAGTTGGACTAAAAACAGAAAAGAAAACGAAAACATTTCATAAAAATGCAGGAAGTAAAATTACTGTAGAGGCAAGTGTGTTTCCAACAAAGAAAATACGTATAGGAATTGTAGCAAAAAGTATAGGAAGAATGTATGTAGAGACAACAGATATGGCAAAAAAGACATTTAATATAAAAAAAACAGGGGAATACAGTGTTTTTGTTACAAATAAATCCGACAGTACAATACATGTAGTCGGAAATTATACAAAATAATAAAGGAAAGGAGGAGAAAAATAATAGCAAGAGTTCATGTAATATATTGGTTGGAGCCAGTGTTCATAAAAGAGCATCGTATCATATGAATTCTTATATTATTGCAAATGGTAACTAGAAACGGTAACTAATGATTTGTATGATATAGGAGGTATAGTCATGAGAAGTTTAAAAGAATAACCGCAGCGATAGCAATAATTTGCAGGGTTTGTAATTCTAATGATAATACGGGAAGTAAAGTTAGAAAAGCTAATAGCGCTTACTATCCAGAAGTTGAATGTGGATATATAAAATATTCAGGAGTAAAGTATTTGTATAAAGAGGGGTTAAAAAAGACAAAAGTTGCAACAACAGCAATTTCTCTAATGATATCAGCAGTACCTGGATGTGGATGGGGGCTTTCAGCAGTTTCCTTGGCATCATCCTATGGAGGATATTCAGCTTTAGAGAAGGCGGTTCATAAAGCTTATTATAAAAAGAAAGGAATAAAAGTATATTATAAAATTCATAAATCAGTAATGAGTATGAATAAAGTAAGATATGTTGTTGGTTAAGAGAAAGGAGCAAAAGGATGAAAAAAAAATTGCGATTAAAAACATTTCGTAAAAATATAATTCAATTGGTAATATTTCTAGGAATTGTTACCGTTTTAAGTAGTTCACAAAAATATATTCCGTATACAAGACAAGAAATTATAGTGCAGGATATAGTTCTATTTTTATTGTATTTGGTTTTGAGTATTGTAATTGATATA
>ERZ857785.3518-NODE-3518-length-11471-cov-5.158987_pt1 | contig 11471 bp, 8 predicted proteins | sample MGYA00519763_ERZ857785 | MGnify/ENA primary metagenome ERZ857785 (study PRJEB31778, sample SAMEA3449365) | human gut metagenome | biome: human gut; feature: human-associated habitat; material: faeces | place: United Kingdom | collected 2010/2012 ... | reverse complement strand
CCCGTTTACGTTTGCGATTTCGTTTGCGTTGGCTGCCTGACTCGACCACAGACCGCGCCTTCGCAACCAACCAGCTTCCGTTTACACAACCCACAAGTCGCTAACCGCAACCCGCAAGCTGCGATCGCGCTATTCTGCCAGCTTCTTCGCCAACAGCTGGTTGATGATCTTCGGATTGCCCTGGCCGCGCATCTCCTTCATGCACTGACCCACGAAGAACCCGATGACCTTCGTGTTGCCTTCCTTGTAGCGGGCAACCTCGTCGGGGTTCGCCGCGATGATGGCATCCACAACGGCCTCGATGGCGCCGGTGTCCGACACCTGCTTCATACCGCGCTCCTCGACGATGACCGAGGGGTCCTTGTCCTCGTCCATGATGGCGGAAAACACCTGCTTGGCCTGCTTGGACGAGATGGCGTCCTCAGCGAGCAGCTTCACCAGCTCCACCGCACGGGCGGGCGTGAGCGGGCTTTGCGCAAGGTCGGCATCCTCGCTGGCGTTCAGCCATGCGGTGACGTCGTTGATGGCCAGGTTGGCAACGGGCTTCGCAAGCTTGGCGGCATCCTTACCTGCAACCTCCATGCACGCCTCGAAGAAATCGGCCGTAGCGCGATGATCGACCAGGTGGCGAGCATCGTAGGCGGACAGGCCGAACTCATCGGCGAAGCGGGCGGCCTTCTGGTCGGGCAGCTCGGGCAGCTTGGCGCGGACGCCTTCGATGAACTCATCGGAAAGGTCGTAGGGCGCCAAGTCGGGCTCGGGGAACAGGCGGTAGTCGTCAGCGGTTTCCTTCACGCGCATGACGATGGTGTGCTTCATGGTGGGGTCCCAATGGCGGGTTTCCTGGTAGATCTGACCGCCCTCTTCCAGAACCTCGGCCTGACGGCAAATCTCATAAGTCAAGCCGTCGTGCAGGTTCTTGAAGGAGTTCATGTTCTTCAGCTCGGTCTTCACGCCCAGCTTCGTGGAGCCGCGGCGGCGCAGGCTGACGTTGCCGTCGCAGCGCATGGAGCCTTCCTCCATGGAGCAGTCGGAGATGCCGATGGCCAGATAGATCTGACGTAGCTTCTGCATGAACAGGCGCGCCTCCTCAGGCGTGCGCAGGTCGGGCTCGGTGACCAGCTCGATGAGCGGCGTGCCGGCGCGGTTGTAGTCCACCAGCGAATGCGTAGCACCCGCGATACGGCCCTCGTCGCCACCGATGTGGATCATCTTGCCGGCGTCTTCCTCCATATGGATGCGCGTGATGCCCACGTGCGCCGTGTAGCCGGAATCGGTGACGGTGACGTTCTCGCACGTCTCGCCCGGCTTCAGGCCGGCGATGTCGCCGCGCTCCTTGGCTGCCGGGCCGTCAACGTCCAGATCAAGATGGCCGCGCATGCAGAACGCCACCGGACCCTGCGTGGTCTGGAAGTTCTTGGCCATGTCAGGGTACATGTAGTTCTTGCGGTAGAACATGCTGTGCTTCTCGATGTCGCAGTTCGTGGCCAAACCGGCAAGCACGATGGACTCGATAGCAGCCTTGTTCGGCACGGGCAGAGCGCCCGGAAGGCCCAGGCACACCGGGCAGGTGTGCGTGTTCGGGTCGGCGCCGAACTCAAGTTTGCAGCCGCAGAACATCTTCGTGTTCAACGTGGTCAGCTCGGCATGGATCTCCAAGCCGATGACCGCCTCCCAATCCTGCAGTACCTCTTCAAGCTTACGCATTACTCAACCACCTTCCCGTCGGCGAAGTTCGGGGCCACGGGGGCTTTGCCATAGGCGGCCTCGAGCGCCATGGCGGCGCGGAACATGTTCTCGTCCTTGAACTGCGGGGCGATCAGCTGCACGCCCACGGGCATGCCGCTTTGCGCGCCCAAGCCGCACGGCACGCTCATGCCGCCGTTGCCGGCGATGTTGATGGAGATGGTGAACACGTCGGACAGGTACATGGTTGCCGGATCGGCGATCTCGCCGAACTTGAACGCCGTGGCCGGGGCCGTAGGCGCCAAGATGACGTCGCACTGCTCGTAGGCGTTACGGTAGTCCTGCGTGATGAGCGTGCGGACCTGCTGGGCCGGATAGTAGTACTGCTCGTACACGCCGGCGGAAAGCAGGTAGCTGCCCAGCATGATGCGGCGCTTCGCCTCTTCGCCGAAGCCATGGGCTCGGCTTGCCTCGTACTGGCTGCCCAGGTCCTTGTGGCCTTCCTCGCAGTAGCCGTAGCGCACGCTGTCGAAGCGGGCCAGGTTGGAGAACGCCTCGCACGGGCCCAACACGTAGTAGGCGCTGATGGCGGCATCGATATGCGGCAGGTCGACCTCGGCGATGGTGGCGCCGGCAGCCTCGAGCTTGGCAGCGGCCTCGGACACGCGCTCCGAAACCTCGGAGGACAGGCCCTTGGCGTCCATGAAGCTGCGTACCACGCCGACGCGCATGCCCGCGACATCCTGCTGGCATGCAGCGCGGAAGCCGGCCTTCACGTCCTGCGACGTGCAGTCCAGGGGGTCATGGCCGCACAGGGCGTCCATCGCGGCGGCGGCGTCCTCGACGCTGCGCGCGAACGGGCCTACCTGGTCGAGCGAGCTGCCGAAGGCCACGACGCCGTATCGGCTGACCGTGCCGTAGGTGGGCTTGACGCCCACGATGCCGCAGAAGCTGGCAGGCTGGCGGATGGAGCCGCCCGTGTCGGAGCCCAGCGTGACGCACGCCATGCTGGCGGCGACCGCCGCCGCAGAGCCGCCCGAGCTGCCGCCCGGAACACGACCCAGATCCCACGGGTTGCGCGTGGGGCCGAACGCGGAGGACTCGGTGGTGGAACCGAACGCGAACTCGTCCATGTTCAGCTTGCCCAGCGGCACGCCGCCGGCGTCGATGATGCGCTGCACGCACGTTGCGGTGTACGGGGACACGTAGTTTTCCAGCATGCGGGAAGAGCAAGTGGTGTGCGTACCCGTCATGTTCATGTTGTCCTTGAACGCCACCGGCACGCCAGCCAACGGGCCGAGCGTATCGAACGTGCCGTCGGCGATTGCCTGATCAACGCGCTGCGCGGCGGCCTCGCCGTCTGCGCTGCTGCGCTGGAACTTCGCGCACTCGAACGCATCAAGCGCGCTCGCGGCCGTCTCGTAGGCGACGGCGTAGCCTGCGCCCGCGACCACGCGCGCGATGCATGCCGACAGATACGTCTTGCCCAGCCCCGTGCCGCCCTGCAGCAGCAGGTTCATCGTGCCGGGGCGAAACGTCTGCGCGAACGTGCGGCAGACCTGAAACACGCGCTCCATCTTCGGGCGCGCGCTCTCGTCATAGAGCGTGAGGTCAAAGTGCTCGAACGACTCGTCGCCGCTTTGCAGCAGGCGGCTGAGGTCGCGCGTGAGCTCGGCGTTGTAGCGCCGCAGCAGACAGCGGCAGGGCTGCCCGTGGACGTAACCCGTGTCGCGGCAGTCGGGGCAGGTGTAGATGTCGTCGGTGTAGTCCACCGGCAGGTGATAGCTTGTCAGCAGCTCGGCGCGCTGCGCCTGCGTGTCAAGATTCGCACGCTCGAGCGCACGCAGCTCGTCCGTCGGGTCGCTGCCGTGGCGCATCGTCAGACCGACGAGCGTGATCATCTGCTGCTGCAGCGTCTGGTCAAGTGTGCGCAGACCGGGCACGTGGCGATAGGCGTCGTCCACGCGGCGGCGGTGCTCGCGCTCATTTTCCGCGCGCTGCTGCGCGATCTGCTCGCGGGCGCGCGCCAGATAGATCCCATTGCGGGCCATGCCGGTCCCTCCTTAGGTGTTGGTCTGCTCCATTTTGCGGAGCATTTGTTCCACGCGATCGAGATCGTCGCGGTCGGCTGCGGGCGCGGCGGCAGCCGCGCGGTGCTTGCCCGCTGCGCGCGGGTCGCCGCTGCTGATCTCGTCGAGCGTGTGCAGCCCTTTTTCGTGCCAGCTCATGAGGATGCGGTTGAGATAGGGCCACTTGCGCGCGCCGGTCGCCACGACCGTGCGGTCATACGCCTCGGCAATCGCCTCGCAGTCAAAGCCCATGTCCAGCCAGCTCGTGATGTAGCCGCGCTCGGTGCGGCTCGGCGCCCGGTCGCAGATCTGCAGCACCTGCAGCACCTGCTGCGCAAGGTCGCGCCGCGCCTGACGCCGCTGCAGAAATTCCTCCGCCTGCGCCGTCGTGTGGATCTCCTGATCGGCCCACGCATAGGCCTCCTTTTCGATCCGGCGCATCGTCGGCGTGCCGGCGTGGCCGCGCTCGGCGCGGTATTCCTGAAAGACGTAGTGGATCAGCTCCATGAGCACGTCGGCCGGGAGACCGAGATAGTCGCGCAGCCCGAGCAGCATATTCATTTCGGGCGTCGTGAGCTTGCGGCCGTAGAGCTGCTCGGCCTCGCGGCGCACGGTCTGCATGGGCGCGTCACTGAGCATCCGGGTGGAGATATCCTCCGCCGTGTACTGCGGCAGCTCGGCCGCAGGCATGAGCTTTGGCTCGGCGGCGCTCGGCCGGTCGGCTGCGGGCGCTGCACTGCGCTGCGCCGGGGCGGGCTGTTCTTTTCCGGCGGCGGAGACGAGTCCGAGCGCGCACAGGCGCTCCATCGTCTGGCGCAGTTCGCGCTCGGTCAGGCCGATGCGCTCGGCGGGGAAGGACTTTCCCCCGGCGCGCAGCAGCGCGAGATATACCAGGGCGCAGCGCCCGTCCTTTTCCTGCAGCAGCTTGTCCGCTTCCTCGATCGGCAGCGACAGGCAAACCGGCCGCGACAGCGTAAATTCGGCTTGATCCATGCAATTACCCCTCGGGTCGATAGAAATTCATGATAGATTCACATTATAGCATGAAAATTGACTTGTAGCAAGAGCAGCGCCTGTGTTATAATGCGATATGTATGACTATAACTAGGAGTGGGTCTATGCTGGAATTGTTGGCGCCTGCGGGCAACCTCGATGCCGTCATCGCGGCGGTGCAAAACGGGGCGGACGCGGTGTACATGGGCTTTGGCGACGGGTTCAACGCGCGCCGGAGCGCGGATAATTTCACACGGGAGTCGTTTGCAAAAGCGGTGCGCTACTGCCATATCCGCGGCTGCAAGGTCTACGTCACGCTCAACACCCTCGTGGGCGACCGCGAGATGGAGGCCGCCGCCGCGCTCGCGCAGCAGGCGTCGGACGCCGGAGCGGACGCGATCCTCGTGCAGGATCTGGGGCTTGCGCGCGTGCTGCGCGACGCCCTGCCGGATATCCCGCTGCACGCGAGCACGCAGATGAGCATCCACAACCTCGCCGGAGTCGAGGCTGCGGCCGAGATGGGCATCACCCGCGCCGTGCTCTCGCGCGAGCTCTCGCTCGAGCAGATCCGCTTCATCTCGCAGCACGCGAGCATTGAGACCGAGGTCTTTGTGCACGGTGCGCTGTGCTTCTGCTATTCCGGTCAGTGCTATATGAGCGCGCTCATCGGCCGCCGCAGCGGCAACCGCGGCGCGTGTGCGCAGCCGTGCCGCATGCAGTACAGCATGGGCGGTCGCATGGATGAGTACCCGCTGAGCCTGCGTGACAACTGCCTGGCGGATTATCTGCAGCAGCTCGATGAGGCCGGCGTCGCCTGCGTGAAGATCGAGGGGCGCATGAAGCGGCCGGAGTATGTTGCCGTGGTCACGGATGTGTACGCCAAGTGTATCCATGAGCACCGCGTGCCCACGCCGGAGGAAAATGACCGTCTTGCACTGGCGTTTTCGCGTCAGGGCTTCACGCAGGGCTACCTGCTCGGCGAGAAGGGGCCGGATATGCTCGGCACCCGCGCGGCCGAGCCCGACCGCGAGGCCGAAAAGATGTTCACCGCCGCGCGCAAGGCATATGCCGACGGCGAGCGCCGCCGTGTGCCCGTGAAGTTTTATGCCAAGGTGCGTGCGGGCGAGCCGGTCATGGCCGCCGTCGCGGATGAGGACGGGCATCGCGCCGTGCTCACAGGGCCTGTGCCCGAGCCTGCGCAGCGCGCGCCGCTGACCGAGCAGAGCCTTGCCGATCAATTTGCCAAAACGGGCGGAACGCCCTATTATTCCACCGGCACGGAAAGCCGCATCGACCCCGGCCTGTACCTTCCGGCGGCCGCCGTCAACGACTTGCGCCGCCGGCTCATCACCGGCCTGAAGGACGAGCGCGCGGCGCTGCCCGAGCGGCGCAGCCTGCCGCTGCCGCTGCGTCCGGAGGGCAAACGCTATTTTGCCGACCCCGTGCTCATCGTGCAGGTGCATCAGGCCGAGCAGCTCACGCCGGAGCTTGCGCAGCTGTGCCCGGCGTATGTGTATGTGCCGGTCGAAATTCTTGACACGGATTTTCCGCGCGTCGCCCCGTTTCTGGAGCAGGGGGCGCAGGTCGTGGCGGTGCTGCCGCGCGTCATTACGGACGATCAGGCGGAGGATATGCACGCGATGCTCTCCCGCGCCGCCGAAAACGGCGTGCGTGAGGCGCTTGTCGGCAACATGGGGCACATCTTCTTTGCCCGCCGCGCGGGAATGCGTGTGCGCGGCGACTTCGGGCTCAATGTCTTCAACTCCTACACCGAGGGGGTCTTGCAGCAGGCCGGGCTTGTGAGTGCAACGGCGTCGTTCGAGCTGCGCGTGGCGCAGATCCGCGACCTTGCCAAGGCGGTCGACACCGAGATGATCGTCTACGGCCGTCTGCCGTGCATGATCACCGAGCAGTGCATCATCCGCAACAGCGCAGGCCGCTGCAACTGCACCGTGCCGAACAATCTGGCCGACCGGCGTGGGGCACTGTTCCCGGTGCTGCCGGCGTTCGGCCACCGCAACCAGATCTTCAACGCGCACAAGCTCTATCTCGCCGACAAGCATGAGGATTATGAAACGGCGGGGCTCTGGGGCGTGCGCCTCATGTTCACGACCGAGACGCCGCATGAGTGCGTCGCGGTCACGCAGAGCTATCAGGGTCTGACGGATTACCGCCCCAACGGGCTGACCCGCGGACTGTATTATCGGGGCGTGGAATGACCCGCCCGGGAGGAACGACCATGAACTGGATTCTTGCCTCCGGCTCCCCGCGCCGGCGGGAGCTGCTGGAGATGCTCGGTGTGCCGAACCTGACGATCCGTCCGGCTAAGGGACCCGAGCGCGCGACGCCGGGCGCAGGACCGGAGCAGACCGTGCGCGAGCTTGCGCTGCACAAGGCGCAGGAGGTCGCGCAGACCTGCGCGCTGGAGGACATCATCATCGCGGCGGATACGATCGTGTATCTCGACGGCGCCATCCTCGGCAAGCCGAAGGACACGGCCGACGCCGCGCGTATGCTCGCCGCCCTGTCCGGGCGCGAGCACACCGTCTACACCGGCGTCGCCGTTTTGCGCGGCGGCGAGACGCGGCTGGCGGCCGAGCATACGGCCGTGCGCTTTCGCACGCTGACGCCGGCGGAGATCACGCGCTACATCGCCACCGGTGAGCCGATGGACAAGGCCGGCGCCTACGGCATTCAGGGCACAGGAGGACGCATGCTCGTGCACGATATTTCGGGCGACTTCTATAACGTGGTGGGCCTACCCATCGCCCGCGTCGCGCGCGCGATTCAAAAACTCTCGTAATTGCATCTGGCGCTGGGTATCCCCCGGCGCCTACAATTTTGGCGTACCGTACGGATCCCGACCGGGCACAAGGCGCGGCGGAAAACCGATAGGAGTTAAACATGGATACACTGCTCGAGGCCATTGAAGTCTGCGATGTCGATGGCTTTTGCTATGGCAACTATACGGACGAGGAGGCCGGCACCGGTTGCACCGTAATCGTGGCACCCGAAGGCGCCACCGGCGGCGTTGATGTGCGCGGCGGCGCTCCCGCTTCGCGCGAGACCGACCTGCTGCGTCCCGAGAACACCGTCGATAAAGTCCACGCCGTCTGCCTTTCGGGTGGATCGGCCTTTGGCCTGGAGGCCGCGAGCGGCGTCGCTCGCGAGCTTGAGAGCCGCGGCATCGGCCTTCCCGTCGGCCCCACGCAGGTGCCTATCGTGTGCTCCAGCTGTATCTTCGACCTCGCCTTTGGTAACCCCACCGTTCGCCCCGACATTGAGGCCGGCATCGCCGCGGTGCGCGAAGCACTCGACAACACCCCCACCAAGCTCGAACAGGGCAACGTGGGCGCCGGCACGGGTGCCACCGTCGGAAAGCTCATGGGCCCCGCCACCTGCATGAAGGCCGGCCTTGGCGCTGCCGCCGTGGCGCTCGGTCCCGTTAAGGTAGGCGCCGTGGTTTCGGTCAACGCCTGCGGCAACGTGGTCGACCCCTTCACCGGCGAGTGGGTCGCCGGTATGCGCGCCGCAGCCGATAGTGACCAGATCGTCGACATGGAACTCGCAGCCTTTGCCGCCGCCGGATCAATGCAGATGCCGCTCGACCGCACCAACACCACCATCAGCTGCATCGTCACCAACGTGGAACTCACTAAGGCACAAGCCACCAAGGTCTCCCAGATGGCCGCAGACGCCTACGCCCACGCCATCCGTCCCACGCACACCACCAACGACGGCGACACTATCTACACCCTCGCCAGCGGCAAACTAGGCGCCCAGGCAAGCGCCGCCGTTCCCCTAGACTTACTGGGTATGCTCGCCGTAAGGGCCCTACAGACCGCCATCGTAAACGGAGCCAAAACCGCCAAAACCTCCCACGGCGTCCCCGGAGCCGCGAAGTAGCCTAACCTGACCGGTTACCCGGTGGGGCTTGGTTATGTTTGCTGCTCTACAGTCCTGGCTCGCACGAAGAACACATTAAGTGTTCTTCGGCTCGTGCGGAACTCGCGACAAACATAACCAAGCCCCACCGGGCAACCTACCAACCAGATTCTTTTCAGCCCAGGCCCCTGTGTACCGCGCGTCGAAGATCTTCAAATTCAGGCAGCCTGACAATCGATTCTTATAGCAGAGGCCCCTTGGCCTTTAGTTTGATACAAGTTCCGCACGAGCCGGAAAGCACTTAATGTGCTTTCCGTGCGAGCAGGACTGTTCGCAGTAGCAAACTAAAGGCCAAGGGGCCCAGTCAACCTATCAGCAGCGATTACTCAACAGTTAGTTGAATTTGAAGATCTTAGAGGCAAGACGGTATAGGCCGAGCGTGGTTTTGTCTCCGGCCCGTCCGCGCAGATTGGTGAAGAACCCGACCACGCCGTAGCGGGCACGACGATACATGCGCTCGTCGTAGGCCTTCAAATCATTCCACAGCATCTTTAGGCGCTCGTCGGCGCAATCTTCCTCGGAAAGCTTGGTGAGAACCGAGCAGATCGCCATCATCATGGTGAAGTAGCCCATCATGTACGAACGCAGACGCGACGACTCAACATCGCCGTACAAGTGGTACGACTCCATCATGATACGCGTAACACGGAACTGCTGGTCCAGACGCTTGACCATCGTTGCCTCGTTGACGCTCTGACCTTCGCGACCGATAAAGTAGCGGTAGAGGTCGATGTCGGCGTAGTACATGGTCTTGCAACGCGGCAGCGGCACGTAGGCGTAGATGTTGTCCACATAGAACGTGTGCGGCGGCATGGGAAGGCTGGACTCGCGCAGCACATCCGTGCGATAGCACAGGCTGTGCATGAGCAGGTTCTGGTCCAGGCGAAAATGACCGATCTGATCCCAGGAAAAGATCTTTTTGCGCGGCAGGGCAAATTTGTAGCCAATAGCGGTATGCGTGCCCTCGTAAACCTTCTCGTACACGTAGTTCGAGATAAACAGGTCAACGCGCTGGTCGCGCTCCTCAAAGCCACGCAGAATCGACAGCATGGTCGAAAGGGCAGCACCGTCAAGCCAGTCGTCCGAATCAACAACCTTGTAGTAGGTGCCCTGCGCCTCGCGCAGACCCGAAAGGACGGCAATACCGTGACCGCCGTTCTCCTGGTGCACCGCGCGGATGATTCCAGGGTAACGGGCCTCCCACTCGTCGGCCTTGGCGGCCGTCTCGTCCTTGGAGCCGTCGTCCACTACGATAATCTCGATATCGGTGGCGTAATTGCTCCCCTCCAAGATGGAGGTGATGCAATGGTCCATGTCCTTGGCGGCGTTATACAAGGGAATACCGAATGTTATGACTTTATGCATGGCAGGCGATAATCTCATCCGAAAGATCGAGGGCGGAATTGGTCACGGCGTCCATATCGTAGTAACGATACTCGGCCAGACGACCCACCGGGTGGAAGTTCGTCAGGTTCTGGACGCGCTCAAGATAGCGCTCATAGAGCTCACGGTTCTCGGGCTCAAGAATGGCGTAGTACGGCGTCTCGCCCGAGCCGGGCGTATAGGCCTTGGAGTACTCCTTCATGATGGTGGTCTTGCCGGGCAGGACCTGACCGGTCATGTTCTTGAACTCGGTGATGCGCGTGTAGTCCTCGCTCGTGGTGTAGTTGACGGTGCCCACGGGCTGGAACTGGTCCATATCGAGCGTCTCGAACTTCATGTCGAGCGTGCGGTACGGTAGCGCGCCCAGATCGAGATTGAACAGCTCATCGAGCGGACCGGTGTAGACGATCTCGCCACCATAGACCTTGCCGTCGATCTTGACGGTAGTCTCGTCGATCTCGAAGAGGTCACGGGCGTCCACGTCGCAGAACACGTCGATCAGGTCGTGGTCGAGCATGTGCTCAAATAGCGCCGTGTAGCCCTCCTGCGGCATGCCCTGGAAGGGAGCTTGCGGGAAGTAGCGGTCATCATCGCCCACAAAGACGGGAACGCGGCCGGTGATCGAGGGATCGATCTGATCGGGCGTCTGGCCCCACTGCTTCATGGTGTAATGCAAAAAGACGTTCTCGTAGACGTAATCGGCGACCTCGGCAAGATCCGGGTCGTTCTTCTTACGCAGCTCCATAATGGGCACCTTGACATCCTTGCCAAAGGTCTCCACGAGCTTCTGATACAGCTCCTCGCCGCGCTCGTCACCAAAGGCGAGCTTGAGACTCGCATGGTTGAAGGGCACGGGCATAAGGGTACCGTTGATGTTGGCGAGCACCTTGTGCTGATAATCCGTCCACTTGGTAAAGCGCGACAGGAAATTGTGCACGCGCTCGTTAAAGGTGTGATAGATATGCGGACCGTACTCGTGAATCAGGATTCCGGCCTCGTCAGTGCAGTCATAGGCATTGCCCGCAATGTGGCTACGGCGCTCCAAAACGGCAACACGATAGCCGATGGTCTCGGCAAGACGGCGGGCGCAAACGGCACCGGCATATCCAGCACCGACGACAATCATGTCGTACGCGCCGGCGTTAAAGCCTTCAGGCAGGCCTGAGGTAATCTGCATCGATACTCCTTGTCAAAAGCCACGGGCTCGTTAGCTGGGCTTTTCTCGAACATTCTTCGAGACATATTTATCAGAGCGATTATAGCGCTAATGCGTCCTATAATGAGCTTGCCACACAAGGAAAGCTCAAGCACCGCGGCGAACATAATTGAAAGGTAGACCCGCTAGCAGCGGGTTTATTCGTGAACAGCCGGGCGCCTGGAGCTTAGCGAAACGCT
>ERZ857785.3499-NODE-3499-length-11522-cov-2.751112_pt1 | contig 11522 bp, 10 predicted proteins | sample MGYA00519763_ERZ857785 | MGnify/ENA primary metagenome ERZ857785 (study PRJEB31778, sample SAMEA3449365) | human gut metagenome | biome: human gut; feature: human-associated habitat; material: faeces | place: United Kingdom | collected 2010/2012 ... | reverse complement strand
CCTTCTGCCACCAGCTTCATCAGCTTGTCTTCATCCATATGTTCTTTCTCCGCCACCGTCTTGATTTCCGGTGTCAGGATCCCTTTTCGTGCTGCATCCATCTGCGTCGTATAGTTTCTCATTTGTTTTGCCTCCATTCTTTATTCACATGATCAAAACTATAGGAATCAGACGTTAGCAAAACAGACAGCAGTGGGAGCTGCTGTCATTTCCGGAAAGCCGCAGGCTTCCCGTTTTTCTTGCCGACGCCTTCTCCGGGATAACCCGAAGATCTCCGGAACTCAAGCAGGATCCTTTGCATAAAACTGCAAAGAGTTCTGCCGATCCGGCTTTTATATAGCGGCACAAGGTGGTGTCCCCAATTTACCGCTTTTAAAACTACAGATTTTATTTTACACGAAAGGGCTGCGGATTGCAATGCGGATTACAATTTGTAAAATATACTTGACATTACGTATGGCATATGATACTTTATGATCAGATAGTGTTACATTCGCAATGACAAGGAGGTGGTTCTTATGAATATGAATATGAGTTATGTTGCCGGGATACTGGTGGGAATTCTGATCGCTGTGATCCTGGTAAAGCTGTTTGCACGTAAACTGCATACCAACGGGGAGAAAAAAGATCGCTACGATGAACGTCAGCTTGTTCTGATCGGGAAAGGATATAAATATGGTTTTTACGGGATCCTGATCTACAACGGAGTCTATACTCTTATCAGCTTCGGGCTGGACAGCAGTCTCTTTGCCCCGGGCGTTTCTGCTTTTATGAATGCCTGCGTGGGACTTGCCATATTCGCGGCTTACTGCATCTGGAACGGGGCGTATTTCGCACTGAATTTCAACGCCAGACGCTATCTGATCCTACTGGGTGTCCTCGCTGTGATCAATTATATCGCTGGTTTTTCCTTTGTCCGGCAAGGTACTCCTATGATAGAAAACGGGATCCTTACTGTGTCTACGGTCAACTTCATGTGTGCCGGTCTGCTGACATTGATACTGCTTATTCTTCTTATCCGGAAGCTGGTTCCGGTCAAGGACGAAGAAGAGGATGAGGAGGCAAACTAACCAATGAAAAATCTAAAATTAAAAGCCGCCCGTGCTGCCAAAGATCTCTCTCAGCAGGCTCTGGCCGATCTGGTGGGTGTTTCCCGCCAGACCATCAATGCCATCGAAAAGGGCGACTATAATCCGACTATTAAATTATGTATCTCAATCTGCAAGGTGCTGAATAAGACCCTGGATGAGCTGTTTTGGGAGGAGTAGGCACTATTTTCCAAATAATATGCTCTTATTCTCTCTCCCCACTCATCCCCCGCTACTCCCACAGCAACTCGGGAATAGAGCCATGGCTGAATGATTTCCAGTGACTGCTTCCCCAACCGTTTGAGGCTTCTGTGCTGTATCCGGGCCAGCCGGGAGTATCATTTCCGAATTGATTATTGTCCGAGGCGTTGACGTCTCCTTCCCAATTTATTCCGCCGTTCTCAGTACATGTCATATCAGCCTCACGCTATAATGGACTAAAAAGCCAAAATCGCCCAGGAATACGTGCCGTTAGGGTCTGAATAGCGGTCATGTTTGTTAAGGCTTGATATTCGTTGGCTTACGGGAGTGGCTGCTACATCTAATACCAGTACGGACAAACTTGTATTCGCGCTATCTTCCGAAGACGACCAGTACCGTCTATGGTCGGGAATAATGTTGTGTAATAAATCCTTCTGCTGCCAAATTTCATACAATTGTCCGATGGCGGGCAGGAACCAGCCGCTGCTTGTCGCTGGGGCTGCTACTTGCGTTTCATAGGCTATTTTGGCATAATAAGTGGCCGGGTATCCGTCAAAGTTTTCAGGATCGAGTCCTGAGCCGTTAGCAGTGGCATAATCATCGATTTTTTTGGTATATAAATATCCGCTCCAGTCTTTTTCGGGATAGGAGCCGTTGTTGGATACACTGCATCCTACAACAGGGCCGGGGGTGCCCCACCGGCATTCAGCGCCTGCGTCTTTTAAAGCTATCACATAGGCCTGGCATTTATCCTGACGGATGCCGGTGTTTCTGTAGTTGGATGTATCATAATCTGAATGGCCTACGGCGAATACGATGCCGATACATGTTTTCCCTGCGAGGGGCGGTACGTTTTCTTGCAGGAAGGTACCGTCTGTCAGTAGCCGGTAGCCACCGTCGCTCCAGGTGCCGTCGCTGTAATAGTAGTCGCCTACATGGATATCTCCGTCGGGACGGACGTGGCCGCCTCTGCCGCTCATGTCAAGAAAATAGGAGCTGTTGACTCGGGTGTTGGTTAGGGCTATGACCTTATGATTGGATGTTGCAAGGTTTATTTCACCGGGAAATACGTAATACACTCCGTTGTCGGAAATGAAATTCGTTTTACTGGCGGTGGTGATGCTGAAACTGCCTTTGGCGGGCTGTATGTCTATGCTTTGGGGAATATTTGCAAGGCTGGAAGTGGGGGTAATGCCATTGTCCATTCCGGCTACTTCCACCCGTACCTGCGTGCTCAGAAAGGTTAGATTTATGGGTTCGGCAGGGGCTGTGACCTTAATGTTTTTGGTACTCGCTTTCATTATGATGCTGTTGTCCGCAAGAGTCATGGTGTTGCCGGACAGCGTACCTTTGGCGTAGATTGCTTCCACATTGACGTTGGCGCCTGCCGGGGCGGAGATGGGCGGGGTGAGCGCGCTCCATTTTTTTGTACTGCCGTTGTATGTAGCGGTGGAGTAGGCGTACGTGGTACTTGTGCTGACGGTTATTGCTGCGGCGAGATATATCTTGTCGTTATTCTCCCAGGACACGGCTTTGCCCGAATCCGCGATACGGGTATGGGGACGTGCATGCGAGTCGTCCCTGCCTGACGGCTGAGCGGCGGTGTTGCCGCTGCCTGCTGTCATTTCCTGAAAGGGCAGGGGCTCGTCTATGATGAAGGTGAGAGGTTGCAAGATGGCGGCGGAAAACTCGTCCTGTTCCGTGCAGGCGGTACAGAGCCATAACAGGCCTATGCCGCACCATATGAATAGACTGTGTATACGGCTCGTGTTGCGTGTACGGAAGGTGTTACGTACACAGTGTATGCCGTGTGCACCATTGCATACGCTGCGTTTACTGTATGTGATATGTAAAATATGCTTTTTCATCGTTACGCTGTTTTTAGGATAAAGACATGGTATCTGCAAAGACATAACGCCTATAACGACGTCATATCTACATAATAGTTTATTTCGGGGTATGTCGGATCGGCCGGAGTCTGCTTCCAGAAATTATCGCTGTCCCAATTTATGATGTAAAGCATCGGGGGCATCGTATAGTATGCATTGATGGAAGAGTCGTACTTGGCGCATCTGAATGTTTTGGATGATTTAATCTTGCTGCTTGGTCTGAGAATTTCTTGTACCGTTTTCCCGCCTAATGTATTGCAGGAATAAGATGTTGAATTCGGGCTATCGGAGAACTCATAGCAGCTTATTTTATAATTGAAATAGCTTGTTCTGGGCAGAACCGAGCCGTCTCCATAGCAGTATCTGAATGTCGAATAATCTAGGGGTGTAAAACCGCCGAAATTAACAGTACCTATATTACCCTGCGAATCTATATCGGGGTACGTAAGGGAAAGTGGCGTATAACTATAACAAGACGTACACAGAACAGCGTTGACAGTGCCTATAAAACCGCCTGCGTTTACTGTTCTGGTGTCACCGCTGCTGGCCATTCCGCTGAAAGAGAGTGCTATGCTTCCTAAAGAATAGGAACCGTAAATATCGCCGCTATGGGCATCGCCGCCTAAAAATCCGCCGACTGTGACAATATACCCGGCGTTTGCGGGAATAGGTCCCAGCTTAATATTGCCTGAAGACCAACAGGATGCGATTCTGCTTTTGTTTGTTGACATGTAGCCCACTAATCCTCCTATGGTGCAGGCATTCATGGCGGCTGACGAGGTGTGATTGTAAATACCTCCTTCCCCTATATCGACATTGGCATGGCATAAGATTATTGAAGCATCCTTTGCATCTCCTATCAGCCCGCCTGTTATGTACGGCTGGCCGCCGTTGGCATTACATGGAACTTTCCTGATTTTTCCGGTGGCGGAACAATAGTTTACTTGCGTCTCTTGGTCGACCGTTCCTGCCAGTGTTCCTGTGTAGGTTACAGGAGACCCGACCGTTATATCTGCGTCGCGCAGATTTATACCCACCAGCAGAGACTGAATTACCTGTCCGAAAAGGCCGATACCCTGGCTTGTCTTTCCGGTTTTTATCTTTAAATTTTTTATGGTATGTCCGTTCCCGTTGTATACTCCTTGAAACTCGACATTATATCCTATCGGTGTCCAGTCGGTGGCATCGTTGGAGAAGTTTTTCGAGGTAGCGAGGTCTTGTATGTCGATGTCCGCTACTTGTAAAGCTTTGATGGGACGGATTCTACTGTTATTCACATCATTGCGGAATTGGGCGAGGTCTTCGGCGGTGGCTATGATATAGTCATAGTCGGTGTCGGAAGGGATAGGGACTTTCAGTTCGTCCCATGTTATGTCGGAGTTCACCGTGATGGCGGTTATCTGGTTGTTTTGTATCGTCAGGGTGTAGCCTATGGCTTTGCCGGACAGCCAGTCGTTGGGGGTGACATTGGGTAGGGTGGCTGTTACGGTTGTGGAGCTGCTTCCATCGGCATAGGTCAGCGTCACCTTCGTATCGTTCGGGTGCGAGGGTATCAGGAAGAATTCTTTTACGGTCTTTGCCGTGCCGTCGACCGCTATGCTGACGGTGGCCGTGCAAGTGCTTTTGCTTGTACCGATGTTCTCCGCGGTGACCGCGGTGTTGGCGTCGTTTATGCTGAAGTCGGCCGATGAGGCGCACTCGGTGCTGATACCGGTTATGGTTTTGGAGTCACTGCCGCCCGTCTTTACTTTAAAGACCACCTTGGTCATGGCGTGCTTCATGGTGAACTGCACGGGGCCATGAGTATTGGTACAGTCCGTTACGCCTGTCGAGAGCAGCAGGTCGAGCTCCCCTTGGGGGGCGGAATAGCTGATAACGGGTCTGCCCGGGGCGTTGAAGGCGGTGGGTTTCGCTATCCGTATCTTGTCGTTGGCGTTGCCGGAAACGGCGGCGGTATGGGGCGCATAAGCGAAGAATGATACTTTCTCGTTGGCGTTGGCAGGCCAATACCTTACGGGGCTGTACGTCCAGACGCCGCCCGTTTTCTTCACCGATTGGTTGTACAGGTGGTTGGGAGTGGAACTGCCGTTGCTGAAGTTGCCTGTGCCCGTAAAGTAGGCGAATACGCCCATTTCCGTAAGGTTGTCGGTGGTGGCTTCGGCACGTGTGCCGGGTTCCGCTTCACTGCTTGCTACGGTGGTGGAGAAACCAATCTCCCGGGTGGACATAAGGCTTTCGTCCTCGCTGTCGCAGCCGGCGCACAGGGTGCACAGCAGCGGAATCAGGATGTACGCGCCTTTCATTCTTCTCGTCATATTCATTGCTTGCTTCTTTTACTGAAAAAGTTTGTTGTGTGCCCGGAGAAGGACATTCAACCTTGACCGGGCGATGGGAAATCGTCTTATTATCGTTTTACTGTCGTTTCGTTACATCGGGTTATTGAACGGTTACGGGTGTGTCGCTTTCCGTTCCCCAGCCTTCTACGGTAGTTACGTTGAAGGAGATGGCGTTCAGGCTCACCGTGAAAGTGAATTTTTGGGCTGTGCCTTTCTTGAAAACACCGGCAGGCAGGTTCACTGTCTTTTCCACCGAGGATTTGGTGTGGGTAGCGGCACCTGTCTTGTTCACCATGTCGTATGCGATTTTTACCTGTACATCACCGGCCGCGGCTGTACCTGTGGCATTGCTCACCGGGAGCAGGAACAGGTATTCATTGGCGGGGAATAGCGATGTGGCGGTTGTTCCGGCGGAAGATATGTCGATGGAGCTTGTGGTGTAGCCTGCGAAGTTGGCTGCCGTCAGGTTCAATATGCCGTTGGATGAGGCTGCCGTCAGCGCATAAGGAGATGCCAGATAATCCGACGTATTGCTTGCCCACGTCAGGGTTTTCATGTCCAGCGTGCCCTTGCTGTTCAGCTTGCTGGTATGTATCAGCGATACGGCTGTGATGAATACCTTTGTGTCGGTGTTGGCGCTGATGTCCGTACCCGTTTTGGCTTCCATGGCCACTCTGGTCAGCTGGTGCAGGAACTTGAAGTTTACCGTGCCCGAAGTCGAATTCTTGTCCATCGTATTGTTGGAACCGTCCGTAGGATCGGATACTACCAGGTCTACCATATTCTTTTGGTTGGTTTGCAGCTCAAATTTTACTTTCGGGTTGTTGCTTGCGTCGGCGGACACCGGTGTGATGCCGTTGCTGCCCGCATAGGGGGCGTAGGCGAAGAACGAGATTTTGTCGTTGGCGCCTGCCGGCCAGAATTTTACGGGGCTGTATACCCATGTGTTGCCGCTGCTGTTCCATGTCACTTTCTGGTTGTTCATGAATTCGGACTTTGCTCCGGCGGTGCTGTAAGCTCCGTTGGTCTGGTACGCCATTACCCCGAAGCCGGAAGTCTTTACAGCGGGAAGCCCGTTTTCCGCTCCACGGGCTTGCGCCGCGGTGTAGGTGTCGAAACCGATAGGCTTGTTGGCGTCCGGGTTCTGTTCGGTAATCTCATTTTCCGAACATCCTGCCAAGGCCATTAAGATGATGGCCAGTGAGAATAAACTCTTTGCTTTCATAACTGAATGTTGTTTTTAGATTGATAAATTATATCTTTAAATTAGTATCTTTAGCTTTGCGTCTTTAGGTTGATGAGCCGTATTTCTTAAATCGGAATCTCTGTATCGTTCTCTTGTCCCCATTCGTCTACATTGGCGTTGAATCCGGAGTCTTCCGAGATGGTTACGTCGGGCAGAGGTTCGGTGATGTCGGCTTCTATATGCAGGGTGGTGACGCCGCTGCCGTCCGCCTCTTCGTTCGCTTCGATGTTCTCCACTTCGCGCTCTATAACGGTGGTGTTGTCTTTCAGCAAGGCTCTTACCTTGATTTGCACTTCTTCGGTAGAGGGCAGTCCGAAGAGGTGGATGGTGCCGCTGAGCGTGCCGTTGGCGGCGAAGTCCTCGTCCGGGGTGATGTCCTCTACTTCAAACTCCTGCACGCCTTTTTCGGCATGGGTTGTGCTGCCGTCGTGCAGGTAGACGGAGAGGGGCACGCCGCTGAGTTGGCACGTGGCCTGCTTGATGTTGTTGATGCCCGTGATGTGCAGCTTTACTTTCACCTTGCGGGTGAGGGGCAGGGGAGTGAATTGCAGCCGGCAGTTTCCGTCGGGACAGTCGGCCATGCTGCGTGCTCCGGCCGGGGCGTAGTTGCCCAGCATGTTGTCCGTCACTTCGAAGTCGCGTATCACGGCAGAGGCCAGCTTGCCGGGCGCCGCGGTGATGATTTTCGTTCCGTAGCGCGTTTCCGTTTGCAGGGCGTAGGCTTCGAGGGTGTGCAGTTGCTCCTGTCCCCGGAATGCCATTGTGCCGAACTCGTCGAACGAGCGGTTGAATAGTATGGCGTCGTAGCGTCCATCGGGCAGGCGTACGGTAGTTTGCGTACGGTCTCCCATCAGTACGACGCGCGGTGTGCCTCCGTCCTGCGGATAGAAAATCAGGGTGGCTCCGTATTGGTTTTCTTCCTGCTGGTCGGCACGGCTCCAGTCGGCCGTCACGGTTATTTCGGCCTCCGTATAGAAGGTCAGTTCCCTTCGTTCGCAGGACGCCAGCCAGAGCGGCAGTAGCAAAAACAAAACTGTATTCTTCATTTATTTCTGTGTTTTAGTATTAACAATCTATCAGTTTTATTTCCGACAGATAGAGCCTTGTAATATAGTTGACCACTCCCAGTTTCTGCGCCATCTTTCCGTAGCGGGTGTAGAACGCTTCGGATGTGGGGTGGTTGCAGTTCAGGTGTCCGTTTATGGCTTCGAGCACTTCGAGCAGGGAGATTTCGCATAGCGGGCGGCACAACTTGTAGGAACAGGTGGTGTATGTATCGGCGCCGGCATCTTCGGCTGCTTTTTCGGTTGCCTTTTCGGTTGCCTTTTCGGTTGCCTTTTCATTGCGGCATATCATTCCTTTCTGTTCGAGGCGTGTGTATATGTATCGCAGCTCTTCGGGAGAGGTGCAGTGGCCTATCGCTTCATGCGGTTCGTGCATGGCGATGTCGTGCAACAATGTTATTGCTATTTGAGTAAGAGGGGATAGCATATTCTTTTATTTTTTGTTTTTTCCTGTAATCAGCCAAACGAGTGATATTTTCAGTTTTGTGGGGCCCAGCCAGGTGTACTCGCCGTTTTCCTGCCAGAGCAGGGTCCGGTGGTTGTCTCGGGAGTGGTAGTGGCGATAGTCGGTTCGGAGCATTCCGATGCCGATGTTGTATTCCAGTCGGAGATTGCGGGCGATGCTGTGGGCGTAGCCGTAGCTCACTCCGGCGGCAATGAAGAATTCTCCCTGATAGCCGTTCTTGTCCCATTGCAGGTCGTATTTTCCACCGCCCGCGTAGAGGCCGATGAAATGTCCGGTGAGTACGTCGCGTCCGCTCCTTTTGCCCGGCCGGTAACGGACTTCCAGTCCGCCCATGAGTATTTGCAGGCAGTATCTGTCATCGTTTATCAGCCACCAGGGGAACATGTATTCTCCGTTGAGTGACCAGCGTTTGCCTATGGGGACTTCCAGCTCGATGTTGGGCATGAGCGCCGCATCAAAGAGGAGATTGGTTTTTACCGCGAAGAGGGGGTGACGGCGGGATTTGCCGGGTGCTATTGCGTTGGCGCTGCCTGTTGTTTGGGCATTGCCTGTTACTTGCGTGCTACCGGTGATTGCTGTGTTGTCCGTTAGTTCTGTACCGTTAGCGTTTGTATCATTGCCTTTTGCAACTCTTACACCGCTTATGTTTTTTGTTCCGTCAGGGTTTGTGTCATTGCCTTTCGCAACTCTTACACCGTTTATAACTTCTGTACCGTTTGCGTTTGTATCATTGCCTTTCGCAACTCTTACACCGTTTATAACTTCTGTACCGTTAGCGTTTGTATCATTACCTTTCGCAACTCTTACACCGTTTATAACTTCTGTACCGTTTACGTTTGCAACATCGCCTTTTGCAACTCTTACACCGTTTATAACTTCTGTACCGTTTGCATTTGCAACATTGCCTTTCGTAACCCTTACACCGTTTATAACTTCTGTACCGTTTGCGTTTGTGTCATTGCCTTTCGCAACTCTTACACCGTTTACGATTTCCGTATCATCCGTAATCTCCGTTCCGTCTGCCTTCTGGTACTCTTTCCCGTTATTACCCTGAGCATCTGCTACAAGCCTGCTACCCTGCTGTGCATGTCTTAGCGGCCGCATATAGACGGTGCATATAGATGCGTTTCTCAATTCAGGCAAAATCCATTGGCTTATATGCCGATACGGAATACCTGTATTCAGCTTCTTCAAGAGAGCCTCTTTCCGTTTTTCGCCTGTATTCAGCTTCAATATCTGCAATATTTCGTCCCGGCAGGGCAGGAGCGTGTCGTTCAGTGCGACATCACGCAGGGCATCCCAGCTCTCCGCCTGCGCAGAGGTACGGATGCGGTACTGGTTCAGTCCGGGGTATTTCCAGACCAGATACCCTTTGACGGCCTGTGCGCGTCGCAGAGCGAGACGCCGGTTGTAATCGGCGTCTCCTTCGGGTGAGGAAAAGGCTTGTATGCACACGGAATCTATCCGGGATACACACAGGCTGTCTGCGAAGATTTTGTGCATGGCGGCAAGTATCCGGTTATTGTCACGATATCCGTAGTCGACCATTGAGCGGTCGAAGCGGAAATGCAGTACGAGTTCTGTCTTTTGTTCGGTGTCGGCGCTGAAGACCTCTTTTTTTGTCTCTCGCGCTTCCTGTGGATATATCGGAAAAGGCAGCACCTGCATAAACCCAATGATTAACAAAGGTTTCAGGTTCATAAATGTTATTTGTTTGTTTGCTTGTTTACTTGCTTTTCAGGGCAAAGTGTTTATTAAACGTACGTCTGAAAAACACCTTTTCGGGGCTCTCTTTCAGCCCCGCCCTTTATACTTATTCCTTTGTCAGGGCACTATTTTTATTTCGGATGTAAGCGTCTGTTTCACAACATATTGAAAAATTATTTTGCTGTCATCCGAAATTAATATTATCAAAATAATTTGGTATTATGAAAAGTATGCGTATCTTTGTGTTTATCAAACGTACGTTTAAAAAACACCTCCGTTTTCGTTGAATTTTCGTTACAATATTCACCGCCGTTATTTCTCTGTTCTTTACAACTTTTCCCTGATGATACAAGTTTCATATATATAGTACATGCGCGTGTGCGCACGCACGGGCGTATTCTTTCTTTTTTTTCGGTTAAAAATCGCCGATTCATTAGAGAGGGGGATATACCCTCCTGCCTTTCTTCGCGGTGTCGGCGATTTTTTTTTATTCTCAACAAGTTTCCGGCGATTGTTTTGCCCGCGTTTAATAAATGTTTAATTTTGCCTGTTAATATTAATTGAAGCCTTTAAATGTTAAACGAAAAAAGAGAAAAGAGTATGAAAAGTGCTATTTTAAAAAAGCGGAGTTTGTAGATTGCGACCGTTATGTGTTTGTTTCGAAGGATGAAAACCTTGATGTATCCCGCATCGTTACGGGGATTGACCTGATGCTTGACGGCAAGGTGCACGTGGATACGGGCAAACAGCTTCTGTTCGAGGCCGTTGCCTGCCAGATACACGGCCATCAGACGGCGGGATGTCCTGATTTAAGTATAAGCCGTGAGGTGAGGGGCTGGGCTCATATTCTGCACGCGTTCTGCTTTGTGGAGAAAGACCGCGACCGCAGTTCGGAGATGAAGGAACAGTCCATCGAAACGGCGCTGTACAATACCCTTGCCCGTCTTTTCCCGAAAGAGGAGCAGGGCGCGTCCGATGAGCGTCCGAAATAAGTGAAGCGGATAGTCCTTTCCTGTGGAGAGGACTATTTTCGTATCCGGGAGCGTACGCTTATCTTTGTTCCCGCCGATAGGGCAAACTAAAACAAACATCGATGAAAGACCTCATGATTACCGCTTACAGCGGCTTCTCCACCGTTTCCGGTGAAACGAACCTGACTACCGTGATAACCAACATCCGCAACGGCGCCTACTTCCATACGGTTCGGAAAGTGGAGCAGCAGTTGCGTCTGGGCGACCTCTCCAAAGCGAACGCCATCAAGAAGCAACTCCCTTTTTTTACGCTCACGGGAAACTACTCCGCCTTGCGGCAGCCTTACAGCCTGCTTCGCTACAATCCCGTCATCACCGTGGACGTGGACGAGCTGCTCTCCGACGTGTTCCTCCTCATCGTCCCAGAGGAAAACGTGGAGGGGCGCACCTATCTGACCCGCACCTCCTCCGGCGGCTTTGACCTGAACCGCGACAACTCCTTCCAAACCCAGGCGGAGACCCAGAACATGACGCAGCTTATCGCCGCCTGGAAC
>ERZ857785.3498-NODE-3498-length-11523-cov-4.811824_pt1 | contig 11523 bp, 7 predicted proteins | sample MGYA00519763_ERZ857785 | MGnify/ENA primary metagenome ERZ857785 (study PRJEB31778, sample SAMEA3449365) | human gut metagenome | biome: human gut; feature: human-associated habitat; material: faeces | place: United Kingdom | collected 2010/2012 ... | reverse complement strand
CAGCCTCTCAGCCTTCATCTCTCAATCCATCAGCCTACTAATATGATAACTGTGATTTTCATCCTGCGGGTATATGAACCGTAATTTTACTCAAATCTGTAACTGCTATTCAGTTGTCAAATTCCATTGGGTTTTCAAACCACACGCAAAGCATAATCCATAATTTACAAATTGTAAAGACACTATTCTGGTGTATTTTTCATAAAAACAGGTCATTTTGTGACTTTTTACTCTGCTCATGTATATCATACAAGCTTTCAGCATGATTGTACATATCCTGAAAAGACCAATTTTGTCAGTTTAGTATTCTTTGTTATATGAATTTCTCTTTGCGGGATTATCATATCATGTTTTGCCAGGGCTGAAAATGGACAGGGCTGGTGTATTTTGATGGATTTGCACCAGGAATTGGTGGAGGTGTTACCGCTGCTCTTGTTTAAATAACTTTCCGTCTATCAGCTACCCATCACCTAAATTCCCACGCTAGAAAATACGTCAACATCCAGAAAACAAAGCCTTTTCGCTAACAGATACATAGAAAAATTGTTAAATCATCAACTATCCATCAACTAAATATATGTACCGGCATTCCTATCAAATATCCGTCAAATAAATTAGCACTGTTCAATATATTCTCTCAAATACTTAAACGGAAATGGAAGAACCGTATATTGACTATTACGCACAAATTCTACTGCCATCAACGGAAGAGCCTCCTCATATTCAAGTTCTTCTCCCAAAGAAATCACCTTACGCATACAACAAGCATTTGGATATGCTAATCTCTTACTCTTAGTCCCCACATAATATACAAATGTACGTCCATCTAAGTAGTCTTTCTCATTGTATTCGTACTTGATGTTTAAAAGATTTCCAATTTGGTAAGTCGCTTCAAATTCCCCTTTTCTCAGCTCGCCATCAATCCAGACTCCATACTTTTCATGTAAAAACCTATTGAATTTTGATGCAATCCCTGTGCGCATATTTAAAATCTTTTTCATTGCTTTCTTGGTAATCATTTCTGTTTCTGCAGCCACCTTACTTTTCCATTCAGAAATACATTCCCTTGAATCAATATTATCTTTTTCAAAATCATCTATTGCTTCCAATAATAATTCTTTTGAAACTCTTCCTTTTGCATCCGTTTCCATAAGTGTATTCATTAATGCTGATATATTAGGCAATGTCTTTTCGCGTGTTAACAATATGGCATGAATATTTTCAATATCCGAATACATTAATCCTTCTACCTGATTCTGTGCACCACGATGTTTGTCTTCTACAAAATCATATGCATAACAAATCTTGTTCCACTCTTCTGCTTCATCTTGATTACTATCACAAAATGTATCAAATTCCATTTCACCATTGCAATCAATTTTCAAACGATAATATTGGAAATAATTGAGTGCCTTTTTATTAGCATGATTTATATGCGCTGCATTTTCACCGTATTTTGTTTTTATCTTCTTTCTAAGAACAAAGGTCCAATCTTTTCCAGAATCAAGTCTTTTCCAATCAAAAATTGAAATCATGCGTTCTCTTACATCACCTTTTATTATAAGTTCCTGAACAATCTTCTTTATATCTGGAGAACTTCCCTTTGTATTTGTAAAATGCTCGGCCTCTTCTGTTATATGCTGTACAATATATCCTTTTAAGTTATCACTGTGTGGATCATGCATCTCTTTTTCAGCATAATATTCACCATCATGAATGATTCTGATATTATATGCTTCTTCCGAAAGATTTCCTACCGCTGCCTTTACATGATAATACTTCTCCAACTCCTCTTGGAGCTTTGCTACAATATTCTTTGATACTTCAGAGTTATTATCATCTACAATTACAACACCATTTTTCTGTAACATTTCACCATATTCAAACTCTGATATTCCCTTCTTTTCCAAATTGGAGATATCAAATTCTTGTGCATCTTCCCTCTCCACAATGTCTATGGACATATATTTAGAAAGATTATCATTCACATCTCTTAAAAACTGCTCCATTACGCCCATCTTACTTTTCCTAAAATGCGCAATATCAGATATATCAAAATTATCTACTCTAAAGTGATTATGCGGCAAGGAACCTTCCTTGTATGTAATGACATTGGTATCTGTCTTTAATTTTTTTCTAAACTCACAAGTCTTTGAATCTATTACATACAGTCCGTTACTTTCTCGATCATATCTCTTGAAAGTTTTATGTTCCAAATTGAGATACATTCCTGGATCAATAACAATCTCCAAGAATCTGATAAAATTCACCTTACCTGTTAATTTATCTTTATGTCTCCATGATGGGTCATGATAGAAAAGCTTACCTGTGAGATTATTATACATAAAAGCCTCATGCTTAGGCGTTCTCATTGAATTTATCAGGAGTTGTGCAAGTAATCTGTTTTCAAAATAAAAACATTTATTGCACTGCTCGCTATCAAACAAATCAATCTTTTGAACTTTTACATCCTCATACTCTTTCATAATACTTTCTTTAAATTGCTTTTCTGTCACCTCACCCTTACGGAACAGCACCAATGCAGTTGCACCAAAGGTCCACTGAACTGCTGCCGCCTTAAATTCATATACTGCCGAATCTAAGATATTGTATTTGTAATAATCCTTATTAGCCTTCTCGACCCTAAAAATATCAAAATCAGCATCAATATTTTCTATATTGTAGGTAACATTAATTCTGTTAGTTAACATTTTCGAAATCCTCCTTACGAATCATATGTAAATTTTCATAACAAACTGTACCATCTTCTCTTATAAGCATCGGAATCTCCACCAAGCACTGATCCAATATGGCACTCGGCTTGTAATTTTTATCTGATACAACATTTATGATATAGACCCGTTTAGCCCCTATAGCCTCCAGCTTTCTCAATATATCTTTTCTGATTTCGTCTCTATCCTGCACATATGTAAACTTCCAATTCTTAAAATCAACATACACATCATCAGATAGCTTATAATCGAAGAATTCAAAATATTCCGGCACTGTTATTGGTGATAATTCAATTCCCAATTCTCTTTTCAATATAAACTTACCAGCCACTTCGCCCAATGCACCTTTATAAATATTATGAAACAATACTGGACTAAGAAGATATTCATTCATTTCAAATTTCAATGCATATCCCATTTCTTCAAAATGAGCTTTCATTCCGGGATATCTAAGTATCGCCTGCAAACCGGATTCCTTTTCACTCATTTCATAAATAGCAACTTCATCAGAATTCCCCTTTATTTTAGCTCTTTTACTGTTTTTAAATGCCACCTTGTCGTTTCCAAAATCTATAGTAACATCATTGAAATCTGAATACTGCGAGTAAATATACTGGTTCCGCTTTTCTCCACTTGTAATATAAAGTTTTTGAAGATATTCATTATTCTGCCAGTCATATATACTTGCCGTCGGATACTGTAATACCAACGACCTTAACTGTTCCCACAACTGCATACTTTCAATAGTCCAATCCTTTGCCAACATTCTTCGAATCGTCCAAAGACCAACCGAGGATATCTTTTCAGCCTTATTAAGCATAAGGTTTTCTTCTGGAAGATAATCCTTTCCAATTGTCTCTCGCATAGATACAATTGCTTTCATTTCAGGTGATAATATACGTTTATTTATTTCACCAACATACAATTTCTCTAACAGTTCCGACTCAACAAACAAGTATATATTAGGACTCTTTACAAATGTTCTACACATACGCCCCACTGCTTGTAAAACCATTCGGCTAGCTTGCACAACTACACTCTTTAACTTATACAACTTGTTTAAAGTAAATTGGTCACTTCCTGTATAAGAGCGAAACGCAAGCTTTAACATTTGGTCCTTTTCAGAATAATTCATTTCACCATTCTCGTATAATTCCTCAATTTGAAACAACATCTGCAACAAATCATGAGATGTTATTGTCTCATCCTGATATGTATTTACTGTCATATTAGTTATATTTCCCAGATACAATGCATCGAAATCCTTATATAAGAATCTCTTGTCACCTTCGGTAAACTCTCCCAGTTGAACAACTTTTTTACCTTTCGGAATCTTATATTGTAAATTCTGTCCAGCACCTATAGTCTGATAAGATGACATAACAAATATCTTTTCTCCACATGACAATCGCTGTTGCAATTCTTCCTTATCCTGTTCAAAATTGTCGCTTTTCAAGAAACAAACACTACTATTACTCTGCTGTGTCTCCATCTGAGAGTATTCAAACAACTGCTGCAGAACGCCTTCATCCATGCCGGGATTGTTCTTTTTCGGCAATGCCATTCCCAAGTACAACATTGATTGAATATCTTCATTCCTATTAAAAATACACATTGCTTGAAGTACATTGCAATATCTTATTATCTGATATTCGTTATCTATTATATTGGTGATAATGTTTGAAGCATAACGTGCAAATTCTGCATCCATAAATGTTTTGCAATAATCTTCTGCATTGAATCCTTGTATATTACTGCTGATTACTTCCCCATGTACATTTATCTCGCCATCTGCATAAGCGCTCCATCTTTTTTCTAATGCAGTTCTTGTTTTGTCCTTTAAATAACCCGGTGTCTTATGAAACCCTTCTTTTAACTGTTTCTTAAAATATTTCAAATCATAATTTCCAACAACTGTATCAACTTCAGCAGTTGCCGATATCCCAAACACAGTTGCTTTCCCTGCAAGGTATAACATGATTTTTTCAGGAGTATCATATACCTTAACAAATTTAAGATTTGTATTGTCATGATGAGAATCATTATCCTCAAATTCATAATACTCCATGCCAACTTGATAGAAGCTTCTATCCTCCAATATCAGTTCACGATTATTTCTAATCATTTGGCATGTTTCACCCATCAACAAATCTCTTTGCTTATTAGTTAATTCTAATCTTTTTAAGATTGTACTAATAGCATTCTCCAAATTCATCGCATCCATGATACCGCTTCTGGAACTATTTATAATCTCCATGTAATTTCTTGCCCATTCTATAGAAAATAACCTAAAATGCAAAAGAAATACATTAATCTCACGTAATAGGCTATATAACACAATATCCTTCTCTTTATTTCTATTCTTGAAAAAATCATCTTTCCCCTCAAAGAAAACATCAATACGATTGTCTTCTTTATTCAGGGATGAGCGAATATACTGTGCACCTTCTTCTAAAACCGTATGGAATGAACCATCATTAAATAGGAAAATCTGTCTCTGATTCACCAAATCTTCTTTTGTTTTTATACTTAACCTTACATGATAATTCTCTGCAATTTTTCTTGCTTCGTCCATTAATGTAGTAAATGTATTTCTATTCCCTGATTTTTCAACCTTATCCATAGCCTGTCTCATACTGGACGAAAAATCATTTGGGTTCAAAGTACGATATATCTGACGAAACAACTGTATATAGTCTTCCTGCATTGCCAACGACTTTTCTATCAGCTCACTTTGTATAGTATCCTTCGTTGCGTCAAATTCATCAATAACAATTACTGCGTTTTCTATCAAATCAGAATTCAAAAACTCATAACTGGAATCAATAAGAATAGAATTTCTCTTCATAAACTTACTGACACTCATTAATATTATTTTGTAATCGTCTGTAAATACTGCAGGATATAATTTTCCAATCCATTTATATTTCGCATCAGTTCTAATAGCTTTTTTACGCTGTGTCTTTGTTTGAAATTTGTTCTTTAAGCGTTTAGTAATTTCGTATCGAAGTTGCCTGTCACCTTCTGTTATTCTGTCAGCCAATTCTTTTATATATTCCTTATCGGCATATCTTTTATCCACAGCATTACGGTAAAGGGAAACATCCTTGCATAATTTAAGATACGCATCTGTTTTCATTTCTTCCGGCACTTCAATCTCAAGAATTTTTTCTACAACCTCATCAAAATTAGAGCGTAATCTCAATACATTACGCTTATAAAGCTCCTCACTCCCATATGCCGCCCTCAATGCATCTTCTGGTAAATTCTTATTTAAAGTTGTCAGGTAAATGATTTTGGTATCATCGCCAATTGAATCTGCATACTCTTTCATTGCCTGTGCCGAATCAAAAGTCTTTCCGTTACCAGTCGGTAATTCGCACAGATATAAACCATGCTCTTGTTGTTGCATAACATCTAATAAATAATCTTTCAAATTTCAAACCTCCTCTATTAGTTTGCTCGTGTCCCATGTGAATGTTATTAGTAAAATTATATATAATTTTACCACGAAACGCAAAAAAGAATTGCCGCATATTTGCGTCAATTCTTTTCTTCATAGAAATTCATATTATGTTGTAACAAATTAATTATATCTTCTTTTACATTCTGTGGTTCCACAACTTCTACAGATTTCAAGCCCAACAACCATCCAAGCAGAATAACCGAAGGCACTGCAATAAAAGTTACCAACAACTTGTCTTCTGAATCTTCAGAAATTGTAATTCGTTTACCAAACTGATCTATAAATGCTCCAACCAAAGACTCCGGAATCCTTACATTTATTACCTGCTCTTTTCCTGAGAACATGCCCATTCGCCTTGATACATATGTATTTGCATTAAAACTCCTGAACTGGTTTTTTCCTTCTCTCGGAATGTCAGACAACTGAATATTGTCAAGCTTATCCACTCTATAGTTTCTTTCGCTCAATACACCGTCCGTTTCTTTTATATCATAACCGTACAAATAATATCGGTCATTCGCCCATATTAATGCCCAGGGATTCATGTTATATCTTCGTTCAGACTTTTTCACCAGCTTTTTATTTTTATCCCAACCCATATAATCAAAACTAATCCGGACGCCTTTTACCAAAGCCTCCTGAATAATATTTACATTGTAGAGAATTTTCTTATTCTCCGCTTTTGCAATGTTAATACCTAACACACTTCTGTCTAAGTCTTCAGCATCATAAGTACTCATGGTACTCTTTAGTTTATCAATCATTTGGGTTGCAATACTTTTCTCAATAAAATTAGATGCATTGACAGAGTCAATGATAAGCTTCATCTCTTCCTTTTCCAAAAGTCTGGTTCCGATAAAGTAGCGAGCATTCCTTCCACGACTAGAAATCACATCTACACCCAATTCATTTCTTAATTGCTTTATATAGCGTAGAATACTGTCTTCACTGCAAGAATAACCTTCAGATTCCATATATAACAATATATCCTGCATAGAAATCTGATGCTGCTCGTCCGTATATGTTGTGAGAATTTTATATAATGCCAGTACTCTGTTTTTACTGAAATCATTCATGCGCCAACTCCTGCTTTTTACGTATAATAATTTGTATTATAAAATATACAGATCTCTCTATCGATTCTAACACATCTTCTAATGATTTTCTCTTAAAAACCTCACTTTTGATCTTGATTCTGAATTCCTTTTATGTTACTATTAACAAAGCTAAAAAATTTACTCTTTACATTTCAATAATTATATAGTACCATAAGTTAAAACGAACGATCGTTCGGCTAAATAAGGAGGTGCCTTACAGATGGAAAAAACTATATGTGAATTATTTGCAGGCGTTGGTGGTTTTCGTTTGGGAATGGAACGTGCTAGCAAAGAATGGACCACTGTATGGGCCAATCAGTGGGAACCTGGGAAAAAAACACAACATGCATTTGACTGTTATTGTGCACACTTTGGCAAATCAATTAATCATGTTAACAAAAACATTTCAGAAATTGAAAAATCTTCAATTCCTGACCATAACCTGTTAGTTGGTGGCTTTCCATGTCAGGATTACTCTGTTGCGCGAACTGGTGCAACTGGAATTAACGGGAAGAAAGGTGTCTTATGGTGGGATATAAGAGATATTCTTGAAACAAAATCTCCTAGTTTTGTTATTCTTGAGAATGTAGACCGATTACTAAAATCACCAGCAAATCAGCGTGGAAGAGACTTTGGTATTATTCTTACTTGTTTCAACGAATTAGGGTATAATGTAGAATGGCGCGTAATTAATGCTGCTGAATATGGTTTTGCACAGAGAAGACGACGGACTTTCATTTTTGCATACAAAAATGAAACCAATTATTCAACTCATATCAGCAAGTCAGTTGCTAGACCAGACTGTATTTTCAACAATATTGGTTTCTTTGCTCATACATTTAAGATTGTTGGTGTATCTAATGATGATATCAGAAGTACCGTATTAACTGAATCTGACTTAGCCGATGTGACTGAACATTTTTCATACGCTTTTGGCAATGCTGGCTTTATGTATAACGGTACAATTTACACATGTGATACAACACCTGTTTACGAAGAATCTACAATGCTTCGTACTCTTCTTAATAAAGATGTTGAAGAACGCTTTTACCTTGGCAACAACCTTGATAAATGGAAATATTTAAAGGGCGCAAAGAAAATAGAACGTACCAGTAAAACTGGTCATACCTATACTTTTTCTGAAGGTCCTATTGCGTTTCCTGACCCAATAGATAAGCCTGCTCGTACAATGCTAACAAGCGAATCTAGCCTAAACAGAAGCACCCATGTCATTGAAGATCCTCAAACCAAACAACTCCGACTTCTTACTCCAATAGAAGCTGAGCGTATACAAGGATTCGATGACGATTGGACCAATACAGGAATGCCTGAAAAATTCCGCTACTTCTGCATGGGTAATGCTTTAGTTGTTGGACTTATCACTCGCATGGGAACATATCTCAACACCATATTTGATAAGGAAACTGCTTATGTAGTTGAAGAAGACAAAACCCGAGAGGCAATGTAGTCTCTCGGGTTATTATTATCTTGATTCTATATCGACATTAATCACTATTTTATCGGTCACCACAGAGTAATCACTCTTTTTTATCATAGGAACTCCCCTACTCTTTTGGAATGCATCAAGTAATTTTGACAACTTAACATTTCCTTCTAAATAATTAAGTATAAATAGATTTGCTGCACTTGAATTTGTTCTACCACTAGATAACTTGTATTTATCTTTCTTATCTATAACAATATTTTTATAATAATACTTACAATCTTCATTCTGAAACAATAAATCCACCAATTTAATAAAACCTTCAAATGAAATTACTTGATTGTTCCCAAGATTTATCCATCCCATCTTATCATTGAGTGTATACCAAACATCTTCTTCCAATTGCATAGCATACCACTCTAGCTGAATTTTCTCATTTTTTTCAATCTTTTCTCCAACTTTGCTGATTTTTACTATTTCACAATCATAACTCATCTTTATTTTTTTATATTCATGCATATAACCCATTCTAAAAAATAAAGCAGCTACGTACTTCAAATAAGCATTATGATTTCTAGAAATATCATCTAATATGTCCCATATAGCACCAAAGGATAAATCAATTGCATACTCTCCTGTCTTCAGTTTAACTTTTGGTCTAAAATCTAATGGCATCTTAGGATTTTCAGTTGATTCCTTACCCGGATACTGAATATATACTTCTTCTCCCTCCATTGTTTTATACAACATTATTCTTTTTTCTAGCTTATCATACTTCAACTGTTTTCTCTCTAAGGCATTAAATGTATCAATATTCCACTGTCTTCTTAATATTGACTCTTTGTTAATTGTTTTTGCACTATAGTCTGCCTTTAAAACAGCTATCAATTCTTCATTCGACAATATTTTTGCCATATAAACTACCCCTCCTTAAATTCACCTTTTAATTGTGACAAAATATAATGATTATTCAACCAGAAACACTGTTTTGGATACTGTCTACCATCCGGCAATTCATATGTATCCTGAGCATTTTGAGCATGCGGTCTCACGTGGCAGACTGGATTTTCTGAAGCATTAGGAAAGTTATTATAATTCTTACCATTTCGTTGTTCTATCTGTAATCCATCTATGATTACCTGCTTTGTCTTATTCCAAACTTTCTTAACTTCATTTTCCAAATCTGCGTATGGAATATTCCAAAACTGGCAACCTTTTAAGCGAAGCACGTCATTTTCATCAAACTTATACACCACAAAAAAGAATCTAGTCTCACTCAAATATGTACCAAACACTGATGTTTCCCACTCTTCTTCTATCAATTCTTTGAATTTGAATGTCGGAAATGACATACTCTCTTTAATCTTGTTGTTTTTTCCAATTCGAATAGTTTTTACAACAATATTAGCCTTTTCAAATTCTTCTGCATGATTTCCCTTAATGCCAAGTATACGATACGCGAGCATTGCTTCAAGATTTTTAGGTTTTTTATCACATTCGATTTGAAATTCACTACAAAGAGCTTCGACAGTATAATCCTTATATGAATTAATCTTTGATATAACATAATCTTCAAAATTACATTCGATTCCATCTTGCATAATTGCTTCGTATGTATCTTTTCCCGGAACAATATAATTGTTCAGCACATATGTCATATAAGAATTTTTAAATGCAAATGCCCTTGGTTTAGCAGGCTCATTGCTAAAGGGTTGTTTTCTCCTATCTTTTGATGTTGCTGCTTTAGGCGCAGCTCCCAAATACATCGTATCACCCTCTGATAATTCGTGAGCTTTTCCTGCTTTTATTTTTTCGACAATAATCTCAAAATCATTTTTGATTATTTTAATATCTGCCTCTGGCGGCGAAAACAGTTTTGCATATCCAATTCTATAATCAAGTCGGCTCTGTATTTCCTGTTGATAAAGATAATATATAAGCAAAATCAACTTTGCCTTGTTCCACATGTGACTACTTTCAAAAGTTTCTTCTATAACCGAAAAATAATCAATCATAGTGATAATCAATCTTTCTTTCGCCACTAGTGTACCATTCTTATTTACTTTATAAGGTGTCACTTTTAATTCTACACCAGCCTTATAAAAATCAGGTCTAGAGTCATTATTACACTGATAATGAAAAAATCTTTCTTCAATGATTTCTCCTAAACCACCTTTTCGTTTTTTATTTTCATGACTAGTTTCATAATCACTTGTTTCATGAACTACAATTGACTTATCTAAATCATCCTGATTGCATACATCAGCAAATGTTTTTCCAATTAGTCTTTGCGCATACTTTTCTATCGATATAGGATTTGATTCATCATATTCAATTAAATAATCCAAATTATAACCTTCTTTCCATCTCAACGCGCGTCGTTTCCTAACTATAGCTTTTTCTTGTTATACGTCATAGCTTTCTCTTCATTCTATTGATAGTATTATACAAAGTTTTTATCAGGGTGTAAACCTGCGTTAACCTTTTTAAAAACAATCCTAAGCCAGAGCGTCATCCTTCTTTCATATTAAACTACCTTAAACATTTTCTGCGACATCGGTTTCTCCTTCTTCTGCTCAACCTCCGCCTGTGCCTTTCTAAACTCTTCCATCCGTTTCAATTCTTCCTCTGCATCATCGAATCCGATATGCGTGTACACATTCATTGTAACCGATATATCCGAATGCCCCATGAGGTACTGTAACGTCTTGGGATTCATTCCCGATTTTGCCATATTCGAGCAATAGGTGTGTCGGCATACATGGGGTTTACTTTCGACATCTG
>ERZ857785.3496-NODE-3496-length-11531-cov-2.725340_pt1 | contig 11531 bp, 10 predicted proteins | sample MGYA00519763_ERZ857785 | MGnify/ENA primary metagenome ERZ857785 (study PRJEB31778, sample SAMEA3449365) | human gut metagenome | biome: human gut; feature: human-associated habitat; material: faeces | place: United Kingdom | collected 2010/2012 ... | reverse complement strand
TCCGCACGTCCCGTGGAGATGATCGTACAAATAATCTGATCCACATAAGCGGATTTATTCGGCTCTACGGAAGACTCGTGCAATAACTCCTGAATAATATAGGAGAACTCCTTGGGTAAAGCCTTACGTACTTTCGAACGGGTGTATTTGGAGGACACGTTCCGGCAAACACGTACCAATTGATTCAAGGTCACTTGGTACCAATCTTCCAGATCTTGCTCTTGACTCTTGATCAGTTCCAGCTTATCCTCTGGATAATAAATCAAGGAACAAAGCTCCTTCTTCTCGGATTCCCGGAGCGTATTACTGAAAATCTCGTTCACCTTGCGCTTTACGGCACCGGAAGCGTTTCTCAGCACATGGCTAAAGGCTTGATCCTCGCCATGTAAATCACTCAAGAAGTGCTCCGTACCCTTCGGTAGGTTCAAGATCGCTTCCAGATTAATGATCTCCGTACTGGCATCCGCGATCGTCGGGAAACTCCGTGCCAACAATTGCAAATACCGTAAATCATTTTGTACAGATTCGGCTATAATATCTTTTGTCATCTTATCTCTTATTTATACGCGAATATAAATAGATCCGGTCATTTAAACCGAACCTGCTCCGGTTTATTTTTCTCGGCTACTTGCTGGATCTCATAGGGGCTGACCTCTACGGCGCCTTTCGTCAATTCCGGAATATTGTAGGAATACAACTGATAGTCATACTTATCCGGATCTTCTTGAGGCAATAAGAACGGTTTCGAAGGCTTACCGTCTTTCCCTATATAACAAATATAAGGTAAAGTATATAAACCGTTATCCCGGCGGCTACTAAATACGACCCAATCACTATTACTACTCCAAGAATGATAGCTATCCGTATCCGGGCTATTCAACGCAGACATATCCATCGCTGTCCGATTCTCCAAATCCATCATCCGGATCTCCGCATCCGGGTGCCAAATAGGGAACTGCCCATAAGCGGTTTCCGTGTACATCAGGAAACGCCCATCGGGAGAGATACGGGGAAATGTATAGCTCAAGCTATCCGCATGTACCAACGTATCGATCGGGAAGCTGATCTCGCCACGATCCGGATCGAACGCGACACGGCAGAGATTATAACGTACCTTATCATAATTCTCCGGCATCTTCTGGGCCGGGGCCGTACAGAAATAAAGCCATTTACCATCCGGAGAGAACGCGGGGAAAGTCTCGAATGCATCTTTTGTGATCAATGAGGCTTTCGAAAGGATTTCTTTGTTTTTCACGTCATACACCACCACATCGGACTCCAAGTCGAACACTTCCATCTTTTTCTCTTTCACGGAATGGAAAAACTGTTTGATATCATTTACCGATGTGGTGATATAGCGCCCGGAAGGATGCCAGAAAGGATACGTCATATTACTGATCGTCCCATTCGTTTTCGTATTCAATTTACTGATTTTCTTGTCTTGGACAATATAAGTTCCCCCATTCGCCGCACGCATATGGAACATCATCTGCCCCGGATCTCCCATACAGAACGAATGGCAGTTCATACAATTATAGCCGGTCATATCGTTACGGATAATCGGCTGTTCGTCAAACGACTCCAAATTCCGCTGATAAATACCCACAATATGCCATTTCTCGTATCCCGGCTCTATCAAACGGTATACTAAATGAGAGTCGATCGCTTGATCACTGATATAGACAGAGAATGGTGCCCATTTAGTCCACTCATCACCTATCTTCGTGGCGATCGTAACAAAAAAGGCTTTTCCACGGTTCGCACGTGTCAAGCGAATCCAATCCTTCATCTTAAAACGGATCGTATTTGTCCCATGATATTCAAATACTTCCGACTCACTACCTTCTATTTTCGCATAGCATTCATCCGCTGGTACATTTATCCGGAAATTCAACGGAGCTATATTATAAGGTATAGTCGTCCCTTTATAATCCGGAAAAATAGGAGGCGGGGACATACGTTCGTTCGTGACATTCGTAATGCCTTCCGGATGCAAGGACCAAAAGCCTAAATATACGACTATAGTGAGAACTTGTATTATTAGATATCCGATCACAAAATTTCGGACGATCTTTCTTTTCTTTGTATTATCCATGTATTATTGTCGTTTAGGAGTCGGGATAAATTGAGCGTAATAATAATAGGTATCACCAAACTGTTGCTTCAAGGCTGCCGGCGGCATAGAGCGTGCCACTTTCATGAATTGCAGGAAGCGATTCTGCACCTCCTGACTGATCGGGAAGCTCCGGAACGCCTCCGGATCTTTCTGTACGGCCGCGAAGAACAAGCAAATAGCTTCTTGATAAAGCACCGGGAATGCCTCACCCCGTTCTTTCATCAATTCCATATAATGCATAAAAGTCATCAAATCCTTATAAACCAAAAGATATCCCATCCCATATTCGAAAGCCGGACGGTTATCGGCATGATCGTCGATCAAAAAAGCCAATGCGTTCGGAAAGATCAAGGTCAGGTCCAAAGGATTATCGGTAATCGGAAGCATCGCCCGTTTTGCCGCTATCCAATCTTCCGACGCACAAGCCACGGAGTCCAATAATGGACGTTGAGCGGTTGCCCAATCCCGGTAATGCGGGTTCGATTCCAGTATCTTGATATATTTCTCCGCCGCACGATATTCGCCGGTTACCAGATAAGTCTCCACCAAACGCTTCATCAAACGAGGTTGCACGCAACGTTGTGAACTTAATACCCCCACAAAGGCGAAACGTTGGGCGGCGTTCACTTGCCCGACTTGCCAAGCCACCTCACTCGCCTCGATCAATCCCATCCGGCTTTTCGGATCGTGCGGAATAAAACCACCCTCACCGATCTGGGGGAAACGCATCAAATCGGAAGTAAAACGTCCGGTTTTCGACAAAGCCAAATTCAGATAAATCAAGGCATCCATATCCCGCACAGAATGCGCACGAGCGTGCGAGACAATCTTCTGCCATTCTCCCAGCCGTGCATAGTAATCATACCGATAGGCCTGCTCCATCGGATCTTTCTTATAGAGAATCCCGGCGACCATCGCTATCAAAAGAAAAACGTAAGAAACGATTCGTTTCCAAGATTCCTTACGGATGAAAACCCGGCTCCTTACATAATAAAGAATGAAAGCGATCTAAGGATACGCAAGCATGATATATCCTAAAGAATTAGGTATCGGATATTCGGGATGGCATAGATGTTTGCTGAAAAAAGCTTCCCGCATCGGAAGAATATAAACCGTACGCATGGCGATCAACGGTAGCAAACCTCCCCAAGCGATAGCGATAATGGCTACTCCAAAACGAGCCTTATCCTCTTTAGCACAACACTCATAAACCGCGATCAATAAGGCCAACAATAAATTAGCGGGTGCCGCAAAAAAATAAGAGCCCCCCAAAAACAAGAAGCCAAAGAGATAACGAAGCCAATCAATCTTGATTGAAGTATACAAATACGCAAGAACCTGCACGAAAGCGAGCATCGTCAACAAGGCGATTGACTCCTGCGGATAGATCCAAATTAAAAAAGAGGGAAGAATAGCCGCCAACATAGAGGCACGCACCCCACAAGCTTTTAAGTAAAGGAAAAAACAGCCGGAGATCAGTCCTAATAATAAAGCGATCACTACCGAAGCCCCATAAGGATGGATAAACGCAAGCGATAAGAACTCAGTCACATATTCATTCAATCCACCCGGTTCGGCCAATCGGTCTTGGAAATAACTACCGGTAGTCTGAAACATCATATACTGCTCCAGAAAACGATACCAATACCGAAAATTCAACTCTATGAATAGGAAACTACCTATAATAAAAAGGAATAGTATAATGGTATTATTGTTAACAAATAGTCTATTCTTCATTCTCCAACTGTTTTTCGGATCGTAAAGATAGAAAGTATATAGAAGACGGCAAAAGAAAAAGTTTAATTATTATATTGAACACGGAATACACGAAACACACGGACTGATACTATATACCTCAGTGTATCGCTGTGTGTTCCGTGTGTTCCGTGTTCAATCCTGTACTTACATCTGCTGCTCGCCGCCGCCAGAGCCGCCGCTCTTCACATCATCGTTATTGATACCGCGTTTTACTTTCTTGATAGCATCTTTCAAGGTACCGAAACGATAGGATACGCTAACTTGTAACATGCGCATCGTTCGGTAATTGGTCTCACGGCGGAAGAACGTATCGTCTGAAGAAGTGTTTTCCATCTTCATTCGTTTCCAGAACGGGTTCTGGAAAGACAACTGAACCGAGAGCTTTTTCTTCAAGAAATCCTTATTTACGGAGATTCCCGTAAAATAGAATGGAGAACGTTTACCCTGCAACTGAATCCAAGGAGAGAAATATCCTCCATGCAAGTTCAAGCGAAAATCCATCGGGAAATTAAACTGCGTACCGGCGAATATACGTCCGCTGAAACCACTGTTCGCCATATCATTCATATCGCTCTTCAAATCCGTATAATCCACACCTCCATTCATATAAATACGGAACAAAGGAACCGGGTTCCAATTTGCGTATACGAACAAGCCCGTAGATTGTTTCTTTCCTATATTACCATAAGTAGTCTGGAAAATACCCGGGTTCTTCGGATCGATAAAGGTATATTGCTCGATCGAATTATTCACGAACGTATAAGTAGCGCTCGCGTTAATGCTGAATTTCTGGGCGAACATACTATAGTTCAAGTTAATATTATTACTTTTCTCAGAGTCCAGATTCGGGTTGCCGAAGGATATATTCTGCGGATCCGCATTGTTTACATAAGGATTCAAATACCAGATACCCGGACGCTGGATACGCATATTATATCCCAAGCGAAGCTGTTGCGCCATGCTCAGTTGATAAGAGATCGTAGCGTTTGGCACCACGTCGAAATAATGGGTGTCAAAATTCATATCGGGAGCCATCTCGTATTTCACATCCAAAGAAGTTCCTTCCGCACGGACACCCGCTTTCACGCCAAACTTATCAAACTTCATCGAATAGCCCAGATAAGCGGAATAGATATGTTGGGTATGACGGAAATGGCTATCCTTGGAAGTAACATCTTCCCATATATTCAGCGAATCGTTGAAAGCGGTACGATCTGTATTACTCCGGCTCTGGCGGAATATGTATTTCGCGCCAACCTCCAAGGTCTGGTTCTTCCATGTAGGAGTCGTATAATCCACCTGTCCGGTGTGCTCATTCGTAGAAGCCTTATTGATATTATTTTGCGGATAGCCGAGCCAAGGATTGTAATTCACGACATTCTCTAATTCCGTATAATCCTTACTATCATTCGGAGAATGGCTGAAACGGTAAGAGACCGTCAGCAACTCATCTTTCTTATGGGTAGAGTGCTGGTAATCCACGTTCACGTCCGTAGAACCAAATGTCTCTGTCGTTTCCGAGTTACGGTTATAACTGTAGACCGGATTATGATTGATATCCTGCATATTCACGTTATACTCCGAGAAACTTTTCATCTCGCCACGGAATAAGTTCGCGCCAACGGTCAATAGATTCAAAGAGTCGATCTCATAACTTCCCTCCAAATAACCGAATTGGAACGGTCCACGGCTCTTTCTACGTCCATTTTGTGTCAAGAAGTGTTCCCCGTCATTTTGCAAATCTTCCCGTACGGAGTTAGCGTCATTCCATGGGTCCCGCTCCCGATTATAGTTATAGTTGGCGGTAAGTCCTAATTTTCCGGCTTTTAGAGATACATAACCACCACCGCCTACACGCCCCAACGAACTACCGTTCACACGAACCGTACCAGTATATCCTTGTAGAGCATTTTTCGTTGTAATGATATTAATAATACCACCGATACCCTCGGCGTCATACTTAGCGCCCGGGTCTGTGATCACCTCTATGTTTTTCACGGAATTGGCCGGCATACTCTTTAATACCTCAGCAGGATTATTACTCAACAGGTTAGAAGGTTTACCATTCATGTAGATCTTGAAGTTCGTGGAACCTTTCAATTGGATTTGGTCATCTCCATCCACGGTTACCATCGGCACTTTGCGCAACATATCCAACGTATTGTTGGTCTGTGCCTCGGGGTCATCTTCCAAGCTATAGGTAAGTTTATCAATCTCAGCCTTCACCAAAGGTTTCTGCGCCGTAACCGTCACTTCCCCCAGCCGCTGGTTATCCTCCTGCATATATAACTTACCCAAATCCAAGTTCCTCTGTTTATCCGAGATCGTAAATATTTTCTCGGCAGGAGCTTTTCCTATAGATTGCATAGAGATGATATATTTGCCGGCGCTACTCAATGGTGCCTGAAACTTACCATCCACATCACACGCTAAAAGCTTGACCGGTTTCTCGGGGGTCTTCGCAAAAGCAATTCTCAACGTCGCATAGGGTACGGACTCATTGCTTAGCGAGTCCAACACTTGTCCCTTGATAGAATAAGAACCTGTCTTGTCCGCTTGCGCATACAGAGGAAGCGCAAAGAACAGTACCCAAAATAAGGCAAACAATTTTTCTTTCATACGTTCATCATCTATTACATAATACTATACTTATCTCTCAACTTTTTGTACTAAATCACACTGTTTACGATTGATTCGTACAAATAAAGACATTAATATACGTTCGTAAGCATTTTTTCCTCACAAAAAGTCTGAAAAAACTTTATTTTCATACAAAGACGAGCTTTGATACCGATAAGTTGCATATTTCCTCATCTATATCCTTTATGAACCGCTCTCCAAAGCCTTTACATCATCGTTCCTTATACCACGTTTCACCTTCTTGATAGCGTCTTTCAAATTACCGAAACGATAGGAGATGCCGATACCAAATGTACGCGTCGGAGAATAGCTGATATCTTGCCTATGGAAAGTATCGTCGTAGATCGTAGCCTCCATTTTCCTGCGTTTCCAAAACATATCGTAAAAATAGAGGGATACGGACAGTTTCTTCTTCAAAAAATCCCTGCTCACATAGACTGTAGCGAAATTCAACGGCGAACGCCTCCCTTGCAGCTGTATCGCCGAAGAGATAAAGCCTCCATTCAGATTCAACCGGATATCGAGTGGTAAGTTAAACTGAGCCCCGGCGAAGACACGCCCGCTAAAGCCACTGTTCGCCATGTCATTCTTTTCGCTCCTCAAATCCGTATAGCTCAAGCTTCCATTCAAGTTAACGCGGAACAGGGGGATCGGATTCCAACTACCGTAAACAAAAAGGCCGGTAGTCTGCCTCTTCCCGATATTCCCGTAAGTAGTCCGGAAAATTCCTGGATCCGCCGGATCGATAAACGTATACCGCTCGATTGAGTTATCTATAAATGTATAAGAGATACTTGTATTGAAACTGAACTTTTGGGCGAATATACTATAATTCAGGTTCACACCGTTACTCTTCTCCGAATCCAAGTTCGGGTTACCATAAGAGATGTTCTGCGGATCCGCATTGCTCACATACGGATTCAGGTACCAGATACCCGGTCGTTGGATACGCATATTATATCCCAGACGAAGCTGCTGGCTCATACTAAGCTGGTACGATACGACAGCGCTTGGCACCACGTCGAAGTAATCGTTCCCGAAATTCATATCCGGTGCCAGCTCATACCTCACTTTCAAGGAAGTCCCTTCTGCCCGCGCACCAGCTTTCACCCCAAATTTTCCAAGTTTCATCGTATATCCCAGATAGGCGGAATAGATATTTCCTTTTGCAAATCTCTGGAAATCCCCGGTTTCAACCAGACAGGATAACGCCGTATGGGTTTTCACTACGAGAAAGCACACCAGCTTTTTCACTTTTTCCACATACTCTGTTTCAGATGCCAGTTCCTCTATTCGCTTATCAAAAGCTTCTATCCGGTTTGTCTGATATTCATAGGTAATCAGATATTCATCCAGCGTTTCCCTGTCCAGTTCACTCAGTCCAAGTGATTTCAGCCATTTTAAATGTGCCTGTGTCCATCTCCCCTCATCATAATGGAACCCCTGGCTTAAACAGAACGCGCAGATCCTTTGTTTTGTCTTCTTTAAATCCAGCTTATAGTCATCCCTCATACGCAGATAGAATTTTACATCGTCATCCTTATCTGTCGGAATATGCATCGCATGATAACCGCCATCGGCAAGACACTGCGCAATCATCAGCACATCCCTCTTATCCGTTTTGATCCGTTTCCCCTGTTGTGTCAGCATGGTTGTCGTGGCAAGGATGGTGCACCGGATTCCTTTTTTCACTAATGCATGATACAAAGAAAATCCCAGACATCCCGCCTCATAGCCGCAAAGAATGTCGCAGTCATCATTTATCTTTTTCTTAAGATTCTCAATAAACTGTACAATGTTTTCCGGTTCCGGCGTTACCTTGACATTTGCATAAATAATGTCATCTCCATCAACTCTTGGCTCAATGGCGCATAAAGTATAGTTTGTGCTATTGACATCCATTCCGATTCGTAGTATTCTTTTCATGTAAGCGGACTCCTTTTGTATTCGGTAATCCCTGTTACCATTTTTTCCAAAACTTAGTATACAGGTAAATCCACGTTGCTACAAATGTGGGGTCACTTCATATTATCTAAAACATATTTCGATAAGTCAAAATTACAATTTTCACACTTTAATTGATATAATATTCAATAACTAAACAAGGAGGCCATTTAACCATGAATAATGTAAAAATTCTATGTATCGCAGGCAGTATCGTACTCGGTAGTATATTGCTATCCGGACAAGCTTTTGGCAAAGCCCCCTCAGATCTAACCACCCTTTCCGCCCCTAAGGAGCCTGAGGGGCAATATGTATCTTATGATATAGATGGTTCCGGCTCTTATTATGATAGTGATTCAGATATAACTTACTATTTTGTCAAGGGGATTGTCACTTCTTATTCTAATCATGCAAAAACCTTTTCGCTGACTTCTGACGCCGGTGAAACTTATGAGTTACCGGCAGATACGGATATTAATATAACCGACTATCTCAACACAGAAGCACATATATGGTACTCAGAAGACTCTCAAAAAAACTTAAAATTACTTGCGTTCTCTCCTCAAATTTTTTGGGAACATATTAATGAGCTGGAATCAGATGAACAAATTCTGGATGGTGCCACAGAAATTGATGGGACTCTTTCAAAATATATCTCTTTCTGGTTAACAGAAGATAAAATAGATGTTACTCTCTTATTTGTTGAGGACAACGATGGAAACACTCATATATATGCAGAGGATAACACCAAAACAATCGAAGACTATATCAAGTTATATGAAGATATGCATTTAAATTCTCAAGTATATGATGATTTTAATGTTGCATATCTTATATCAGAAGCATCATCTTGACTTACCCAAATGTCTGGTTGAGAACCTGATGTTTTTTACATCAAACATATCATATATTTTAAATGCCGCAGCCAATATTTTCAAAGGCTGCGGCATTTTTGACTTAATTTTTCTTTCAAACATGTTGCTTCTTCTTTTGACTGCTGCAAATATGTTTATGTCACAAATTCAAGCAATAATTCAGCACTTACTATTTATGTAAAAAATCATTTCAGAAATTGATATATTTTTTCTTTTCTCTGTTTACATATTGACGGCTAAAGTGTAAGAAAGATGCGATTTCACTATCTGACCACCCTAAAATCAAGTATTTTAAAATATCCCTTTGGTTTGAAGTCATTTTTAAGGTTATATTTTTCAGATCAAATGCTAATTCCACAGATGAATAATCCGCTCTATAGCTTTCTTGTAAATCACCTTCATTATCCATATATGCACATTCGTATTTTTCTTTTTTTAAGTTTTTTTTGCATATGATTTTACTAAAGGTTCCATTATGCAAAGTAAGCTTTGCATATATTTTGAATCATTTTTCGCCTGTATAACCAAATCTTTATATTCCTGCATCATATACCCTTTTATTTTTTAAAGAGTATCTGGGCATAAAAATGTAAACTTATTTTTTGTTCAGAATCAAAGGTTTCTTATATCTATAAAAAAAGGAATATTGTATTTAAACAATATTCCCCAGACTGTAGACAAACTTGGTGTTGGGTGTTATACCCAGCACCAAGTTTGTCTACAGTCTGAGGCGCTGCATATGCAGTGCCTTTTCCGAGAAAATCTAATATTCACTGGGAGGGGTATCTTCAAAATCTTCGTTTTCCGATTCACTCACATCAGGTACATATTCGTCGGCCATTTTCTGCGCTTCCTCTAATGTACTGGAAGGTAAATATTCCTCCCCATCACTCGTAAGCATGATTACTATATTAACGTTATTCTGACTATAATACTCCAGGTCAACATTCAGTCCGGATCGTACAGCACTCCCATTAGCTATATTCAGGACGGCGTTTTCTATATTAAAAACCATATTATAATAATTTCCTGATTCGCCCACTTCTACTGTTATCGTATTTTCATCGGAATACAGAATATTACCAGTGATATATTGGGTATCATAAGTTTCTTCCTGTGCAGATTCCTGATCTGCGGGATCTCCCTGGCTTTGGTAAATTTCCGCTTCTGCGTTATTTCCAGACTGTTGATTCTGCACACTGTCTCCTGGATTTGCTGCCACAGCTGTGGGCGTTGGCTTCCTGGTAACAGCCGTAGTAAGATTTGGAATAAACTTTACAGCATCCTTACCACTTTCGCTTTCCGTTTGCGCGGATTCGTTGCTTCCTGACAATTCACATCCTGTCAGGGTCACCGTGATACCTGTCAATATCACAAAAAACACTTTCAGAATCTTTTTTCTCATTTTTTTATCCTTTCTTTTTTACTGGTAGTGTCAAATTACTACCTGATTTTTATTGTTTAAACCTTGATTTTATGGGAGTTCGCAATAAAAAGAGCAATGACCTCTTTTTTGGTATAATGCAATCACCACAAGCAACACTACCAAAGGAGACATTGCTCATGGACATTATACTCTATTTACTTCAATTCATTCAATACCAACATAAACAAATTTGCTGGCTTATTAACCTTATCTGTAGATATATCCCTCTTAAGCAGTGGGCTTTCGATGATTCCCATTCTCCAAAGTACCAGAAGTTTAAGATTGATGAACTTCCCAAAGTCATATCCTATCAGCAGGACTGGAACTGGAAAGACCTTATCTCTTACTACCAGCAACGCTACCACAAGACCATTCGCCCTGTATTTCGTCGAGTTGAGTGCGATATACCCAAACACTGCACTTGCCCTGCCTGTGATGTGCCTGTGGACTATCTGATGTGGAACGATGGCAGGAAGAAAAGTCAGGTTCTATGCAAGGTCTGCCAAACGCTTTTTTCTCCAACCAAAGATAATCGTTTTTCCAAAAACACCGTCTTGAGATGTCCTCATTGCAACCACAGCCTGGTGCATAAGAAAGACCGTAAACACTTTATCATCCACAAATGTGTGAATCCCAAATGCCCTTACTATCTCCACAACTTGAAGAAAGTGGATAAGAAACATCTGGACGAAGACTATGGCAAAAACAAATACAAACTCCACTATATCTACCGTGAATTTACGATAGATTTCTTTAAACTGGACTTAAACTC
>ERZ857785.3485-NODE-3485-length-11581-cov-5.703019_pt1 | contig 11581 bp, 11 predicted proteins | sample MGYA00519763_ERZ857785 | MGnify/ENA primary metagenome ERZ857785 (study PRJEB31778, sample SAMEA3449365) | human gut metagenome | biome: human gut; feature: human-associated habitat; material: faeces | place: United Kingdom | collected 2010/2012 ... | reverse complement strand
CCGGTAAAAAGACCGAACCTTTCTACACAGGCGCCACTTATGTACGCGACACAGTCGTGATTGACGGCAAGATGGTCACCAGCCGCGGCCCGGGCACCGCTTTGCCGTTTGCGTTCGCTCTCGTTGACGTTCTGGGCGGCGACAGTGACTTCATCAAGGGCCGATTCCTCTACAACGAAATGAAGCTCTGGCCCGATTGGCAGAAAGGAGCTTATCCGGCACAAGCCAAGAAGTAATTTCGATTTTTCTCCTCAACTCTCAGTCTCCTTCTCTTTGAGCTGTTTGCCTTGCGTAACGTGTTGCGTGGGTAAACAGCTTTTTTCATTCGTGCGCTCACGCAGTCTGTTGTTTTCTAATGATTTTTCCAAAAAGCGAGCATTGTCTGACTTCAAGCAAGCTACTTAAGTAACGCCTTGCGGGAAGATTCTCCTGAAGCAAAAAGCAGCGCAGCTGAAAGTTGACGCAAAAACCGCCAGGAGATTCAAATGCACTCTCTTCTTTCCGTTCTTTGCACAGGCCTGCTACTCGTGACAGCCGTCGCCAACGCGGCTGACAACGCGATGCTGGCAGAACGCCACGCCAAGCGAGGCGTAGCTTGCACGAGCTGCCACGTGAAGTCGCCCAACGACAAACCGACCATGACGCAGTGTCTGGCCTGCCACGGCGGCAGCTATGAAAATCTCGCCAAAAAAACCGACGAGAGCGACATCAATCCGCACGCCACCCACATGGGTGAACCGGAATGTTCCGAATGCCATTCCGGCCACAAGCAACCTCGCCTTGTATGCGACAACTGCCACGAATTCACCGACATCAAGGTTCCGTAAAGCCGATCTTTCATTTCCTCTAGGAGAACAAAAATGACATTTAACCGCAGAAGCTTCCTAAAAGCCGGCTTGGCCGCTGCCGTCACCGCTCCCGTCGCGGGCGTTCACGCCGTGGAATACAGCTCCAAGATCAAGTTCGACAAGACGGCCGACGTCGTCATTCTCGGTTACGGCGGTGCCGGTGCCTGTGCCGCCATTGAAGCGCACGATGCGGGCGCCAAAGCGCGAAAGCGCGGCGAGCGCGTTGCGGTCGCCCTGTGCGGAGCTCAGCGACACGCCCTCGACGGTGATGGGGTCGGTGCCGATGGCGCCGGCGCACAGCCAAAAGGCGGCGTTGGACCAGTCGCCCTCGACGGCTACGCTGCCGGGCGTGCGGTACGAGCCGCTGTTCACGCGGAAGTTCGTGACCTCGGGCTGGCCGCCCTTGGCCGGAATTCGCTCGACATTGACCTCGATGCCGAAGGCCTTCATGGCCTGGATCGTTAGGTTGATGTAGGGGCGGCTCTCGATAAGGCCGGTCACCTGCACGCAGGAGGGCTGGGCCAAAAGCGGGGCCGCCAACAGCAGGCCCGAGATGTACTGCGAGCTCACGTTGCCCGGCAGCATAAAGGTACCCGGGCGCATGCGGCCGCTCGTCTTGAGCGGAAAGCCGCCCAGACCCTGCAGGTCGCAACCGGCGGCGATGATCTCATCCGAGAGCGGGGAGAGCGGGCGGGCGCCCAGGCGGCCCTGGCCCACGAAGGTGGCCTCCGCGCCCAGCGCGCAGGCGACGGGCAGCATAAAGCGTAGTGTGGAGCCGCTCTCTCCGCAGTCGAGTGTGCCGCCGGCAAGGGCCTTGAGCAGGCCAAATTCAACGCTCTTCATGGTGGGGTGGACCTGGAAGCCGTCCTCGACGGTCTCGATGCGGGCGCCGAGCGCCGTAAGGCAGCGCACCGTGGCCTCGATATCGGCGCAGGTCGTGTTGCAGGTAACGTGCGTCTCGCCGTTGGCAAGCGCGGCGCAGATGATGAGGCGATGCGCCATCGATTTGGACGCGATGGCGGGAACGGTGCCCTTGAGCGGGGACGGGGTGATGCGGGCTAACATGCGGATGTGTCTCCCTTCTGACCGAGGCCCTCGGCAATGAGTTCGCGGAAATTGGAAAGCGGCGTACGGTCGATGCTGCAGCGGCCAATGCCGTGCGGAATCACCAGGTCGATGGTGTCGCCCGCGCGCTTCTTGTCGTGGAGCGCCTCGGCAAAAACGGCATCGGCATCTAGGTCGCAGCGGGTCTTGAGGCCATGGCGGGCGCAGAGCTCCTCGATACGACCGGGCAGTGCAGCATCGCAAATGCCGTGCAGGGCCGCGGCGCGCGTGATGATACCCATGCCGATCGAAACGCAGTTGCCGTGTCCGAGCTCAAAGTGCTCGCAGGCCTCGACGGCGTGTCCGGCGCTGTGTCCAAAGTTGAGGAGCTTGCGCTGGTTGGTTTCGCGCTCGTCGGCGACGACCACGGCGCGCTTGATGTCGATATTGCGGGCGATGATGAGCGCTACGCGGGCCACATCGCGGTTGAGCAACTCCAGCGTGAGCGGGGTCTTCTCCAGCTCGGCGAAGAGCTCGGGGTCGGCGATCACGGCGTGCTTGACGACCTCGCCGCAGCCGTCGGCGAACTGCTCGGGCGTGAGGGTGGCCAGACATCCCACGTCGGCGATAACAACACTCGGTTGCCAAAAGGCTCCGGCGAGATTTTTGCCGGCGGCCAGGTCGATGGCCGTCTTGCCGCCCACCGACGAGTCCACCATGGCGAGCAGGCTCGTTGGGATCTGCACAAACTTGCAGCCGCGCATGTAGGTGGCGGCCACAAAGCCGGCTACGTCGCCCACGACGCCGCCGCCGAGCGCCACGATCACGTCGGAGCGCGAAAGCTCGTGTTCGGCCACAAACTCAAGAATGGCAACGTAGGTCTCGGCGCACTTGTGTGCTTCGCCGGCCTCGAAGGTGCAGATGCTTACCTCATAGCCCGATGCCTCCAGGCTCTGTTTGACAGGCATCTGGTAGAGCGGACCCACATTTGTGTCCGTCACGATGACGGCGCGGGTGCCGCCGGCAGTGGCGCGAACAAGCGGCCCTGCCTGCTCCAGCAAGAAAGTGCCCACGTGAACCTGGTAGGGGCGTGCGGTGTCGATTTCGATGGTAATCGCCATAAGCTATGGTCCTTTCGACCTGGCGTGTTGGGTGGTCTAGTGGGCGCTCTCGTCGTCGAGTGCGCGCTTGATGCGATCGCCCTCGGCGAGGAGATTCTCAAGATAACGCTGGTCGCGGTTCTTGAGCGCACGGCTGTAGGCGCCGAGCGAGTCGATCAGATGGTCGATCTCGAAGGCAAGTGCATCGGCGTCGTCGATCATGAGCTCGGACCACATCTGGGGGTTGAGGTGGGCCACGCGCGTAAGGTCGCGGTAGCTACCGGCCGAGAAACCGTGGTGAACCTGGGCGGTGGGGCTCTTTACGTAGGCGTTGGACACCACGTGCGCGAGCTGGCTCGTAAAGGCGATCACGCGGTCGTGCTCGGCAGCGCTGGTCACGCTGAACTTGCCAAAGCCCAGGGGGCGCACCATTTCGCGCACCTGGCCTAAAAGCTCGAGCTTTAGCGCGTCGTCTACCGCGGGCGGTACGAGCACCAGCGGGGCGCCCTGGAACAGGTCGGCACGGGAGTGAGCGTAGCCCGAGAACTGGGTGCCCGCCATGGGGTGTGCGCCCACAAAGTAAAAACCGTGCTCGCGGGCGAGCTCAAAGGCACGCTCGCACACGATGCCCTTCACGCCCACGGTGTCAATCACCACGGGCCCCATGATGGCCTCGGTATCGGTGGCGTCGGCGAGCGCTTGGGCGTGCGCCTCGAGCCACTCGATGCAGGCCTCGGGGTAACAGGCCAGCACGATGATGTCGCACTCGCCGAGCGTCTCGTCGTTGAGCTCGCCGGCGACGGTACCCATGCTGGCGGCCGTCATCACGTCATCGTCGGGGTCCCAGGCCAGCACGCGGACGCCCGCCTGCGCATAGCCGCGGGCAAAGCTGCCGCCGATGAGGCCCAGGCCCACGATACCGGCACACTTGGGGCCGCCCTGGTTGACGCGTGCGTTTCTCACCGTACCCATGGGCTACTCCTGAACGGTCTCTTGGCAGACGACCTCGCGGATGGCGCGGATGCGGCGCATGGTGTCGTCGAACTGGTCGGGAGTGAGGGCCTGGGCGCCGTCGGACCAAGCGTGGCTCGGGTCGTCGTGGACCTCGATCTCCAGACCGTTGGCGCCGCAGGCAGTCGCGGCGAGCGCCATGGGCTCGACATAGCGGGTGTAACCAGTGGCGTGGCTGGGGTCGGCGACGACGGGCAGGTGCGACAGGTGGTGCAGCACCGGCACGGCGTTGAGGTCGAAGGTGTTGCGAGTGCGGGTCTCGAAGGTGCGGATGCCGCGCTCGCACAGGATGACGTTGTCGTTGCCCTCGCTCATGATGTACTCGGCTGCCATAAGCAGCTCGTCGACGGTGCCTGACATGCCGCGCTTGAGCAGGATCGGAGTCTGCGTCTTGCCGACCTCCTTGAGCAGGGGGAAGTTCTGGGCGTTGCGAGCGCCAATCTGCATGACGTCGATCTTTTTATCCAAGAAAACCTGCACGTCGCGCGGATCCATGATCTCGGTGACGATCGGCATGTCGAGCTCGGCGGATGCCTCGCACAGCAGGTCCAGGCCGGCGGGGCCCATGCCTTGGTAGGCGTAAGGGGATGTGCGGGGCTTGTAGGCGCCGCCGCGCAGCATCGTGGCACCGGCGGCCTTTACGCGGCGTGCGATGCGAATGAGGTTCTCGCCCTCGACGGAGCAGGGACCGGCGATGACCTGGAACTGGTCGCCGCCGATCTTGACGCCGTCCACATCGATGATGCTGTCATCCGGATGGAACTTGCGGTTGGCCTTTTTGTAGGGCTCCGTCACCCGGCGGCAGGTCTCCACCACCGGGTTTGCCAGCACCCAGCTCTCGGCCACGGCCTTGGTGTCGCCGATCAGGCCCAGAATGTGGGTGTCGCTGCCCTTGGAGTCGTTGATCTGCAGCCCCATATCCTGCAGCTCGTGGCAGAACTCGCGGACCTGTGCGTCAGGGGCATCCTGTTTCAGTACAATGATCATGGTGGTCGTCTCCTTATCCTTCTCACACAAACGGCACAGGAGACCGGCTCCATTGCCGTGATTTATTTTCGTGAAGTTCAGTTTCCTGAAGCATGGGCCTATGATAACACTTCAGGGAACTGAAGTCAAGAGAAATTTTGAAATTTAGGAAAGAAAGTGGTAGAATAGGGGCAGCCTGAGAGGGCAAGGAGTTTACAAGGAGCGATCATCAATGGGAAAAGAAGCAAAAACGAATGCCATGCGCATCCTGGAACGGGCCAAGGTGCCCTATACAGCCCACGAATATGCCCACGAGGAGGGCGTGGCGGTGGACGGCGTGACCGTGGCCGCCAGCATGGGGGAGGACCCGGCCTGCGTATATAAGACGCTGGTGACCCAGGGCAGCAGCAAAAACTACTTTGTGTTTGTCATTCCGGTGGCGGCAGAGCTTGACCTGAAGGCCGCTGCCCGCAGCGTGGGCGAAAAAAGCGTAGCCATGATCCATGTGGCCGATATCAATAAGGTCACCGGCTATGTGCGGGGCGGCTGCAGCCCGGTGGGTATGAAAAAGCAGTACACCACCGTGTTTGATGAAAGCGTGCTGGCTCAGGAAAAGGTCTATGTCTCCGGCGGCCGCATTGGTACGCAGGTGTGCTGCGCACCCGCCGACCTCATCCGGGCAGCAAGGGCAGCAACAGCGAAGATCATCTTTTAAGGTGAACCTGCCCTTACTGCCAACGCAATGACGGAGAGACTGTACAGAGCGGGGCCTGTCCCAGTGAGATAAAACTTACTTTATTATATTTTCTAAAAAAGTCATACTTAAAAAGAAATACGGTGTCGAAACTGCACAAAACTTTTGAAAGTTTTTTGACGCGGGAGAACACAAGGGAGAAATTGCCCCAAGGGCCTTTGCAAAGTGGAATTTTTGCCGTAAACTGTATGTAGTACAGGGACGGTACCCCGGCGGATGCCGGGTGCCGCCTGAAAAAGCGCAGAGCAAAAGGGGAACTTCAAAGATGAAGATGCTGTCGGGCTTCACAGAACAGAACACCATTCGTGCTGTTCAGGGGCATCGTGCAGCTTTGTGCAAAGCGCTGGGAGAGCATACGCAGAAATAAAGGCCGTGGTGCAGGTGTACCACAGCTTTTTTTTGTTTTGCAGACGGAGAAAGAGAGGTTCGGATATGATTCGGAAAGTTGCAGTGATCATGGGCTCGGACAGTGATTGGCCGGTGGTAAAGGGGGCCTGTGCCCAGCTGAAGGCGCTGGACATCCCCTTTGAGGCACACATCCTTTCGGCCCACCGCACCCCTGCCGAGGCCGCGGATTTTGCCAAAAATGCCCGTGCCAACGGCTTTGGTGTGATCCTGTGCGCGGCGGGCATGGCGGCCCATCTGGCCGGTGCCTTTGCCGCCAACACCACCCTGCCTGTCATCGGTATCCCGATGAAGGGCGGCGCGATGGACGGTCTGGACGCGCTGCTGGCCACGGTCCAGATGCCCAGCGGCATCCCGGTGGCTACCGTGGCCCTGAACGGGGCGAAGAACGCTGCCTGGCTGGCCGCCGAGATCCTGGCCCTGAGCGATGACACACTGGCCGGGAAGCTGGAGGCCGAGCGCGCAGCCATGGCACAGCAGATTGCAGCCAAGGAAGAAAAGCTGCAGAACGAACTGAAAGAGTTGTAAGGAGAACCAATGTCTGATTTTGCATATCCGCTGCACGAGGAATGCGGCGTTTTTGGCATTTACGACCGGGCGGGTACCGAGGACGTGGCCGCTGCCGCCTATTCTGCCCTGTATGCGCTGCAGCACCGCGGGCAGGAGAGCTGCGGCATTGCGGTCAACGATGACGGTGTCATCCAGGGCCACCGCGACCTCGGCCTGGTGAACGAGGTGTTCACCCCTGCCGTGCTGGGCAGTCTTTCCACCCCCACGGCCCACATGGCAACGGGCCATGTCCGCTATGCCACGGCCGGAAGCCGGGTGCGGGCCAATGCCCAGCCCATGATCGTCCGGCATGGCCGGGGTACCATGGCCCTCTGCCACAACGGCAATCTGACCAACGCTCTGGAGCTGCGCCGCCAGCTGGAAAACGAGGGTGCCATCTTCCACGGCTCCTCCGATACCGAGGTTATCTGCTACCTCATCACCCGCAATCGCCTGCGGATGGGCAGCATTGAGACTGCCATCAGCAAGACGATGGATGTGCTGGAGGGTGCATACAGTCTGGTGATCATGTCCGCCACCAAGCTCATTGCGGTCCGGGACCCCCGGGGCTACCGCCCTTTGTGCATCGGCACCCTGCCCGGCGGCGGCTATGTCTTTGCCAGCGAGAGCTGTGCGCTGGATGCTGCGGGCGCGACCCTGCTGCGGGACGTGGAGCCCGGCGAGATCGTCATTGCCGACACCAAGATCGGTGAGCTGCGGAGCATCAAGGATCACTGCGGCCGCCCGGACACCCAGATGTGCGTGTTCGAGTTCATCTATTTCTCCCGCCCGGACAGCATCATCGAGGGCAGCTCGGTGCACGAGGCCCGCAAGCAGGCAGGCCGGTTCCTGGCACAGGAGCACCCTGTGGAGGCCGATGTGGTCATCGGCGTGCCGGATTCCGGTCTGGATGCGGCGCTCGGCTACTCGCAGGAGAGCGGCATCCCCTACGGCATCGGCTTCATCAAGAATAAATACATCGGCCGCACCTTTATCCAGGGCAGCCAGAAGCAGCGCGAAAACAGCGTGCGCATCAAGCTGAACGTGGTGTCCAGCACCGTCAAGGGCAAGCGGGTGGTGCTGGTGGATGACTCCATCGTGCGCGGCACCACCTCCGCCCGCATCATCAAGCTGCTGCGGGATGCCGGTGCAAAGGAAGTCCACTTCCGGGTCTCGGCCCCCCCGTTCAAATACCCCTGCTACTTCGGCACCGACATCCCCGACCAGAAGCTGCTGGTGGCCACGGGCCGCAATGTGGAGCAGATCAATGAGATCATTGGGGCAGATACCCTGGGCTACCTGTCCACCGAGCATGTGGTGCAGCTGGCCAAGAACGCAAAATGCGGTTTCTGCACCGCCTGCTTTACCGGCGAGTATGCCGTGAGGCCGGAAGAGGTGCTTTCCACCGATATCCATGAACGCCACCTGAACGACCGTCCCAAAAACGAGAAAAAGTTAGGAGAGTAAGAAGATGGAAAAGAGCTATTCTGAGAGTTACGCAGCTGCCGGTGTGGATATCACCGCCGGTTACCGCTCCGTTGAACTGATGAAGCAGTATGTTGCCCGCACCATGAACGAGCACTGCATTGGTGGTCTGGGCGGCTTTGGCGGCCTGTTTGAGCTGGACTGCACCGGCTACAAGCACCCGGTTCTGATCTCCGGCACGGACGGCGTGGGCACCAAGCTGAAGATCGCCATGATCATGGGCAAGCACGACACCATTGGCATCGACTGCGTTGCCATGTGCGTCAACGATGTGATCTGCGCCGGTGCAAAGCCGCTGGTGTTCCTGGATTACATCGCCTGCGGCCGCAACATCCCTGAGAAGATCGCCGAGATCGTCAAGGGCGTGGCCGAGGGCTGCGTGCAGGCTGATTGCTCTCTGGTGGGCGGTGAGACTGCCGAGCACCCGGGCATGATGCCGGAGGATGAGTACGATCTGGCCGGTTTCACCGTGGGCGTTGTGGACAAGGAAAAGATCCTGAGCAACGAGACCATGCAGGCTGGCGATGTCATCCTCGCTCTGCCCTCTACCGGTGTTCATTCCAACGGTTTCTCGCTGGTGCGCAAGATCTTTGACATCGACAACGATCCCGATGTTCTGCACACCACCCCCGCCGAGCTGGGCGGTAAGACCCTGGGCGATGCCCTGCTGGCTCCCACCAAGATCTACGTCAAGCCGGTGCTGAAGGTGCTGGAAGAGGTGGATGTCAAGGGCATCTCCCACATCACCGGCGGCGGCTTCTATGAGAACATCCCCCGCAGCCTGAAAAAGGGCTGCTGCGCCCGCATCAAGAAGGAGGATGTCCGCATTCCTGCCCTCTTCCACCTGATGCAGGAGACCGGCCACATCTCCGAGCACGACATGTTCAATACCTTCAACATGGGCGTTGGCATGGTGCTCACCGTTCCTGCCGCACAGGCCGACAAGGCGCTGGAGATCCTCCACGCCAACGGCGAGCCCGAGGCTTACAAGCTGGGTGTCATCGCTGAAGGGGACGGTGTGGAACTGTGCTGAACGTAGCTGTGTTGGTTTCCGGCGGCGGCACCAATCTGCAGGCCCTGCTGGACAGCGAAGCCCGGGGCGAGAACCCCAACGGGAAGATCACACTGGTCGTGGCCTCCAAGCCCGGTGTTTACGCGCTGGAGCGGGCCGCAAAGGCCGGTGTGGAGGGTGTTGTGGTCCGCCGCAAGGATTACGAGAACAGTGAGGCCTTTGACGCGGCCCTGCTGGAAACGCTGAAAAGCCACAACATCGATCTGGTGGTGCTGGCCGGGTTCCTTTCCGTGCTGGGCCCCAGTGTCATTGAAGCCTATCCCCGCCGCATTCTGAATGTTCACCCGGCGCTCATCCCGTCCTTCTGCGGGCCCGGCATGTACGGCCTGCGCCCCCATCAGGCTGCTCTGGCCCGGGGCTGCAAGGTGACCGGTGCCACCGTCCACTTTGTCAACGAGGAGTGCGACGGCGGCCCCATCCTGCTGCAGAAGGCAGTGGAGATCCTGCCCGGCGACACCCCCGAGGTGCTGCAGAAGCGGGTGATGGAACAGGCCGAGTGGAAGCTGCTGCCCAAGGCAGTTGCCATGGTGTGCAGCGGCGAGATCGAGTAAAAAGATAAACTGGCTCGCCCTCTCAGGCCGCTTCGCGTCCAGCTCTCCCAAAGGGAGAGCCCTTGGCAAAACCATGAACTTTGTGTGGACTGCCAAAGCCTCCCACTTTGGGGGAGGTGGCAGCGCGTCAGCGCTGACGGAGAGGGCAAGGTCGTTATCCGTAATAGGAGAATTTGACATGGAAAAGATCAACCTGAACGATTATCTGGCCTCCAACGAGTACCCCGGCCGCGGCATTGCGGTGGCAATGGCCCCCGATGGCCGTCAGATGTTCATCGGCTACTTTATCATGGGCCGCAGTGAGAACAGCCGCAACCGCGTGTTCGACCCCGTGCCCGAGCGCGGCGGCATCTGCACCATGGCTGCAGACCCCGACAAGCTGGAGGACCCCAGCCTTATCATCTATAACCCCGTGCTGACCCTGGGCAAGACCCACATCGTGACCAACGGCGACCAGACCGATACCATTTTTGACCTGATGAGTCAGGGCAAGAGCTTTGCCGATGCCCTGCGCACCCGCACCTTTGAGCCGGACGGCCCCAACTACACCCCCCGCATCTCCGCTGTGGTGTACGCTGATGGCAGCTACCAGATGAGCATCCTGAAATCTGCCGACGGCAACGGCGACAGCGTCCAGCGCTATTTCTTTGATTACCCCCAGCCTGTGGCCGGTGAGGGCCATTTCATCAGCACCTACAAGCACAACGGAAACCCCATCCCCAGCTTTGAGGGCGAACCCCTGCGCTTTGCCTGCCCCCGCACCATCGGCGATTTTGCCCATGGCCTGTGGCAGAACCTGAACCCCGACAACAAGGTCAGCCTGTTTGCCCGCGTCATCGACCTGGACAGCGGCGAGACCGGCGATATGATCTTCAACAAATACGATGCTGTCAACAGCGATCTGGACGACCCCGAGGAGCCTGAACTGCTGCCCGAGGAGCTGGAGCTGCTGGCAAAGCTCGATGCCGAAGCGGAATAACACAGACTTAAGGAGGATGCATCAATGAACGAACTCGCACTGAAGTACGGCTGCAACCCCAACCAAAAGCCCAGCCGCATCTATATGGAAGATGGCTCCGACCTGCCCGTGACTGTGCTGAACGGCAAGCCCGGCTACATCAATTTTCTGGATGCCCTCAACTCCATCCAGCTGGTCAAGGAGCTGAAGGCGGCCTGCGGTCTGCCCGCCGCCGCTTCCTTCAAGCATGTGTCCCCGGCGGGTGCCGCCCTGGGCCTGCCCCTGACCGATGTGGAGCGCAGGATGTACCACATTGCTCCGGACTTTGAGCTCTCTCCGCTGGCCTGCGCTTACGCCCGTGCCCGCGGTGCTGACCGTATGTCCTCCTTTGGCGACTGGATCGCCCTCTCCGATGTCTGCGATGTGCCCACCGCAAAGCTCATCCAGCATGAGGTCTCTGACGGCATCATTGCCCCCGGTTATGAGCCGGAGGCTCTGACCATTCTGGCCGGGAAGAAAAAGGGCAACTACAATGTGGTGGCCATTGACCCCGACTACAAGCCCGCCCCTGTGGAACACAAGCAGGTGTACGGCATCACCTTTGAGCAGGGCCGCAACGAGCTGACCATCAACGCTGACACCATGCTGACCAACTGGGTCACCGAGAACAAGAGCGTGACCGAGGAGCAGAAGCGGGATCTGATCATTGCCCTCATCACCCTGAAATACACCCAGTCCAACAGTGTCTGCTACACCGCAGGCGGCCAGACCATCGGCGTGGGTGCCGGCCAGCAGAGCCGCATCCACTGCACCCGTCTGGCAGGCCAGAAGGCCGACA
>ERZ857785.3482-NODE-3482-length-11597-cov-3.895859_pt1 | contig 11597 bp, 8 predicted proteins | sample MGYA00519763_ERZ857785 | MGnify/ENA primary metagenome ERZ857785 (study PRJEB31778, sample SAMEA3449365) | human gut metagenome | biome: human gut; feature: human-associated habitat; material: faeces | place: United Kingdom | collected 2010/2012 ... | reverse complement strand
AGTTCCAAAACTGTTAAAAGACATATTAAAAGAATGGATTATATTAAATATATAGGAAGTGGGTATAGCGGACATTGGGAGATAATTGAATAGAAAAGTAAAGACAAATGTAAAAAAGCGGTGGAAATATATTGATGGCATATATCAATCGAGAGAATCTGAAGGCCTTTATCACATATGCAGTATCAGTCGAAGGTATGGGAATAGCGGCAGAGCCGAAAGAAAAACCAAAGCAGTGTTGCTATACTCAAAATAGACAAAAAAAATATAGGATATCATAAAAAATTCATGAGTAATCCAAAAATTTTCTATTGAATATTCGAATGGGGTTCATTATAATAAAAAAATCTATTAAGTTTAAGTCATTTTTGATGCAAACTAGACAAATTGGAGGAGTAAAAATGAAAAAAAGAAGAGTATTGGCGGGCATGATGGCATTAACAATGGCATTATCACTGGCAGGCTGCGGAGGATCTTCGTCAGGTGATTCAAAATCATCAGGATCTTCAGACAGCAGTTCTGTAGCCAATAAGGACAAACCGCTTTGCTGGTTTAACCGTCAACCTTCTAATAGTTCAACAGGGGAATTGGACAAAGAAGCGTTGAATTTCAACAAAGATACTTATTATGTAGGATTTGATGCTAATCAGGGAGCAGAACTTCAGGGAGAGATGGTTGTTGATTATATCAAAGCAAATGCTGATAAGATTGACAGAAATGGTGATGGAGTTATCGGATACGTACTTGCAATCGGTGACATCGGACATAATGATTCTATCGCACGTACACGTGGTGTTCGTGCGGCACTTGGAACAGGAGTTAAAGATGGTGACGAAGTTGCTTCCAAGCCGGCAGGAACAAACGTAGACGGAAAAGCAAAAGTTGTCCAGGATGCTAAGATTGATGTAGACGGAAAAGAATTTACAGTCCGTGAGCTTGCTTCTCAGGAAATGAAGAACTCAGCAGGGGCAACATGGGATGCGGCTACAGCAGGTAACGCAATCGGAACATGGGAAGCTTCTTTCGGAGATCAGATCGATATTGTTGTTTCTAACAATGATGGTATGGGAATGTCAATGTTTAATGCATGGGCAAAAGATAACAAAGTACCAACCTTCGGATACGATGCAAATAGTGATGCTGTTGCAGCTATCGCAGAAGGATATGGCGGAACAATTTCACAGCATGCAGATGTTCAGGCTTACCTGACATTAAGAGTGCTTCGTAATGCTTTAGATGGAGTAGACATTGATACCGGTATCGGTACTCCGGATGATGCAGGAAACTGCTTAACAGAAGGAGAAGATTACAGATATAGTGAAGAAGAAAGATCTTACTATGCATTAAATATAGCTGTTACAGCTGATAATTATCAGGATTTCACAGACTCAACCAAGGTTTATAGCAAAGTATCCAACCAGCTGGACGCAGGCAAGAGCCCAAGCAAGAAGGTATGGCTTGATATTTACAATGCTTCCGATAACTTCCTTAGCTCAACTTATCAGCCACTTCTTCAGAACTATGACAAACTTTTGAACCTTGAAGTAGATTATATCGGTGGTGATGGACAGACAGAGTCTAACATTACAAACCGTCTCGGCAACCCGGGTGAGTATGATGCATTTGCAATCAACATGGTTAAAACAGACAATGCATCATCTTATACATCACTTCTTTCAAAATAAGGTTATTGCCCGGAAGAAAACAGCATAGATACAGAAGGGCATCAGATAAAAATGGTGTCCTTCTTTTCAAAGAAAAGGAAGTAGAATTATGGCAGAGGATAAGAATAAATATGTCTTATCGATTAACGGCATGAGCAAATCGTTCGGAAGAAATAAGGTTCTGAATCATATCAATCTGAATGTCAGACCTGGAACAATCATGGGACTTATGGGTGAAAATGGTGCCGGTAAATCGACAATGATGAAATGTCTCTTCGGAACTTATCAAAAGGACGAAGGAACAATAATATTAGATGGAAAAGAAGTTAATTTTTCTGGCCCAAAGGATGCACTTGAAAATGGTGTCGCAATGGTTCATCAGGAATTAAACCAGTGTCTGGAGCGCAGTGTCATTGACAATATGTTCTTAGGACGCTATCCGAAGAATTCATTGGGAATGATTGACGAAGGAAGAATGAGAAAGGAAACCTCCGATTTATTCCGTAAACTTGGTATTACTGTTAATCTGACACAGCCAATGAAAAAAATGTCTGTATCACAGCGCCAGATGTGTGAAATTGCAAAAGCAATTTCTTATCATTCCAAAGTAATCGTATTAGACGAGCCGACTTCATCACTGACAGCACCGGAGGTTGCAAAACTTTTCAAGATGATGCGGCAGTTAAAAGAACAGGGAATTTCATTGATTTATATTTCACATAAAATGGATGAAATTTTTGAAATTTGTGATGAAATATCAGTTCTTCGGGATGGCAGCCTTGTTATGACAAAGGCAAGTAAAGATACCAATATGAATGAACTGATTTCTGCAATGGTTGGCCGTTCTTTGGATAACCGTTTTCCACCGGTAGATAACCAGCCTGGTGAAACGGTTCTTTCTATACAGAATCTTTCAACTAAGTATGCACCAAAATTACAGAATATTTCTTTTGATATTAAAGAAGGAGAAATTTTTGGACTGTATGGTCTGGTTGGAGCCGGTCGTACGGAACTATTGGAAACTATTTTTGGTATGCGTACCAGAGCGGCAGGAAATGTAATTTATAATGGAAAAGTAATGAATTTTACATCCCCGAAAGATGCAATGGATCATGGATTTGCTTTAATTACAGAAGAACGAAAAGCAAATGGACTTTTCCTGAAAGCAGATATTACATTTAATACTACAATCGCCAATATGAATCATTATAAAAATGGATTCGCACTTTCCAATGATGATATGATTCGTGCGACGGCAGAAGAAATTAAAGTCATGCATACAAAATGTATGGGACCAGATGATATGATTTCCAGTTTGTCCGGAGGAAATCAGCAGAAGGCAATATTTGGTAAATGGCTGGAGCGCTCACCAAATATATTTATGATGGACGATCCTACAAGAGGAATTGATGTAGGTGCCAAATACGAAATATATGAATTAATTATCAATATGGCAAAACAGGGAAAAACAATCATTGTTGTATCCTCTGAGATGCCGGAAATCCTTGGAATCACAAACCGGATTGGTGTTATGTCAAATGGACATCTTGCCGGAATTGTTAATACTAAGGAAACAAATCAGGAAGAGTTATTAAGACTCAGTGCGAAATATTTATAATCAGGAAGGAGCATTGGATATGGCAGACAGTAGTATTATTCTTTCATCCGCTGCAGAGGCAGAGCTTTTGAAGCCGATTGATGAATATGTAGGAAAAATACAGGCACAGATTGATGAACTTCGTAAGGATGGTTCAGATAAGGTGCGCAGCTTAAAAAATCACATTGCAATCGTAAAGGAAAATAAGAATTTAACAAAAGAAGAAAAGAGCAGAATGATTGCAAAGGACAAGGAAGCCTTAGAAAAGGCAAAAGCGGTGGAGTCTTCGAATAAAGACAAAGTATCAAAGCTTATCGCAGATGCAGAAGGTTATCTTGCAAAACATTATAAAAATGATTACTATCAGAAAGTTGCTGATAGCTGCAAAGCTGAGAAAGAAGCTGAAAATGCAGAATACAAAAATATATGTGCTTCCATCAAAGCAGAGCATGAGCAGAATATGAGCAGACTCAGCGATGCAGATGAGAAAAAAGACGAGAAGTATGTTTATAAGAATAAATTATTTGATGCCCAGATGGCACATGAGTCCAGACTTCAGGAGATTAAGGACAGAAGGCATGATGCATATGCACATAAGTATCATCTGATTGACTTACTCCGTATGTCAAGATATACATTTGCACAGAAGAGAGCACAGAAATTTGAAAATTACAAATATACCTTTAATACCACACAGTTCCTTTATAAAAATGGATTGTATATTGTCATTATTTTAATCTTCATTGCTTTATGTATTATTACACCAGTTGTAAAGAATACACAGTTACTGACAACGACAAACATCTTAAATATTCTGCAGCAGGCTTCACCAAGAATGTTCTTGGCATTAGGTGTTGCAGGACTGATTCTTTTAACAGGTACTGACCTTTCTGTTGGACGTATGGTTGGTATGGGTATGGTAACAGCAACCATCATCATGCATAATGGAATTAATACAGGTGGTGTATTTGGCCATATCTTTGACTTTACCGGTATCCCGGTTGCTGCAAGAGCAATTCTTGCATTGGCAGTCTGTATTGTACTTACAACAGCATTTTCTATGCTGGCAGGCTTCTTTATGGCGAAGTTCAAGATGCATCCGTTTATTTCAACCATGGCAAACATGCTGATTATTTTCGGACTTGTAACATATGCAACAAAAGGTGTTTCCTTCGGAGCTATTGATTCTGCAATCCCGGCTATGTTTATTCCGCAGATTGGAAAATTCCCGACAATTATCCTTTGGGCTGTTGTTGCAATTATCGTAGTATGGTTCATCTGGAATAAAACAACATTTGGTAAGAATCTGTATGCGGTTGGTGGAAATCCTGAAGCAGCAGCAGTTTCCGGTATATCTGTATTTAAAGTAACATTAGGAGCATTTATTCTGGCAGGTATCCTGTATGGATTTGGTTCCTGGCTGGAATGTAACAGAATGGTTGGTTCCGGTAGTGCAGCATATGGACAAGGATGGGATATGGATGCTATTGCAGCCTGCGTAGTTGGTGGTGTATCCTTTACCGGTGGTATTGGTAAGATTTCCGGAGTTGTAACTGGTGTACTTATCTTTACATCCCTTACATATTCCCTTACTATTCTGGGTATTGATACAAATCTTCAGTTTATTTTCGAAGGAATCATCATTTTGGCAGCAGTAACACTTGACTGTCTGAAATATGTACAGAAAAAATAAGTAATTCGTAATCAGAATCATTCACATATAATCACCATAGGCCGCCCGCTCATCGTCAGAGATGAATGGACGGCCTAAACAATATCAGGTATTCAGAAAAAGACATTTGTCTGATATAATAAGAGCAGGAGAAGAAAGAGCTGAACATGCTGAAAGAGGAACGTCATATGGAAAAGTATAAAGTGATTTTAGTTGATGATGAAATAGAAGCAATCCAGGCAATGGAACATAAGATGGACTGGGATGGACTGGGCTTTGAGGTGTCAGGCAGTGCAACCAATGGAGTGAAAGCCCTGGAACTGGTAGAAAATATACAGCCGGATGTTGTGATAACCGATATAAAAATGCCTTATATGAATGGCCTGGAACTGGCGCAGAAGTTAAATAATGATTATCCAAATATACATATTATTATTTTTACAGGATTTGATGAATTTGAATATGCCAAAGAGGCAGTACATCTGGAAATTGAAGAATATATGTTAAAGCCGGTAAATGCAGTTGAATTATCTGACTGCATGGAAAGACTGAAAGAGACTTTAAACCGGGAAAGAGAAGAAAAATTAAATGTTAAAAAACTGCAAAATTATTTCCAGGATGCACTTCCGGTGCTAAGGACGAATTTTTTTGTTTCGTTAATTGAAGGCAGGGTAAATGAGACAGAATATGAGAAATTTTTATCTGCTTATCAGATTCCACTGGAGGGACCCTATTATTGCAGCGTGGTATTTCATACTTCAGAGCACCATGTGCCGGAAGGAATGAATCCATTGTTGTTATCCATGTCTGTCGAGCATGAAATAAAGGAAAGGATTGCATCAGAACTCAACTGTCAGGAATTTATGTATCTTGGGAATACAGTTTTGATAGTATCGCTTGATTCAGAAGATAAGGCAACAGAACTGACAGATTTTTGCGATAGATTCTGCAGATGGGCGAACCGTGTGATTGGTGCAGTTGTAACGGCTGGTGTTGGAAGATATTGCGATAGTCTTTTGAATATCAGTAATTCTTATGAAGGTGCAAGAAAAGCAGTATCCTACCGGGTTCTTTATGGAACTGCAAGGGCTATAAATATTGCGGAAGTAGTTCCACGGGAGCAGACGGTAGCCGTACAGTCAGAAGATACAAAAATGCATGAGTTGTTTAAAACGATTTATCTTGGAAATGTAAAAGACATTGAGTCAGCAGTAGAGAGGGAAGTGGAAAAACTTCATAAAAGTGCTGCCACAGTAAATCAGTATCATTTATCAGTTATGGAGATGGTAGGTGCTTTTTACCGGTTCTGCGCCAATAATTTTATGGACTTTAATGATTTCTTTGAAGAAAAAGAAAATCTCTATGAAAAGGTGCCGGAACTGGATAAAGCAACTCTGATGAAGTGGATGAAAAAAGCAGCAGTGGCAATTAGTGAAAAGTTGAAAAGTGCAAGAAATAATACTTCAAGGCGGCTGATTACAGATGCAAAGAATGTTGTGGCAGAGCGTTATATGGAACCTGATTTTTCCCTGGATACGGTATGCTCAGTGCTTGGTGTATCCAATTCGTATTTTTCAACGATATTTAAAAAAGAAACCGGGAAATCCTTTATTACATATCTGACGGATTACCGGATGGATGTCGCAGTCAGGCTTATTGTAGAAACCAATGATAAAAGTTATGAAATTGGAGAAAAAGTAGGGTATCTGGACGCAAATTACTTCAGTTATGTGTTTAAAAAGAAATTTGGAGTATCTCCGTCAAAATACAGAAAATCACCAGAATAGGAATATGGATAGGTATGAATCAGAAAAAAAACAGAAAGAAAAAGCACGAAAAAAGGAATATAATTCAAAATATGATGCAGAATATTTCAGCCTGGATGGATATACAGTCACTGCTTATGACAGTTCTTTCTGCCCTGACCATTGTTACAACAATAGTTATGGGATTACTGATTTATAGCCGTTTTAAAATGTCAGTAAAAGAAACCGCAATTTCCAATGCAGAAAGCCGGATAGAGAGTACAGTGGATCAGGTAAATAATGAACTGCGGAATATGAGACAGATTTGTAATGCTGTTAATTATAATATTGTGCAGGAATATGATATTTCTGACCAGGAATTCAGCAGGCAGTTCAGTCTGTTGTATGAAGTAAATAATGATAAGCTGCAGAGTATGGCCCTTTATGACAGTGATGGGAAAATTATTGCAGCAGAACCAGTGGCTACCAGAGAAAAGAATCAGAAAGTAACAGAGCAGGACTGGTATAAAAGCGCTACAGATGAGATAGAAAATATACATATATCAACACCCCATATACAGGATTTGTTTGAGAATGAGACATATCAATATAACTGGGTGGTGTCTTTAAGCAGCCTGGTGGATATGAATCATGGTGACACTCCGGACAGTGGAGTATTGCTGGTTGATATGAAGTATTCCATGATAGAAGAGGTTTTAGATAACCTGAATGAAGCAGCGGGAGAGACGTATTATTATTTATGTACAGATGATGGAAAAATTCTTTATCACCCAAGAAAAGCAGAAATAGACAGGGGATTTTTTACAGAAGATAGCAGTACAGCTGCTGGTTATGCAGATGGTACATATGAGATTTCTGTGAATGGGGAAAAAAGTAATATAGTAGTGAACAGTCTATCTTATACCGGATGGAAACTGGTAGGAGTTGTACCGGAGGGGGTGCAGACGGCAAGCATTAATAAGTTCCGGTATTATATAATTGCCACGGCAATTATTCTTCTGATGATGCTTTTTGTTGTGAATAAAATTATGGCAAAAAAGATTTCAAAACCGATTTTGAAATTGGATGAATCCGTAAAGTCTTATGAAACAGGAGAAAAGACTGAAATATATATAGGGGGTGCTTCGGAGATAAGGCATCTGGCATATTCTGTCCAGAATTCATATAAGCAGATAGAACAATTGATGGAAGAAATTATCCGGCAGCAGAATAAGCGGAGAAAAAGTGAAATGGATGCACTGCAAAGCCAGATTAATCCACATTTTCTTTATAATACACTGGAATCCATCACCTGGATGGTAGAGGCAAATAAGAATGAAGAAGCTGTTTTTATGATTTCGGAACTGGCAAAACTGCTTCGCATCAGTCTTTCAAAAGGAAAAACAGTGATAAGGATTTCGGAAGAATTACAACATAGCAAAAGTTATATGAACATACAGCAGATTCGTTATAAAGACCGTTTTCAGGTGGAATTTCTGATTGATAAAAACGTAGAGGAATGCTGTACTGTAAAACTGGTAGTACAGCCATTGCTTGAAAATGCGATTTATTATGGAGTAGGAAATATGGATGAAGATGAGGGCGGCAAAATTATTGTCCGCGGTGAGCAGAAAGGGAATGATATTTTCCTGTCAGTAGAGGACAATGGAATGGGCATGAGCCAGGAAGTGGTTGATAATCTTCTGACAAATAGTGAAAAAGTTCCAAAGCATGGTTCGGGAGTTGGGCTTATCAATGTGCATACCAGAATACAACTGATGTTTGGCAAAGAATATGGATTAAAAATTTACAGTGAGCCGGATGAAGGAACAAAGGCTGTAATACATATCCCGGCAATTCCTTATTCAGAGGAAAAACGTGGAGAACTTGAAAATCAGAACAGAAAAAGAGAGAGGGTAGAAGATGAAAAAAAATAAGATTACCTTTATCCTCACAGAACTGATGCTTATTGTACTGGCTGCATTTTTTATAATCAGGATTTTTTCAGATAATGAGTCTATGAAAAGAGTTGCGGTTATTGTGGAAGATTCCGGAGATAAGAGATGGGATGCATTGCTGAATGGGTTAAAACAGTCTGCGGAAAATAATAATCTGCATCTGATCATTTGTAATACAGATTTAATTGAAAGCATAGAGGATGAAGAAGAACTGATTAATGAACAACTGCAGAATAATGTAGATGCATTTGTAATCTGTCCGGCTCCGGGAAAAGAAACAAAGACTATGCTAAACCGGCTGCAGGGAGAGAGACCGTTTATACTGATTAATGAGGATACCTACGCAGAAGAGCCATCTGGTTATGCATCGGTAAAACCGGATAATTATAAGATTGGTCAGATGCTTGCGGAGCGGTTAATACAGGATGATGAAGAACAACTGGAGAATAAAAAAATCGGTGTCATTCTTGGAAAGGCAGAGACAGAGGAAAGTGTGGACAGAATTGCAGGGTTAAAAGATGGACTGGAGGGAAGTGGTTGTGAAATTTTCTGGGAGTACAATTATGCCAGGGGAAACCAGAACACCAGTGAGATTATTGCATCTAAGAAACAGGTGGATTATCTGGTAATTCTGGACAATTGGGCATTAGAAGAAGTGGGTGAGGCTGCAGAAGAAAATAAGTATCACGGTGCAAAGATTTATGGAGTTGGAAGCAGTGAAAAAGCAATTGTGTTATTAGATAATCAGAATATAGAATGTCTTGTCGTACCGGATGATTATGAGACGGGGTATAAGAGTATGAATGAGATTGCAAAAAAGCTAAGACATTCCTTTTACAAAATGAACAGTTGTGAAACAGAAGTCAGAATAATCAATAAAGAAGATTTGTATTCAAAAGATCTGGAAAGGTTTTTGTATTCATATGAGTAGAACAAGAAGAAGGACAATGGCGGTTACGGTAACACTGATAATACTGATAATACTGATACTGGTGCTGCCCGGATGCAATCAGAAGACAAAGCGGATAGAAAATACACTGAGGGTGAGTGTAGTTACCTATACGCATGATGACCCGTTTATCAACGCCACGGTGGATGAACTGAAGGAAGAGTTAAAGAAGCGGGAAACAGAAGAACGGAAGATTATAACATCTGTCAGAAGTGCAGATAATGATCAGAAAGCCCAGAATGAAATTGTCGAAGAAATGATAGATGCCGGGTGTGATATTTTATGTGTAAATCTGGTTGACCGAACGGATCCGACAACCGTTATCAGACTGGCAAGACAGCATGATATTCCTGTCATTTTCTTTAACAGAGAACCGGTTCCGGAGGATTTGTCGCAGTGGAATCAACTATACTATGTGGGATGTGAGGCAAAACAGTCCGGCGAGATGCAGGGAGAAATTGCAGCAGATTATATAAAGAATCATCCTGAGGTTGACAGGAATCAGGATGGGAGAATTCAGTATATTTTACTGGAGGGAGAGGCTGGACATCAGGATGCCATCAGTCGTACAGACAGTTCGGTAAAGACACTGATAGAACAGGGAATCAATCTGGAAAAACTGAGCTACCTGTTTGCAGACTGGAACAGGGGACAGGCGGAAAATAGAATGAATCAGATTATCAGTCAGTATGGGACCGAAGTGGAGATGGTTATTTCCAACAATGATGAAATGGCATTAGGGGCAATTGAAGCTTATAAAGATGCCGGTTATAATCGGCAGGAGTGGCCGATTATATTTGGCATTGACGGATTGGAAGATGCATTAGAGGCAATACAGAATGGAACCATGCAGGGAACCGTATATAATGACAAGGAAGACCAGGCTGAAGAAATGGCAAGGCTTGCAGTGGACATTTACGATGGAAAAAATCAGGAAGTACAAAGCCTGCAGGAAGAAAAATATTATGTATCCCAGTATCGTAAAGTTGACATCAGTAATGTTGAAGATTTTATAAAATAGTGACGAAGAGGAAATATTATGCAGGAAGATTCAAAGTGGCTGAATGATTTTTATCAGGAAGTTAATGCTGGAAAAAGAATGGAACTATGGCAGAAGCATGGGTGCACGGAACAGACAGAAGGAGACACTTTCCGGGAGCAGCTTTTATATGCACGATATGGAAAGAAGAAAAAGAAAGAGGATACCTTTATTGGTTATCTGATGCAGATGAAATATCTTTCGGAAAGTACCGGAGTAGATTTTTCGGGACAGCGGAAGAAACAGGCAGTTGAAATCATAAATGGGTTATATCTTCTGGATGTAGAGAATCGAAGCCGGGTGGAACAGGAGATACTTCAGGCAGAATTAAAGAATACGTTTCTTACATTTATGGATGTGAGTAAAAAGGGGAGAGGGTTCACCTCTTTAGTATTTGGAATGGGACAGCTGTCGGAGGAAGGAATTGCTAAAAAAATTGCAGAGCAGATAAGTGCAATTGCATTTACAATGCCACATAAATTTCAGATGGACAGGGAATTTGCAGTTTTGCAGAAAGCTGCGTTGGAAGCATTCCGCCAGCAATACCCTGAGCGGGAGCATTTTCTGATGAAGTAGCTGCGAACTTCTATCGGACAATAGCTGCAAAGATTATTTTTTTGCACAAAAATTGTCGAAAATTGACAAAAATCGTAAGAATAAATCCTGTGAGAAAGTGTGAATATTTGACAATTTTGCTGAGAAATAATATTATTAACGAATAGACAAATATGGGATATTATTTGTTGAAATTGAAAAAGGTAATGTATGAGTATAAGTATAAGTAAAGGGTGGTGCTTGAAATGAGTCTGGTTTTTACCAATGACAGCTGTATTGGGTGTAACAAATGTATTCGCGTGTGTCCTTGCCCGGGGGCATGTGTGGCAGTAACAGAAGAAGATGGAACAGAGCGGATTCAGGTAGATCCGGCAAAGTGTATTGGTTGTGGCGCATGTATGGATGCCTGCAAGCATGG
>ERZ857785.3475-NODE-3475-length-11628-cov-3.881707_pt1 | contig 11628 bp, 7 predicted proteins | sample MGYA00519763_ERZ857785 | MGnify/ENA primary metagenome ERZ857785 (study PRJEB31778, sample SAMEA3449365) | human gut metagenome | biome: human gut; feature: human-associated habitat; material: faeces | place: United Kingdom | collected 2010/2012 ... | reverse complement strand
CGCCATCCTGGTGCACTCCGTGACCGCGTGGATCTTTGGCTTGGAAATTGCCAAGGAAGGATGGCATTCTGCCATCATGGCGCCCATCTTCGTGGCCTCCGCCATGGATTCGGGTCTGGCCTTGCTGCTGTGCGTGCTTTCCGGGATGAAGAAATCTGGCAAAGTGGCTATGGACGACAACCTGTTCGGCAACCTGGCCCGTCTTTTGGCAGTGTTTATCGCTGTGGATGCCTTCTTCATTGGCTGCGAGCTTTTGACCATGGGTTATCCTGGCGCTGCGGGAGCTGAAACCCTGGCTATCATGGCTGCCGGCGCGACCGCACCCGCTTTCTGGTTCGAGATTGTCGGCGGTTTGCTGATTCCCTTTATCTTGCTGGCAAGCGCCAAGCGCCGCCAGAACACCGGTGTCGTGCTTGCCGCATCGGCTCTGGTCATCCTGGGCGTCTTTTGCAAGCGCGTCTGGCTTTTGTTCACAAGCTTCGTTACCCCCAACATCTCCGGCGCCGATGGCATCACTTTGGGAACTGCAGCGGCGCAGCAGCCCTTCGCAAATATCTGGACCCTGGGCGGCACCTACCTGCCCACCGTCCCCGAAGTCTTCGTTGCCTTGGGCGTCATCTGCCTTGGCTGCCTGATCTTCATGGTGCTTTCTGAGAAGCTGCTGGGAAAGGTCGAAGCGTAAGAAAAAAGGGGCAACTCGAGCAATACGGGGCCCGAATCCCTTTGGGCCCCGTTTCCGGAGTAAGGAGGATCCATGAACCCTGATATCACTTGCGAGCAATACGCTCAGCCTTTCGCGTTTCTGGGCAATTCCTTGCTTGACACCATGCGGCATACGGGGCAAGCCGGTCTTGACCCCGCTTTCTGGGCCGCCTTCCCCGATGTGGGCGACGAGTCCGTTGGCGCTGCGCTTGACGCGCTTTTCGCCTGGTCGCAGGACGCGCAGGCGCGCCAGAAGGACGGAGAGGACGTTTTGACGGAGGTATGCGTGGAGTACACCAGGCTGTTCGTGGGACCGCCTTCTCCGGCCGTTGCTCCGTGGGAGACGTTTTACCGCGCGAAACGCTGCAACGAGGGTTTCGGAGAGGCAACCTTTGCCATGCGAGATGAGCTGCGCAAAGCCGGCCTTGAGGTCAAAAACGAAAACAACCAGTACGCCGACCATATGGGTCTTGAGCTGCTTCTTCTGTCCGAGCTTTGCTTGCGCGGCGAAAGGACTGCGGCCGATGCGTTCGCGGGAGAGCGCCCCGGCTCGTGGTGCAAGGAATTCGCTGCGGCTCTTGATAAAGAGTGCCCGGGCGGGTATTATGCGCTGCTTGCTGAATTGATTTGCGCTCTTCTTGGGTAGGACGCCCCGTTTGGTTCCGTCAAATCCGACACGGCGGAAAAGCTAAGTTGTTTGCTGCGTTGGCTTGAACAAATCGACCTCGCGCGTCTCGATTGAAAAACTTGTTCCCTAACTGCGGCCAAGAACCGGTTCTGGAATTCTTCTGGAGCCGGTCCTTTTTGTTTTGATGAACAATGAATTTGCTGCGGCCGATCGCCTCCGCGATCTCCGTGACGTTTAATATGAGTGGAACATTGTCAAGAGGCAATGAAGGCCCAAGCCAGGAAAATCTTTCCCGACTTGGGCCCTTCTATCATCACCCGATGATTTCTTCCGACAGGTTGTGTCATCAAACCGACGCTCGTATTCGCAGTTTAATATTCGCGGGTTGACGGCCTCGGGCTGGCGCGGACCGCAAGCGGGTCCGCCGCGTCGTCGCCCGTCTATGTCGGCCGCCCTGGCTTCGCATTTCGTTGCTACGGCTGGATGCGCGCACCTTCCAACAAGAAGAATCTTTCGGCGAGCATGGCGGTCGTCTCGCTGCTCAAAAACGGATCTGGGATTGCATCCAACGACCAGTCGATATGGAAGACGCCACGGGGAATGACCGTTATGGGGTCGCCATCGCTTCCTCTACGCGAGCGTTCCTTCGCTCATGCGCCCGAGCGCCCATATCCAGCAAGCCAGCTCGCGCGCTGTGACGACGTTTGCGACCACAGGTCGCTTGCGCAGCTCGCAAGATAGATGGCGACGCCTTTCCGCAAGGCGCTTGACACCGGCCGCTGCATGGTTCGATATGGAAGCGGGAACACCCTCATCGTAAAGCGAGCGCTTTCGCTCTTTCGTGGCGCGGGTGTAGTGCCAGGATGCCTCCACGAGCAGCTTCCGCAAGTGAGAGTTCCGGCTTTGGTGATGCCGCCCCGGGAGGTGCGCTCTCCGCTCGAGTGCTCGGAGGAAACAAGCCCAAGCCAGCTCGCGAAGGCGCGCGCCGAATCGAAGCGGGAGAACACGCCGGCTTCGACCGTGAGCGCGAACGTCGTCATGGTCTCTATTCCCTTCATGCACCTGAGCGCCTCAACGCGATCCCGTCAACGAGGCTTTGAGGCGTATTGGGCCACTCTCTTCTCGATGGCCTTCTTCTGCGATTCGATATGGCGCACCTCGGAGATGTAGTAGTTGAGGGACTCTCGAGCGGCAGCGCCGGAAAGCTCGATTCCTCGGGTCCACTCCCAGTGCGCATGGGTCCAGCTGCCTTGGCGCTTTCCATCTTCGTTGAACTCGTTCCAGATATATCCCCACCGGATGAGCAGATGGGTGAGGCGGTGCTTGGCGCGGGTGAGGTCTTCGCGGATGTCCTCGAGCGTACGAGAGAGGTTGCGGGCGCCCTCTGTCTCGACGTCGGGCACGAACACCTCCACGATGTTGCGCGCCATGAGCTGGCGCGCCAGAAACTCCGCATCGTTGCGGTCGTTTTTCTTGCGCCTGTCCGATGCGGGCTTGTGCATCTTGGATACGGCGCCCACGATGCAGTCCACGCTCATCTCGCGAAGCTCGCGCACAAGATGAAACCCTGTCACGCCGGATTAATAGACCGCTTTGGGAGAGTCAAACCGAAGAATCCATCCTGCGATCTCCGCGGGCGAATAACCGAACTTCTGCGACCGAACCTCGCCTGTGATTGAGTCGAGTGCGACAGCTGTAACGGATCGGGCATGGACATCCAGACCGATTGAAGTAACATGGTTCATTGCGAGCCCCTCTCATGCATGTGGCAACTTAGGAAAAACTGCCGGTTGTATAAATGACACACGACCATTATCAGCCTATGATCCACGGTCACTAGGAAGACGGCATGAAGTAGGGGCTCACAATGTTCTGCTCATATCGTCTTTCAGCATGGTTTCGTCATGGTTGCTCTCAAGCGCCAGAATGCGCACATCGTGCAGGGCTGCATGGGCGGCACCTGTTACCACGCCTGAATCGGTCAAGTAGCCCAAAGCATCGCCATCGGGCGCATCAACGCGAAAACCGAACGACGCAGCGGCATCGTGGCTGGTGGCAAACGGGAGAATACGCAGACCAGCAACGGCAATGGCACTTCTTTCCGACCCCGCGGGTGCAGTACCAAGCGGAAGGATGTCACGAGTTTCAGCGAGTTTACGCAGTTCAGAGCTATTTACCACACAAGCATTGTTCGCATAGACAAGGGGAGCGCAGCCGAGTTTTTCCAGCCCACGCAGAACAACCCCCAAACCTTTCGTGTGATTACCATGCTCATGCGTGATCAGCACGGCTTGGATGCGCGCGGGGTCAAAGCGACGCAAGGGACGACTTGAAGCGCTGCAAGCAGCGGCTGTCGAAGTTCCTGCTCAGGCACGGGCACGCGTTCAGCGAGACGACCCCGTCCGGGCGCCGCAAGGGCAACTGGACCGCCGCGCACTGGGCGTGGATAAAGTCGATATCGTTCGCAGAGAAGGCCGACGACGACGTGCTCGCGTACTACATAGACGCCACGAGGCGGGCGATGGAGGACAAGGCCCGCCTCGAGAGGCTGGTCGAGGCCGAGGCGTCCAAGCCCAGGTGGAAGCGCAGGGTCGACTCCGTCAGGTGTCTGAAAGGCATCGACGTGATGAGCGCCGCCGACCTCGTCTTCGAGGCCGGCGAGTTCTCCAGGTTCAAGAACGCCAGGTCGTTCGCGGCGTGGATCGGGCTGACGCCGTCGGAGCACTCCAGCGGCGAGAGCGTGCGGCAGGGCGGCATCACGAAGGCGGGCAACAAGCATCTGAGGCGCGTGCTCGTCGAGTCGGCGTGGCACTACCCGGGATGCTCTCCCCATTCGAAAGACCTGGCCAAAGGCCAAGCGCCGGACCCCGGCGCGAGGCGCCATGCCGCCAATGGCGTGAGAAGGCTCGTCGGCAGGCGGGCCGCGATGCTCGAGCGCGGCGTCCACAAGAACAAGGCCAACGTCGCGACCGCCCGCGAGCTCGCATGCTGGTGCTGGGCGATAGGCTGCATGGTCGAGAACGGCTAGCCTTCGGGAAGGCCGTCGCGACATAGCGCGATCCATCCCATCCTGTGGTCCGATCCGAGGCCGTTGGGGCGAACCCCAGTCTTTTCTTTTGCGAGCGCCGCAGGCGCCACCCGCGTGCACAGACTGTCGTTTCGACGAGGTAACCCCAGCCGTAGCAACGGATTGTCCAGCGCAGAGATGCGCCACGGGCGGATATTAAACTGCGAAGACGAGCGTCGGAGAGACACGCCGAGGTCGCCGCAGGAGGGTTGAGATAGAGAAAGGGCCTGACCCCGGTTCGAAAGAATCGAGGCCAGGCCCAATATTGTCTATTGACAATGTCCTGCTCATATTAAAGAAAGGACCCCGTTCGGGGTCCTTTCTTTATGAGGCAAACGGGAAATGCTTGCCGTTGGTTTTAGTAGCTGGAGCTGCTGCCTCCATTGGTGTTAGAGGAGGAGCCGCTGCCACCGTTGGTAGAGCCGCCGGAGCCGGAGCCGGAACCGCCGCTCGTGTCGCCGGAGCCGGAACCGCCGTTGGTGGAGCTGCCGGAGCCGGAACCGCCGTTGGTGGAGCTGCCGGAGCCCGTGCTGATGACCAGGTGCACGGTCTTGCCGGGATCGAGTTCAGTGCCGCTGGTGGGCGTCTGGCTGATGACGTTACCCGAGGAGATGGAGCTGCTGGCCTGGTACTCGGTGGTCACCTTGAAGCCCGCGTTGTTGAGCGTGGTCATGGCGCTGCCCTCGGACTGGCCGACGACGCTGGGCACGCTCACGGCCTTGCTCTCCTTGCCCTTCGACACCACGATGTTCACGGTGCCCTCGGCCTTGAGCTTGCTGCCGCTGGACGGGGTCTGGCTGATGACGACGCCCTCTTCGACGGTATCGGAGTACTGCTGATCGACGGTGACGTAGAAGCCGGCGTTGTTCAGGGTTGCGGTGGCGCTGCTGCGGGTCTGGCCGACGACGTCGGGCACGCTGGTGCCCTCGGAGCCGAGCGACAGGTAGTAGGTGACCACGGTGTCCTTGGCGACCTTGGAACCTGCGGCGACATCCTGGCGTGCGATGCGGTCCTTCTCGACGCTGTCGGAATATTCCGCGGTGCCCGCCTTGTACTTCAAGCCGTTGGCTTGCAGCAGTTTCTTAGCCTCATCTGCGGTTTTACCGACCAGGTCGGGAACCTCTATCTCCTGCGAGCCTTGCGAGACGGTCAGGTTGATGGTGGAACCCTTCGCCTTCTTTGCCTTGGCCGCGGGGTCCTGGCTGATAACCTTGCCCGAATCGACGCTGTCGGAGTAGGACTGCGTGACGTTGCCGACCTTGAAGCCGGCGGACTGGATGGACTTCGCCTGGTCGAGCGTCTGACCGGTGACGTCGGGGACTTCGATCTGTTCGCCGGAACCGCTGTTTCCACCCAAGGCGAACGCGGCGATGGCGATAAGCGCGACCACGGCTGCGACGGCGGCCACTACCGCGGCAACCTTCTTGCCCTTCTTCTTCGGTGCCGTGTTGTCCGACATATAGGAATGGTTCTGCGAGCTGCCGCCGTGCTGGTTGGCGCCGCCCACTGCGGGCATGACCGCAGTGCCGTCGGGCATGGGGCCGATGTTGGGCACGCCGCCCATGATCTGCGTCTGCGCGCCGGTGAAGCCTGCGCCCAGGGCGACGGGTCGGCCGGCCAGGTAATCGTTCAGGGCAGAACGCATGTCTTTGGCGGTTGCGAAGCGCTCCATGGGGTTCTTCGACATGGCCTTGAGGATGATGGCCTCAAGGGAGGGGTCGATCTCAGGGTTGAGCTCGCGCGGCGGCACGGGTTCGTCCTGAACCTGCTTCATGGCGACGCTGACCGCATCGGGGCCGTCGAAGGGCAGCTTGCCCGTGGCGGACTCGTACAGCACGATGCCAAGCGAGTAGATGTCGCTGGCGGCGGTGAGTTCCTTGCCCTGCGCCTGCTCGGGGGAGATATAGTGAGCGGTGCCTAGCACGCTGGAGGTCTGTTCCTTGGTGGAGTTCTTCGCGCGTGCGATGCCGAAGTCCATGACCTTCACGTTGCCGTCGGGCTGCACCATGATGTTCTGCGGCTTGATGTCGCGATGGATGATGTCGAGGCCGTGGGCGACGGAGAGCGCCTGGCATACCTGGCTGCCGATCTCGGCGACCTTGCGCTGGTTGATGGCGCCGCGCTGGTTGATGGCGGTCTTCAGATCGGAGCCGCGCACGTATTCCATGACGATGTAGTACGTGCCCTCGTCCTGGCCCCAGTCGTACACGTTGACGATGTAGGGGCTTTGCAGGTTGGCGGCGCTAGCGGCTTCCTGCTTGAAGCGCTGCGTGAAGCTTTCATCTGCGGCATATTGGGGCAGCATGACCTTCACTGCCACCAAACGACCCAAGACGTTGTCTTGTGCGCGGTACACCTCGGCCATGCCGCCGATGCCGATGCGCTCGGTGATTTGGTAGCGGTTGTTGAACACCCTGCCGATCATGTTTCCGGTCACGTTTGAACTCCTTTAGGTCACATGCTGGGCGGAATTTTGAGTAAAACCCATAGTACCCCGCTCAGCATACTTTTTCTATATAAGCCCCTGAACTTCCAAAGCTGTTTGCAAGATGTCATGAGCCTTCTGGGTGCCCACGCCTTCGTCGCCGTCCTCGATGACCACGGCAACCACCACGCCGGCGTTGTCTGCGGGCGCCATGCCCACGAACCAGCTGTCGTTGCTGTTGGCCTTCTCGGCCGTGCCCGTCTTGCCGGCCACTTCCACGCCGTTGATCTGCGCGGCGGTGCCGGTGCCTTGCTTGACAACGCCCTTGAGGATATCGCGGACGCGCTTTGCGGTGTCTGCGCTGATGGAGGTGCGCAGTTTCTCGGGCTGTGCCGTGAAGCTGCGCTGGCCGTTGGCGTTGTACACGCCATCCACCAGGTAGGGCTTCATTTCCACGCCATCGTTGGCGATGGCGCTTCCCACCATGGCCATCTGCATCACGGTGGCCTGCGGGCCGGCGGGGCTTTCATGGTTCATGGGGTTCACCGGCTCGCCGGCGGCGGCCCAGGCGGTTTCCCATTCGGTCATCTCGCTCGGGTCGGCCATGAGCGACGTATACATGACGATGGGGAAGTCCAGGTCCTGGTTGAACCCGAAGCGCTCGGCGCCTTCCACCAGCTTATCGGCGCCCATCTGCACGCCCAGCTGGCCGTAGACGGTGTTCGCCGACCACCATGTGGCCTGTTCGAGCGTTTGCGTGCCGTAGCTGGTCTTGTTGAAGTTCGACACGCTGGCGTTGCCGATGGTGATGGTTCCCGGAGACGAGAACGTGGTGGACTCGCTTGCCACGTCGTCCTCGATCGCCGTGGCCAAGGTGACCATCTTGAACGTGGAGCCGGGCGCGTACAGCGTGCCCGTGGCGCGATTGATCAGCGAGGTCTCGGCCGTGCCGGAGTTCGCCTGCGCGATCACCTGCTCGAAGTCCGCGGCATCGTAGGTGGGCGCGCTGGCAAGCGCCAGGATGGCGCCGGTCTTCGGGTCCATGACCACCGCTGCGCCCATGTTGCCGGCAAGCGCGTCCTGGGCAGCCTGCTGGATCTTCGAGTTGATGGTGAGCGTGACGTCGTTGCCGGCGGAGCCCACGCCCGCCATGTCGTTGAGCACGTCGGTCCAGCTGGCGAAGCTCTCCTGGCCCTTCAAGGTCTCGTTGTACGAGGCCTCGATGCCCGAGGTGCCGTATTGCTGCGATACGTATCCGACCACGTGGGTGGCCAGGTCGCCGGCGGGGTAGATGCGCTCGTAGCTTCCGTCGTCGTCCATGGCGCTGCGTGCCAGCACGATTCCGTCGTAGGTGGAGATGGTGCCGCGTTCGCTCTTCGCTTCCTTGGCGAGCGTGTGGTTGTTGCCCGGCATGGTCTGGTATGAATCGGCCTGCACCACCATGATCATGGTGAGGTTCGCCACCAGCAGGGCGAACAGCGCGCTGCACAGCAGCATGCCGTTGGTCAGGCGCTTGCCCAGGCTGATGCGGCCGAGCACGCTGTTGGAGTGCAGGCTGGAGGTGGTGCCGTTGAGCATCTCCGTGCCCACGCCCGTGGCCTCGTCGCCCGCGCGCAGCAGGAAGCCCACGATGATGAAGCTGCCCAAAAGCGAGGAGCCGCCCTGGCTGATGAAGGGAAGAGTGAGGCCGGTCAGCGGGATGAGGCGCGTGACGCCGCCCACGATGATGAACGCCTGCAGCACGATCATGCCCGTCAGGCCCACGGCCACGAAGCTGGACACGTCGGACTTCGCGCGCGCCGCGGTCAGGAAGCCGCGGATGGCGAAGCACAGGAACAGCAGCAGCACGCCGGCGGCGCCCAGAAGGCCGATCTCCTCGGCGATGTCGGCGAAGATGAAGTCGCTTTCCACGACGGGGATGGCGTTGAAAGCGTCGGTGCCGCCCGCAAGGCCGTTGCCCAGGCCTACGCCGAACAGGTCGCCGTCGGCGATGGAGTAAAGCGCTTGGCACAGCTGATAACCGGTGTTCTGCGCATCCGAGAACGGGTCGAGCCAGGTGTTGACGCGCACCTGCACGTGGCCGAATGCCGCATAGGCCGCAAGTGCGCCAACGCCGATAAGGCCCAGGCCCACCACCAGGTAGAACTTCTTTCCCGTGGCAACGTAGAGCATGAGCAGGAACACGAAGAAGAACACCATGGCGCTGCCCAGGTCCTTCTCGAACACCACGATGACCATGGCCACGCCCCACATGAGCAGAAGCGGCAGCAACGATCGGATGTCGGGCAGGTGGAACGGGCCCATACGGACGGTGAACACGGACAGCAGCTCGCGGTTCTCAGCCAGATAGCTTGCCATGAACAGGACGATGACGATCTTGGCGATCTCACCTGGTTGGAAGGAGAATCCGCCGATGTGCAGCCAGATGCGGCTACCGTAGATCTCTTGGCCAAGGCCGGGGACCATCGGCGAGAGCAGCAAGAGGATGCCCACGAGCATGAGGGTGTATTTGTAGTTGGCTATTTTATCGAGGTTGCGGAACAGCGCCAGCACCACGATCATGCAGGCAACGCCCACGAACAGCCAGACCACCTGGCCTTGCGCCATGTTGGGCGCGTCCGTGAACGGCGCGATGCGCGTGATGAAGGCGATGCCGATGCCCGATAGGCCGAACGCCAGGGGCAGCAGGGCGGGGTCGGCGCCGGGCGCGAGCTTGCGCACGGCAAGGTGGGCCACCACGAAGGCGGCGAAGATGCCGATGGGCACGCTGAGCGAATCCACGTTGACCTGCTGGCCTTCGTTGATGGCGATCATGGCGAACAGCAGCGCCACGACAGGCGCCGCCACCAGCAGAAGGACGAGTTCTATGTTTCGACGGGACATGATGCGCTACCTCTGAGTTCCCGCGCCGGTTTGCGAGGCGACCGCCGGCGCGTTTGCCGCAGTGTCGCCGGTGGTCGCGGTGCCGTTTGCCTGCGTGGGCGCGGCTTGCTCGGAGCCTTCCGGCTTGCTGCGCTGAGCCGCTTCGTCGCGATATTGCTGCACCAGGTCATGCGCGGCATCCATGTTGTCGACGCGGATGCCCTCCTGCAGGCGCGAGGCCGTGCCCGGCTGCAGGCTGTCGACGCTCACGTCGGTGACTTCTTGTTGCTTATATAAGTGCATGCCCAGGAAATCGGCGGGGATGCCCTCGTAGACGGCGACCTTGCCGTTGTCCTCGCCCAGGTATGCGGTGGTGTGGAGCCACGTGTGCACGCCCCATGCACCGCCGCCCAAGATGGCCAGGAACAGCACGAGGACCAGCGCCACGGAGAACTTCGTCTTGCGCGCCAGCTTGCGGCGGCGTTTCTCGGCGAATCCGGTGACGTTGGAGACGATGACGGTGACGTTGTCGTGGCCTCCGTTGGCGATAGCCTCGTTCACCAGCTGCGATGCGCAGCGTTGCGGGTCGGGTACGCGTCGCATGACGGCCTCGATCTGCTCGTCCTCGATCATGGACGACAGGCCGTCGGAGCACACGAGCAGGCGGTCGCCGGTTTCGACGTTTATCTCGTACATATCGGGGCGCGTGTTGGGGTCGGACCCGAGCGCGCGCGTGATGACGGAGCGCTGCGGATGATGGCGCGCTTCCTCGGGGGTGAGCTGGCCGGCTTCGATCATGTCGGCCATAAGGCTGTGGTCGCGCGTAAGCTGCTGCAGCTTGCCGTGATGCAGCAGATAGGCGCGCGAGTCGCCGACCTGCGCGATGACGAGGCGCTCGTTTTCCAACATGCAGGCGGTAAGGGTGGTGCCCATGCCCTCACGGCCGCGCCCATCGCGCGCCGCGCGGATGATCTCATGGTTCGCTTCTTCGACGGCATGCTCCAGGGCTGCGCCGTCGAGGTCTTTCGGGGCCAGTTCGGCCAGCACGTTCACCGCTATCTCGGAAGCGACCTCGCCTGCGGCGTGGCCGCCCATGCCGTCGGCGACGGCGAACAGCGGCGGGGCCACCACCAGGCTGTCCTCGTTGTGGTCGCGCACGCAGCCGACGTCGGTTCGGCTTCCGAATGTGGTGACGGCGCCTCTGCGCGTGCGCTGGGTGGAGCGGTAGGAACGTTTATCACGGGACATTATGCAAACCTCACGCGAATGGCCACGTCGCCCACGTTGACGGTGTCCCCGTTACGCAAGGCGGTGGGCTCGTTGATGAACTGGCCGTTTACGGCCGTGCCATTGGTGGACCCCAGGTCCTCCACGAACAGGTTCTGCCCCATGAGGCTGAATCGGGCATGCCTGCCGGAGACGTAGCCCGCGCCGATGACGATGTCGGCCCCGGGGTTGCGGCCCACGATGACCGGGCCGCGCACCACGATGGATACGCCGCGCAGCTCCTTCGGGCCCTTTTCGACCGAAAGGCTCCACGTGCGCTCGCGTTTGCGCTGGCCGCGCACCGCTCCGATGCCGGTTTTCATGATGGCGAACAGGAACAGGTACAGCAGCGCGACGAACAGCAGGCGGATGAGAAGCAGCGCGTAATCGATCACGGGGAATCCTCTCGCTTTCGCTTAGGCCAACGTGAAGACGAAGTTCGTGGACCCCATGGCGATGTGATCGCCCTCGTTCAGCGGCTGGCTGGCGACGGCGCGTCCGTTGACGTACGTGCCGTTGGTGGAGCCCAGGTCGGTGATGACCCATGCGCCCTGCGGGCTCAGGGAGATCTCGGCGTGGGTGCGCGACACGTTGATGTCGGGGATGGTGATGTCGTTGCGCGACTCGCGGCCGAGCGTGACGCGGGCGCTTGCCAGGTCGATGGCGCGGTTGGCGGCC
>ERZ857785.3468-NODE-3468-length-11666-cov-4.125829_pt1 | contig 11666 bp, 8 predicted proteins | sample MGYA00519763_ERZ857785 | MGnify/ENA primary metagenome ERZ857785 (study PRJEB31778, sample SAMEA3449365) | human gut metagenome | biome: human gut; feature: human-associated habitat; material: faeces | place: United Kingdom | collected 2010/2012 ... | reverse complement strand
CAGTAGAGATGTGCTTATTAATGGAGCGGTTGAATTGATAAGCTGTGACATTTTTTCAGCACGGGAAGTGGCACAGATAAGCATCATATGTCCACAACCGTACTTCCGGGCAGTAAATGACCTGGTAAGTTATTTTTCAGATACAGAAGCACTGTTTGAATTCCCATTTTCCATCGACAAGAATGGAATTGAAATCTCAAGAATCGAAAGGAATATCAGAAAGAGTATCATAAACACAGGAGAGACAGAGACGGGCATCATCATTCAACTGTATGCCACAGGAGAAGTGGTCAATCCGATTATTTATGACGTAGACGAAAAAACCTATTTGAAGTTGAACTACACCATGCAGCAGGATGATGAGATTGTGATTAACACAAATACTGGCCAGAAAGAGATTAAGCTGATTCGTGCCGGTATAGAGACAAATATCATGGGGCATCTTTCGCCGGGCAGCACATGGCTTCAGGTAGAACAGGGAGACAATGTTTTCACTTATAATTGCGACAGCGGAAATAGTGACCTTAGAATCACATTCATAACACAGCAGTTATACGGAGGGCTTTAAGATGGAAATACGGGTTCTTGATTTTAATTTTAATCTGCTTGGAACGATAGACACATATGAAAGCTCAATCTGGAGACCGGAGTATTATGGAGTGGGTGATTTCGAGCTGTATCTGAGAGCATCGGAAAAGGCAATAGACCTGTTGAAGAGAGAAAGACTGCTTGTACGGTCCCAGGATGTCCATGTGAACAGCGACGAGACAGAAGTGATTTATAAAAAGGTCATGATTGTACTTAACTTTAATATAGTAACGGATAATGAAAGCGGAGACTATATCACAGTAACTGGAAGAGAATTGAAATACATTCTTCACAAGCGGATCGTGTGGAAGCAGACCAACCTTGCCGGAACCTGTGAGGATGGGATAAGGACATTGGTGGCGCAGAATGCCATCAATCCGTCAAATAGCAGCAGAATCATCCCAAACCTTGTACTGGGAGACAAAGCGGGAATCACAGACAAGGTAGAAAAGCAGATTACCGGAGACAGCCTCGACCTTGCTATAAAGGATATTTGCACAACTTATGAGATTGGCTGGGATATTTATATTAAAAACAAAAAGATGATACTTGAAGTCTACAAAGGAGAGGATAGGTCGCACGGGCAGAGCGAAAGACCGTTTGTGGAATTCAGCGAAGCACTGGACAATCTTGTAAATACAAGCTATCAGATGCGGACAGAAGAGTATTCGAATGTGACATTAATTGGTGGAGAGGGAGAAGGAACGGATAGAAAGTATGCATCCGTAGGCAATAGCCTGAAAGGGCTGGAAAGAAATGAAATTTTCACTGATGCAAGAGACATCAGCCAGACAACCACGGATGCGACCATCACGGATGAACAGTACAAGGTGCTGCTCCAGGAACGTGGCAAGGAGAAACTGGCAGAACTGGGCATGACAGAAGGCTTTTCCGGAGAGGTGTTAAGCAACAATACATTTACTTATGAGGAAGATTTTTCCATGGGAGACATTGTCACCGTAACAAATAAATACGGAATCAGCAGAAATGCGAGGGTAATCAGCACAATAGAATCGGAATCAAGTACAGGAATCACCTTGATTCCACAATTTAATTTGTAGGAGGAAAAGAATATGTGGAAAAGCGGATTTTTTAATAGCATTAATGGGGATAGAAAGTATGATGCGGAAGAGATGAGCGAGATATTTCAGGGGCTTATCTCGGACGGAGTATATGAAAGTGTCGGCAATAAGCTGGCGGTACGTCCACAGGATGGCATGACCATTAAGATTGACACCGGAAGAGGATGGTTCGATAAAAGATGGGCAGAAAATAGTTCAGAATACCTTATGACACTGGAGAGTGCAGACGTGACACTAAACCGGTATTGTGCAGTAGTCATAAGGACAGACAGGACAGAGAGCGTCAGAGCATCCGCACCGGTGTTGAAATACGGAGCATATGCCGCAAGCCCGAAAAAGCCGCAAATGACACGGACGGAGGAAGTTAAGGAGTATTGCCTCGCCTATATTTATATTAAGGCAGGAGCGACACGGATTACAGCAGCAGACATTGAAGACACAAGGGGAGACACAGAGCTGTGCGGATGGGTTACTGGTCTGATTGAGCAATTATCAACAACAACGTTGTTTGAGCAGTGGACACAGATTTTTTCAGACTGGTTTGCCGGATTGCAGGATATCATCGACACGGATGTCGAGACCAAGCTGGTCAATGCACTTCCACAGGCAGTCACAGTGACACTACCAGTGGATGGATGGTCTGCATCAGAGGGCAAATATCTGAATACAGCCACGGTGCCAATCATGAATGAGACAAAGAGCGTCATCACTTATGTGAATAAGGACACCATGGCAGATTATGTGGCAGCAGGCATTACCTGCAAGGAGCAGGGGCAGAACTCCTTGACGTTTGAAGCAACTGCCAAGCCTACTACTGAAATAAAGGTTGACATCATGCACATGGGAGTTTAAGCTGAAAGAGAAAAGCAGAAGACACAGACTGTTGCGCAGAGAAAAAAAGGGTTCGACTGCGTTACCGTCAAGTCCACTAAACGTGAATGCAGTCGAACACTGACACGTATAACGGAAGAGTTCCAATCAGCAGACAATATGGTTGCTGGTTGGAACTTTTTTACTTTACAGGAAATTGCTTTCCTGTAAAGTAAAAAACACTCCGCAAGGATGCGCACTGCGGCGTATAAGGTAGGTGTCGCAAGCGACCGCCGCAGGCACATTCTTTGTTCTGATTGCCAGATATTGGTAAGAAGTCACTGGTGACACTTTCTGTAGGTGTTAGAGAAAAGGAATGTTGCTATTATAAAAATGATAGAATATAATAGTTATAATTTAAATATTAGGGGGTGCTTTAATGGCAGAGAAAATGGAAATATTAGTTGAAAAGCGAAGACGCGGAGCTAGGAGTAATCAAAAGCTTAAGATACTGTATCTTGCAAAAATTCTTCTGGACAATACAGATGCTAATCATGATATTACATTACAGGAGATTATAGATAAACTGTCTGCAAATAATGTCACGGCAGAACGGAAAAGTTTGTATGATGATATTGCCCGGCTTGATGAATTCGGAATAAAGATAAAAAAGACGCAGTATGGAAAAACATATCATTATCAGGTTGTTAAGCGAGATTTTGAATTGGCAGAATTAAAACTTCTTGTAGATTCTGTTGCAGCGGCGAAGTTTATTACAGAAGAAAAATCAAATGAGTTGATTAAAAAAATAGAACATTTGACGAGTAAACATAATGCCACTATGTTGCAGCGTCAGGTATATGTGGCAGGGCGTGTAAAATCAATGAACAATGGAATAATGGAAAATGTCGATGCAATTCATACGGCTATAGCTGAGAATTCAAAGATATCTTTTCAGTACTTTCAGTGGAATGTGAAAAAGGAGGCGGAGCTTAAGCGGGATGGTAAGAGATATGAAGTCAGTCCATGGGGGTTATCATGGGATGATGAGTATTACTATCTGATTGGATATGATTCAGATGTAGGAATTATTAAGCATTATCGTGTAGATAAAATGCTTAGTATAAAAGTAGAAAATAAAGTTCGTGAAGGCAGATATAAATTCAAAGAACCTGATATGGTAACATATGACAAAAAGATGTTTAATATGTTTAATGGGGAAGAGCGGAATGTGGAAATTCTGTGCGAAAATAGTTTGGCAGGAGTTATGATAGATCGTTTTGGAAAAGATGTAAGAATAACCAAAGTGGACAATGGACATTTTCGAGTTGTGGTAAAAGTAGCTGCCAGCATGCATTTTGTACATTGGATTATGGCATTGGGTGATGGAGTGAAGATTGTTGCACCGGATAGCTTGGTAGAACAGATACGAGAGGAAATTAATCGATTGGCAAACAAGTATAGTAAATGACAGAACAAAGATTCGATAAAAAATGAAATTCAAGTGGAGATTTATGGACTTGTAATTTGGCATAATAGAATTATCTAACAGAGGGACACGGAGGAATGTTGCAGAGAAAAATTATAAAGGCAATAAAAAAAGACCATTAGGTCTTGATTTAATCTGCACCATGCAGAGTCAAAAGACGATGCCGGATAAACCTTATTTGCACTCGCTTTGTTAATTCTCTTTTATTATAGCATGTAAACAAATATAGTCAACAATAAAATGATAAAAAATCAGGAGGAAATTTTATGACAGCATTCAAGTATTATTTGGGATTGGATATGGGAACTAATTCTGTGGGTTGGGCAGCAACTGATCCAGGGTATAGATTATTGAAAGCAAAAGGAAAAGATTTATGGGGAATACGTGAATTTAATGAGGCATCTGGTGCAGTTGAAAGACGTACACACAGAATAAGCAGAAGGAGAAGACAAAGAGAGCAGGTTAGAATTGGCATTTTAAAAGACTATTTTCATGATGCCATATGTGAAGTGGACCCTGGTTTCTTTCAAAGATTAGAGAATAGTAAATATCATGAGGAAGATAAGGATGTTGAAGTAAGATATAAAAATAATATTTTTAATGATAGCAATTATACGGACAAGGATTATTTTAATGAGTATCCAACCATATATCATTTGAGAAATGAATTAATAAGCAGTACAGAAAAACATGATGTCAGGCTTGTTTTTTTAGCCCTGCTGAATATGTTTAAACACCGTGGTCATTTCTTAAATGCAGGATTAGGTGAAAATAACGGTGAAAGTAATATTGATAATGCGTATTTTGAATTAACAGAATTACTTTCAGAATTAACAGAATATCATTTGAGTCAGGATATAGATTGTAAGCAAATAGAAGCAATTTTGTCCCGCAGAGATATGAGCAGAACGCATAAAGCGGAAGAACTTGCAGGGGTATTGCACGTAGATTTAAAGAACAAGCCATATAAGGAATTAATAAGAGGATTATGTGGTTTAAAATTCAATGCATGTGTTGTTTTTCCAGATGTACAGAGTGAAGAAGTGACTAAACTTGATATCTGTCTTTCAGAATCTACTTTTGATGAAAAATCAGATGAAATTGCCAATATAATCGGTGAAGATTATTTTGAAATTATTATGGCTATGAAAGAAATGTTCGATATTGGATCTTTAGCAAGTATTATGAAAGGACATAATTACTTATCACAGGCAAGAGTTGCGTCATATACAAAGCATAAAGAAGATTTGAAACTTTTAAAAGAGGTTATAAAGAAATATTGCAGTAAGAAGGAATATGATAAGTTCTTTAATAGTGATGCAGATGGTTCCTATGCATCATATGTAGGATCTTATAACTCAAAAAATAAGGAAAGAAGAGTTGGAAATAAAAGAACCTCGGAAGAATTGTATAAGGAAATTAAGAAACTTTTGAAAGATGCTCAAAAAGAAGATGAGAATGTACAGAAAATACTTACATCTATTGAAAATGAAACATTTTTGCCGAAACAGCTGACAGCATCTAACGGAGTAATTCCAAATCAGGTGCATGCAAGAGAAATGAAGAAAATACTTTCAAATGCAGAAAATTATCTTCCATTTTTAACGGAAAAGGATGAAACAGGGTTGTCGGTATCAGAAAGAATATTAAAACTCTTTACATTTCAAATACCGTATTATGTTGGCCCAACATCAGAAAACAGTGGCAAAAATGGAGGAAATGGTTGGGTTGTAAGACGAGAAGATGGACAGGTTTTACCATGGAATATTGATGAGAAGATAGATATGAAAGCGACATCAGAAGCATTTATATCGCGGATGGTGCGGCGTTGCACATATATTAGCGGAGAACAGGTATTGCCGAAAGCTTCACTGGAATATCAAAGCTATTGTGTTCTTAATGAAATTAATAATATTAAGATTGATGGGGAGAGAATCTCGGTTGAGTTAAAGCAGGATATATACAAAGCTGTATTTCAAAAAGGGAAAAAAGTAACAAAGAAGCAGTTATGTAAATACTTACATACAAGAGGAATTATTGAAACAGAAGAGCAGGTTACAGGAGTGGATGTTTCAATAAATAATGCATTAACAACATATGGTAAATTCAAACCGATATTTGGTGAGGATATTTCTAAAGACAGTGTTCAGAAAATGATAGAGGACATAGTATTTTGGTGTACGGTCTACGGAGATTCTAAAAAATTCCTGAAAGATAGAATAGAAGAAAAATATGGAAATAAACTTTCGGAAGAGCAGATTAAAAGAATTTTAGGATTTAAATTCAAAGATTGGGGTAATTTATCAAAGAAATTTTTAGAACTTAATGGAGCAGATACTTCAACAGGGGAATCAATAAGTATTATCAGAGCACTATGGAACAATAATCTGAATTTAATGGAGCTTATAAATAGTAGTTTATATAATTATAAAGAATGTCTGGCAGAGTATCAAAATACAATGCTGAAAACATTATCTGAGATTGAAGCGGAAGATTTGAATGAATATTATTTTTCTGCTCCGGTAAGGAGAATGATCTGGCAGACAATTCTCGTGATTAAAGAGTTGGTTAAAGTATTGGGCTGCGAACCAGAGCGTATATTTGTTGAAAAGACAAGAAAACCGGATGAACATAAAACCCGGACTTCAAGCAGACGTAATAAATTTGAAGAATTATATAAAAAAGTAAAAGATGAAACTACTGATTGGATGCAGGTGATTGCTAATGCAGAGGAAGATGGAAAAATCAGAAGTAAAAAAATGTATCTTTACCTCACTCAAAAAGGAAGATGTATGTATACTGGAAAGCATATAGAATTGGATGATTTATTCGATAATAATCTGTATGATATAGACCATATTTATCCAAGGCATTTTGTGAAAGATGATAATATTGATAATAATCTGGTTTTAGTCTGCAAAGAAAAGAATGCGCATAAGAGTGATCATTACCCAATAGAGGAGGAAATCTTTTTATCACAGAAAAAAATGTGGCTGGAGCTTAGAAAATCTGGATTTATTACAGAAGAAAAATATAATCGTCTTATGGATAGAAATCCATTTAGTGATGAACAAAAAGCGGGATTTATTGCAAGTAGAAACCAGCCAGGGAACAAAAGGTGTAGCAAATATACTGCGACAACTTTTGCCGGGTAGTAAGATTGTTTATGCAAAGGCGTCAAACGTATCTGAATTTAGGTGTACAAGGGATGATATTCAGAAGAGTCGTTTGGTTAATGATTTCCATCATGCTCATGACGCATATCTTAATATTGTAGTTGGAAATGTATATTATGTGAAATTCACTCAAAATCCGCTTAACTTTATAAAAAAAGATTATGATAAGTATAAAGAAGATTATAATTTGTCAAAAATGTTTGACTGGGACGTAAAACGTAATGGTGAAGTGGCGTGGATTGCACAGAGAAAAGATGGGGCGGCAGGAACAATAACTACCGTAAAGCGGATGTTAAGCAGAAATACGCCGTTGATGACCCGATATAGTTTTGATGGAAAAGGCGGATTGACAAATGAGACTCTTTACAGCGCTAAAAAGGCTAAAGGTGAGGGATATATTCCGTTTAAGTCATCAGATGATAAAATGCAGGATGTTACAAAGTATGGTGGATTTACAAGTGTAACTGGTGCATATTTCTTTTTGGTAGAACATACTGAAAAGAAGAAACGAATCCGGACAATTGAATCAGTGCCGGTGTATTTGGCTCAAAAGATAGAACAGAATCCGGATGAACTTAAAAAATACTGTGAGGAAATATTGGGGCTTATTGATGCAGATATAAGGCTTAAAAAGATTAAAATAGGATCTTTGATAAAACGGAATGGTTATTTCTGTTATATTACCGGAAAAACAGGAAATCGATTAATTGTACGGAATGCAGTAAATCTATGCTTAAAAAATGAGTGGATAAAATATATTTCAAAGCTGGAAAAGGTCAAAGAAAAAGATGCTGTAGATAAGATTATTACAAAAGAAAAGAATGAGGTTTTGTATTCAGAACTTATACAGAAATTTAAACATGGTATTTTCTCAAAAAGACCAAATCCTGTTGGGGATAAGCTGGAAAAAGACAGTGAAAAGTTTAACAATTTATCAATTAAAGACCAATGTGCAGTATTGTGTCAGGTACTACGCATGGCGGCTATTTTGGGAAGTGAATGTGATATGACATTATTGGGTGACTCTCCTAATTGTGGAAAAATGTTGATAAGTAAGAAAATTGGAGATGAAGAAATATATCTGATTAATCAATCTGTAACAGGATTGTATGAAAAGAAAATCAATCTCCATACGGTATGAGCTGGCGGACTGTTGTCATCTCAAGCAGTGCGAAGTTAGATTATCAGATGGGTTATTTGATAGTGAGAAATCAGGATGTTGTCAAAATACATATTAGTGAAATTTCTATATTGATGATTGAAACGACATCCGTTTCTCTTACTGCAGCATTACTTTGTGAGTTGACGAAAAAGAAAATAAAAGTGGTATTTTGTGATGAAAAAAGAAATCCTTCCTCTGAATTAATTCCATATTACGGAAGCCATGACACGAGTATGAAAGTGCGGAAACAAATTGCGTGGTCAGAGGATATAAAAACATCGGTATGGACGGAAATAGTTACTGAGAAAATCAGAAAACAGGCTGAAAATCTTGAAAGATGGGATAGAACGGAAGCTCAGATGCTTTATGAATATATTACACAGATTGAGTTTGGTGACGCAACAAATAGAGAGGGTCATGCGGCAAAAGTTTATTTTAATGCATTGTTTGGCTTGGATTTTACGAGAACAGCTGAAAACAGTATAAATGCTGCATTGAATTATGGCTACAGTTTACTACTTTCTACTTGCGCCAGAGAAACAGCCCTAAATGGGTATATTACGCAGATTGGATTATTTCATGATAATATTTTTAATCAATTTAATTTGGCATCTGATTTAATGGAACCATTTCGACCGATAGTGGATAATCTTGTAAAAACGATGCATCCAGATAAGTTTGAACATGATGAAAAAGTTGAAATATTAAAAATGCTGCAAAAAGAGATGATAATAGCCGGACGAAAGGAGTGCGTGAACAATGCAATGAAAATATACTGCCGGAGTATTTTTGATGCATTAAATGAGGGCGATATTTCATTGATTAAGTTCTATAAAGATGAGTTATAGGTATATGAGAATAATGGTTTTGTTTGATCTTCCGGTACTAACTGAAAAACAGCGCAGGGATTATAGAGAGTTTAGAAAGTACTTGTTAAAAGCAGGTTTTTTTATGATGCAGGAATCGGTGTATTGCAAATTAGTTCAAAATGCAGGAGTAGCAGATGTTGTTCAGGAGAGTATCCGGAAGAATAAACCGGGAGAAGGACTGGTGCAAATATTAAGAGTGACTGAAAAGCAGTTTGCAAAGATGGAATATGTGGTAGGAGAAAATAAGTCTCTGGTATTGGATACGGACGAAAGGCTGGTGATTTTATGAAGTTAGTAAATACTTTATATAATCTGGAATTTGATTTAATGGAGAATCAGATACTGGTTTTATCAATAGAGAATCATTTGGCGTATAGAAATATTCTGGAAGAATTGTGGAAACAATATAAAGGAGAAACGGGAAATTTTATTTTGTCAGATGGGGATAAGGAACTGAAAATGTCACAGAGGATAGAGTGCATTTATAATATTTTTAATATTAATACCAATGATCGTAAAATTATCTCTAAATTGTATCAGGAACTTACATATCAAAATGACGCACTATTACAAGAAGAAAGCATACGTTTTAAACAGGAATTGATGGAATATTTTGATAAACTCATTTCTACGGTACCATATAATCTAAAATATAATTTTGAAGTTGATTTATCAAGCTTAATGAAAGCGATATCAGTAGAAACGGATGTGGAATGTGACTCGTTACTTGAAAAAATGCTCCAATATATAAAACTCATGAATCAAATATGTGGAATTGATATATTTGTGATTCCGAATTTGAAGTACTATTTTTCAACGGAAGAGACCATGCAATTTTATCAGTTTGCAATGTATAATAAAATTTATATAGTTGTCATAGAACCAACACTATCACCGCATATGGAAGGTGAAAAAAGCTGGATAATTGATGATGATTTATGTATAATTGAACTGTAAGAATTAACGCTATATTCGCAATATAGTATAAGCTCGGAGATGACCTTAAAGCAATTTGAGGTTTGAGAGCTTTGTTAATTCGGAAAGATGTAAAACTGTTACTCCGGGGCAAACTGCTGGAGAAGAGTTTGAGAGCTTTGTTAATTCGGAAAGATGTAAAACTATTTCTCCAATGTCGCATACACGTCCAAGTTTGAGAGCTTTGTTAATTCGGAAAGATGTAAAACCGGTAACCGTTGGTTATTTTTTTAGGCCGCGTTTGAGAGCTTTGTTAATTCGGAAAGATGTAAAACTTATAAATGTTATAAATGGACTTGTAGGCGTTTGAGAGCTTTGTTAATTCGGAAAGATGTAAAACACGTTCATTGTTGGTCTGATTTTGGTAACAGTTTGAGAGCTTTGTTAATTCGGAAAGATGTAAAACTTTGCGGTTAATGATTGCATCAGCATATTAGTTTGAGAGCTTTGTTAATTCGGAAAGATGTAAAACTTAATGGCAAAGTCAAGTGTTCATGTAACGTTTGAGAGCTTTGTTAATTCGGAAAGATGTAAAACAAAAGTTATTCCATAAAAGATGAAGTGCTAGTTTGAGAGCTTTGTTAATTCGGAAAGATGTAAAACCAACCGCCAACGGTTATGACTGGAAAGACGGTTTGAGAGCTTTGTTAATTCGGAAAGATGTAAAACATGCGATTTTTACTTCTATGGATAACCGCAGTTTGAGAGCTTTGTTAATTCGGAAAGATGTAAAACTCTGCTGTTATCCCAAAGACAATTTTAAATGTTTGAGAGCTTTGTTAATTCGGAAAGATGTAAAACAATTATAGCCGCGATTCTCGGAAAAAGCGGGTTTGAGAGCTTTGTTAATTCGGAAAGATGTAAAACCGCGAGCAGTATCGTGTAATGTCAGACAGTGTTTGAGAGCTTTGTTAATTCGGAAAGATGTAAAACAAATTGTTACTGCGCTCATTTTGGCGGTGGGTTTGAGAGCTTTGTTAATTCGGAAAGATGTAAAACTATACCGCGTAGCAAATTCAATCACGTGGGTTTGAGAGCTTTGTTAATTCGGAAAGATGTAAAACCTAAAAGAGAATATGTCTTACTTGGAATTGTTTGAGAGCTTTGTTAATTCGGAAAGATGTAAAACAGCAGCAGTCCAAGTTATTCCCAGCATACCGTTTGAGAGCTTTGTTAATTCGGAAAGATGTAAAACAATGCCGACAGCGTTTGCAACGAGAGGTAGTTTGAGAGCTTTGTTAATTCGGAAAGATGTAAAACTAACAAAAGACTTATGTGCTATAACTCCGGGTTTGAGAGCTTTGTTAATTCGGAAAGATGTAAAACAAAAAGTAATCCAATGCGTTATGGCGCAAGTTTGAGAGCTTTGTTAATTCGGAAAGATGTAAAACTATATCATGCTATTATATTTACAGAACAGGGTTTGAGAGCTTTGTTAATTCGGAAAGATGTAAAACTCTATGGATGGTGTTAGACTTATGGATTTAGTTTGAGAGCTTTGTTAATTCGGAAAGA
>ERZ857785.3461-NODE-3461-length-11682-cov-3.240217_pt1 | contig 11682 bp, 9 predicted proteins | sample MGYA00519763_ERZ857785 | MGnify/ENA primary metagenome ERZ857785 (study PRJEB31778, sample SAMEA3449365) | human gut metagenome | biome: human gut; feature: human-associated habitat; material: faeces | place: United Kingdom | collected 2010/2012 ... | reverse complement strand
ACAAGACCAGCGGCGGCAGGTTCTACCGCAGCGCCATGCAGGGCGGCATGTGCGATGTGACCGCATTCAAAAGCGACAGTGGCAATCAGAGCTATGTTTCATGGGCCAATAAGGATGGTGCCACCTATATTTTCTGCGTGATGCAAAGCCCGGACACCTGCGACGATTTCGGCTACGCCAACCGTCGCCCGGCCCTGTGCGAGACCGTGAAGCTGATGGACTGGGTGTTCGACAGCTTTTCCATTCAGGCCGCGCTGGACACCGACCTTACGCTGGCCGAGATCCCGGTGAAGTATTCCTCCGATACCAGCTCCCTGCAGCTGTATCCCGCCGACAGCATGATGACCCTGCTGCCTTCCACCGGCGACGGCAGCGTGACCCAGAAATATTTCCACCTGCCGGATGCGGTCAGTGCGCCCATCCAGCAGGGCGATGTGGTGGGCACTGTGGAACTGAAGCTGGCCGGTGAGACCATCGGCGTGGTGGACCTGATCGCCGGGCAGGATGTCAGCCTGAACCCGCTGCTGTTCACGGTGGCGCGTTTTCAGGAATTCTTAGGCAGTCTGTACCTCAAAGTTGTGATAACGCTGAGTATTATCTCTGCCGCAATTTACTTTTTGTGGACGTTCCTGAACGGCTGGAACCGCCGCAAGCCCACCAGAAAGATCCGCCGCCGCTGAGCTTTGCACCGTTCATCCTCATTTTGTGGAAAAGTGATGCAAAAAGCCCCGTCAGCCTTTTCAGGATGACGGGGCTTTTGGTTGCGCCAGCAGGAGTCGAACCTACGATGGGGGAGTCAAAGTCCCCTGCCTTACCGCTTGGCGATGGCGCATCGTGCAAGATATTATACCATATTCTTTGTTTTTCCACAAGGGGAAGGTTCCACTTTTCCGCTTTTGCGGCGGCTCTGTGCCGCCTTTTGCAGCCTGCAATTTGTGAAAAGCCAATTTTTTTCATCATAACAACAAAATACGCCCATTTTGTTGCGCTTTTGTTACGCTACATGTGGTAAATATAGGATTGAATAAACCTCCTCTTCCCGGCTTTTTCGTCTACTGCCTCATGGCGGGGACATCGAGGTCTGTTCTGGTGTTTCCGTTCCCGGCAGGCACCACATCCCAATTCGTCAGGAAAGCGAGGAGTCATATGAAAAAGATCTTGAAAATGCTGGTCCTCGGTCTGCTCAGCGCTGCACTGCTCTGCTGTGCACTGCCCTCTGCCTTTGCCGCAGAAGACAAGGATTCGCAGGTCTACACCATTGGTCTGGATGCCATGGGCGGCAGCAGCTCCGCTGTGGCAGTCACCACCAATCTGAGCGGCAAACTCAGTGCCCTGCCCGCGCAGCCTACGCTGGAAGGCTACACCTTTGACGGCTGGTATACCGAGCCGGTGGGCGGCACAAAAATCAGCACCTCTACGGTGTTTACCGGTGATACCACTGTGTACGCACACTGGACCGTGAAAAATGCCACCACTTCCACCAGCACATCCACGCCCGCTCAGCCGGAACAGACCGCGCAGGAATACGATGACGGCCCGATTTTGAGCGTTCTGACGGTAGCCGGTGCTCTGATCACCACGCTGGCCGTGGCTGCCTTTATTTAAGTCTTTTCACACACTGTATCAATTTTATCAATAGAAAGGAAAATCTCCATGTCTACTATGAAACTGCCCGCAAACTATGCCTCCATCAGCGAAGAGGAAATGGTCTATCTGGACGGTGGTGCCCGCGACGCTTACAACAGCTTCCTGAATGTCGGTAAGGTGTTCAACGCCATTGCCCGCATCTTCTCCGGTGCAAGCTCCATCATCAACAATGTCAACGTGATCTACCAGTCCTTCCTGACTCTGGGCGATCTGCTGAAGAGCTTCTGATCCGGCTTCTATTTTCATCTGTTTTTCAAGAACTGTCTCCGTTGTGGGGACAGTTCTTTTTGTTTTTAACGCATTTTAATCGTTTACATCAAAAGAAACAATTTTTCTTTGGCTTTGGCAAAAAAATGCACGGAAAAGGCATTTTTGTTACGCTTTTGTTACGCATACTGTGCTAACATATAAGGTGGAAGGTCATTCATCAAACTGGCGCTTTCACGCCGAAAGCTGATATATCAAATGTGGTTTTGTGGTGCGAAAATTTTCGTATTTATCGAAAGTTTTCGTTCGCCCAATCCGACCACTTTTTGCGGGAGAAATCGATCATTATGCCAGACCGTGAACTGCGGCACATGCGCCGCACCGAATTAGTCGAGATCATTCTGGCGCTCAAGCAGAGCGAGGACCGGCTCCGGGCAGAAAACGCTGCCCTGTCTGCCCAGCTGCAGGAACGGCAGATCCATATTGAAAACGCAGGTTCCATTGCGCAGGCTGCACTGGAGCTGAACAAGGTGTTTGAAGCGGCGCAGGCTGCGGCTGATGAATACGTTGCATCGGTGCTCGCAGCAAACAAAAACACCGATGCCGCTGCCAGCGCTCTGCGCGCTCAGGCGGAAGCCGAAGCCCAGCAGATCCTTGCACAGGCACAGACCGAGGCTGCAAACCTGAAGGCCCGCACCCAGCAGCAGTGCGACGCGGAAACGGAAGCCGCCGCACGCAAGCGCGCCCAGACCGAAGCGGACTGCAAGGCAATGCTTGCCCGGACGCAGCAGGAGATCCAGCAGCGCCGGGCCGCTTTTGACCGCCGGGCCAGCGAACTGCTGGACGGCTATCACAGCACGGAATTCCTGCCGGAGGAGCGTGCCAAATGAAAGAGCAAAAGATCAGGTTCACGCCCATTCCATCCACAGCAGAGGTGGAAGCAGAGCGCGAACGTCTGGCCTACCGCAGCCGTTATATGCGGGTGCTGCGCAGCACGGTCTACACGCTGCTGGTGGTCGCGGCCGTTGCCGTGCTGCTGGCCACCCTGTTTCTGCCGGTGCTGCAGGTCTCCGGCGACAGCATGAACCCCACTCTGCAGGACCGGGACATCATTCTGCTGGTCAAGGACAGCGACATGAAGACCGGCGACCTTTGCGGATTTTACTGGCAGAACAAGCTTCTGCTCAAGCGCATCATCGGCCTGCCCGGTGATGTGATCGAACTGGACGAGGACGGTGTGGTCACTGTGAACGGCCAGACGCTGGATGAGCCCTATGTAGATGAACTTGCTCTGGGCGAATGCGACATCAAATTTCCCTATCAGGTGCCGGAAAACCGGTATTTCGTACTGGGTGACCATCGGGCCACCTCCATTGACAGCCGCAGCAGTGTGATCGGCTGTGTGGAAAAAAGTCAGATCGTAGGCAAGGTTTTTTTGCGGGTATGGCCCTTGTCCAGCTTCTCGTTGATCCACTAAGGAGGTTTAGGAATCATGCGGGATATTGTGAAAGAATATCAGAAAAAGTTCCGTCGGAACCACCAGCGCGCCAGACGCTATACTGCGCTGCTGCTGGCACTGGCGCTTACCACCAGCCTGTTCGTGAACTGGCAGCTGCACGGCGTGGGCATTGCCAAAACGGCCGAATATCTGTGCGGCGAGTTGGAGCACGAGCACACCGCTGCCTGCTATGAAAAGCAGCTGGTATGCGGCTATGAGGAAGGCGAACCGGAGGACTGGAACGCCACAAAGCCGGACGACAGCGCATTCCCTGATGCAGATTATGGTGTGGAGCAGAGCGATGCCGACATTGCCGCCTATTCGGCAGAGCCGGAGCCGGAGTACATTTTTGTGCCCCACCAGCACACCGACGACTGCTATCAGGAAGTGAAAACGCTGACCTGCTACGAGGAAGAGCATGTGCACACCGACGACTGCTTTGATCCTGAGGACGGCAGCCTGATCTGTGAGCTGTTCGAGCACACCCACGACGACAGCTGCTACACCACCACCTATGAGCTGGTGTGCGGTCTGGAAGAGGGCGAGCTTGTAGAAGAAGTGAACCCCGATTATGACCCGGTGGCCCTGTTTGAGGAGCCGGTGGCCGCAAAGCCCGTGGTGGTCGATCCTGTGATCGAGACCCCGGTGCACCACCACACCGATGCCTGCTACGAGGAAGTGCTGGTCTGCGGCCTGCCGGAGCATCACCACACGGTGAACTGCCTGTCTGACCCGCTGGACGGCACGCAGGACGAGGACGAATGGCTGGCACAGACCGGCACCACGCTGAGCGGCAACTGGGCCGACGACCTGCTGGCCGTAGCCGAGAGCCAGCTGGGATATGAGCAGAGCGAGCGCAACTTCCAGCTGGACGATGCCGACGGCGAGACCGTGCGCCACTACACCCGCTACGGCAACGACTACGGCAACGACTACGGCCCATGGGACGTGATGTTCCTTTCCTACTGCCTGAAATATGCCAATATCCCCCAGAGCGCTATCCCGCAGGTTTCCAGTGTGCTGTCTTTGCACAGCCAGCTGCGCAGCGCGCTGTACAACGAAGAGACCGGCAGCGGCTATGCCATGGATTTTGACGGTGATCTGCCGTCTGATGCCGCAATGCCCGGTGATATCGTCATTTACAATGGCACCGTGACCAAGGCCGTGGCCGCGGAAAGCCAGCCGTTGCAGGTGCAGGATGATTCCGCCGATGCCGACATTGCCCTGCTCTCCATGGATGCTGCGGCCACCACCGACACCGCGCCCCACATTGAGGAATACACCGTGGATGCCAGCACCGTTGGCATCGTGAGCGATGTGGACAAAGATTCCGGCACCCTGACCGTGATCTCCGGCGATGTGGATGGCAAGGTGGCTAAAGTCACGCTGAATGCTTCGCAGGTGACAACGCTGGTGTCTGTGGCAAATGCGCAGCAGGCCGATTACGGCGTGGCTACGCCGGATTACAAAGTTGAAGATGACGCAGGTGCCATTACCACCATCAAAGGTCTGGATGCACTGGATTACCTCACTGCTCTGGAGGTGCAGCGCAAGAATGGCACTGAATGCGAGGATACCAATGTCACCACCATTTCGGAGCTTCTGCACAGCAGCCTGACCGTCACAGATATCCCGGCCCAAGAGATCCAGGACAACGACTACTGTGTCCATGTTAAGCTGCCCAAGAGCTTTGATGTGCTGAACGATGAGCTTATCTCCGGCAAACTGGAAGATACCGGCAATTATGACACCTGCGGCAGCTACCAGCTGCTCAAGGGGAATGACGGCTGCTGGTACGCCGTGCTGCGGTACGACCAAGACTATATCAAGCAGAAAGAGGAGGCAGCCGCAGGCGCGGATACTTCCGATGCCAAGGTCACCAGCAACATTGCCTTCAATTTCCAGTGGAACCAGAGCGAGGTCACCAGCAGCGGCTTTAATCTGATCGAGGTCAACAAAGATTACGCCCTTGATATCACCATCAACCCGGATAAAACCCCCGATGAGGATCAAAAAGACGATAAGAACTATGACCTTAACCAGAGCGTGAAGGACCCGCGCTACAATGGCAGCGATGCCTACCTGGATTACACTGTTACGCTTGTGGTCCAGAACGAACAGGCCGGCCCGCTGACGCTTGCGGACAGCATGACCCTGCCCACCGGCGTAACCGCCGAATATGTCGAAGACTCGCTCCGGCTCAGCATGGAAAACGGCAATACAGCGCTCCGCATCACTTGGGAAGATGATAATGGTGAGCGCAAGATCACCTTGGGTTCTGCCGGTTCCCCCATTGCCGCAGGCACCTATTATATCCGCTACACCGTCAAGCTGAAGGACGTTGGCGAAACGGCTGTTGACGGTGAAGTAATCAATAACATCAGGATTCTGGACACGACCATCAGCGATGATGCCGAAGAGTCGGTAAAAACCGACAGCCTTGTGATCACCAGTCAGGCCGATCCGTCCGACTACGAACTTCCCTCTACCGGCGGGGCCGGTACCAAACTGTATACAGCAGGCGGCGGCGCGCTGATGCTTGCCGCTCTGGTGTGCGGGGTTTGCAGAAAGCACAGACGCGAAAGGAGGGCACGTTAAAAAGCCTGCATCCTTCCTGACACGGCGGCAAAATTGATTCTGCGCCGGAAGCAGACCCTGAAAATAGGAATCAGAAAAACTTGAAAGGAGACTTTCGCAAATCATGATGAAGAAAGCAATCAAAAAGCTGCTGGCCGCACTGCTGGCAGTTGCCATGGTGTGCGCCATGGCGATCCCGGCGTTTGCATACGACACTAAGGAGGACCTCAACACAAAACACGAGTACGACGCCTTCCAGATCTTCAATGGTGATGTTACGGGTAATGATACTGATGGCTTTAAGATTTCCAACGTTACGTGGGGCAAAAACATCCCTCATCCTGAGGATTTTCTGGAGAAATTGACGGAAGATTCTACCATCGGCGGTGAGTTTAAAACTGATTTCACTCCTCAGGAAGCTGTTGCGGTTATCAGCAAATGGCATGATTCCGATAATAACAGCATCGCTTTCGCGCGTTTTGTATGCAACTATATCTACACGGATTCCAATGCAAACCGGGAACCCGTCATTCAAGGTGGTCACACCGGTGGCTTCGAACTTCCAATGGCAGGTTATTATCTGATCGTTGATACTAGCCCCTTTAGCGGTGGCGATTCCTATCATGCCTACAATTCCTTCCTGCTGAAGGTTAACCAAAAAAACTATCACGTTCAAATTACGCCTAAGGTTGTAAAGCCCACTGTTAAGAAGGAAGTCTACGACAACGACGATGGAAGCTCTTCTGGTGACAATAACGGTTGGGGCAGTTCCGCTGACCATGCAATCAACGAAGAGTTCAAGTTCAGGCTGATTGCTAAGTTGCCCGAAAGCGAAAACAATGGCCATGCTTACGATTACTATGATAAGTACTCGGTTATCTTTCATGATACCCTGTCCGATGGCATTACTTATGACAGACCCGATAGTGTAGTCATTAAATCCAATGGCAAGACCTATGTTATCCCCAACGATTCTTCGAAGTATACTATCGGTCTTGAAAGTCAAAACTATCTTGTGGTAAAAATTCCTGATGTTAAGGCCTGTGCCAAAGACGCAGGGTTTGATTTGAATGACGGCGCTACGATTACGGTCACCTATACTGCACACCTGAACGAAAATGCCGCTGTCAATGGCTCTGCCGATAACAAAAACAGCGTACGGCTCCAGTACTCTAATAACCCCAGACCCGACGGCGAATACTGGGGCTACACTCCCAACTACACTCCCGAAAGCGAAGTCTATGTGTACACCTACCAGCTGAACAACACCAAGTATCACGATAAAGCTGAACATGGCAACGAGTTGAAGGACGTTGGCTTCCGTCTGTACAGCGATGCGGATTATAAGAATGAAGTGGAGCTCTACCAAGACGGCGAATTCTACTACCCCATCAAAAACGCATCCAATAAACAGGCTGTTGAAATGAAGTCTGCCGAGGATGGCACGTTCAACGTTAAAGGTCTGGACGCTGGCACCTACTACCTGAAGGAGACCAAAACTCCTGCCGATTACAATCCCTGCGATGTACCCCCTGTGATCATCAAGGCAAACCACAAAGGAAATCAGGTTGATCTGAACGGTTCCACCCTGTCTACCACCATCATCAACAACAAAGCCGGCGGCATTACCCTGCCCTCCACCGGCGGCATCGGCACTACCCTGTTCTATGTGGTCGGCGGCGGCCTGATGGTTGCGGCCATCGTTCTGCTGGTCACCAAGAAGCGCATGGAGAACAAGTAAGCTCCATTTCCCCCAAGAACCCGGAGCAAAGGGGCCGCAAGGCCCCCACTCCTATCCTTATAACATTAGGGAGTAGCCCATGAAAAAGAACAAAAGCACAATCATCCTGATCCTCGTCTTTTTCGTGGGTCTATCCGTGATGTTATACCCCACCATCAGCGATTACGTCAACCAGCTGCATCAGTCCCGTGCTGTGGCCACCTATGCCGAGGATGTGGACAAGCTGACCGATGCCGACTACAGCGCCTATTTCGAGGCGGCAGATGCGTTCAATGCGCAGATCGCCGCCGACCCGGACGCGCTGTTCCATGCCGACCGGTTCACCAGCTACAACGCCACGCTGGATGTGACCGGCACCGGCATTATGGGCTACATCACCATTGAAAAGATCGGTGTGGAGCTGCCCATCTACCACGGCACCAGCGATGGCGTGCTGCAGGTGGCGGCAGGTCACTTGGAGGGCACCAGCCTGCCGGTGGGCGGCGAGAGCACCCACGCGGTCATTTCGGCCCACCGCGGCCTGCCCAGCGCCAAGCTGTTCACCCATCTGGACCGGCTGGAGGTGGGCGACACCTTCACCATCACCGTGCTGGACCGGGAGCTGACCTACGAGGTGGACAAGATCTCCATCGTGCTGCCCACCGAGGTGGACGAACTGAAGGTGGTAGACGGCAAGGACTACGTCACCCTGATGACCTGCACCCCCTATGGCATCAACACCCACCGGTTGCTGGTGCGCGGCCACCGTGTCACCGCCCCGGAGAACCTCAAGCGCATCCGTGTTGCAGCTGACGCCACCCGCATTGAGCCCATCCTCATTGCGCCGCTGCTGGCCGTGCCGCTGCTGCTGCTTTTGCTCATCGGCCTGCTGGTCTCCGGCAGAAAACGCAAACAGAAATGACAAAAGCCGCCTGAAATACCCCCCGGCATAGACAGAGCAACCCCAGAGCTCTGTTTGTGCCAGGGGTATTTTCTCTCACAAAAAATTCGCCGTTTCGTAGCTGAAACGGCGAATCAAGTCTCTATTCTTTTACGGTGTGCGGATTATTTTTTCAGACGATGGTGCAGTATCACATCTTCTGCAAACCGAAAGACCGGGCGCTTCTGCCGGAGCTGCCCCTGCGGAACCAGGCGTGACCCCGGTGTTCACTCCACCAGCGCCACGGCCACGTCGTTGACGTTCGTGCCGGTAGCGCCCGTGCGGATGAGCCCGCCCACCGCCTGCAAAGCATGGTAGGCGTCGTTGTCGGCCAGCGCACGGGGCACGTCCAGGCCCGCCGCAGTGAGGGCGGCTAAGGCTTCACCGTCCGTGTAGCCGCCCGCGGCATCGGTGGGACCGTCGGTGCCGTCGCTGCCCACCGAGAAAACACAGCACCCGCGCAGCCCGGCCAGCGCCGGGGCTGCGGCTAAGGCAAGCTCCTGATTGCGCCCGCCCAGCCCATGGCCGGTCAGATGCACAACGGTCTCGCCGCCCGCGATAAAGGCCCACTTGCGGCCCTGCCCTGCGTGGGTGCGGGCAATGCTTCCCAGAAGGCTGCCGGCCTCCCGGGCCTCACAGCAAAGGCAGTCTGTCAGCAAAACCGGCTCGTACCCTTCGGCGCGGCAGGCGTCCGCAGCGGCACGGCACAGCTCCCGCACGCTGCCGGTGATTTTTGTGGTCACGTTGGGCAGCGTTTTGGGCGTTTCCTGCCGCAGCAGGGCCGCGGCAGCAGGGGAGAGCGCCAGCCGGTATTTTTCAGCGATGGCAGCAGCCTGCGCGCAGGTCGAGCTGTCCGGACAGGCCGGGCCGCTGGCGATCATATCGAGCGGGTCGCCGAGAATGTCGCTGAGCACCACGCTGTACACCGCGGCGGGCGCACAGGCCAGCGCGAACCGCCCGCCCTTGACGGCAGACAGCCGCTTGCGGATCGTGTTGATCTCAACAATATCCGCACCGCAGGCCAAAAGAGCCTGTGTGATGGCCTGCAGCTCCTCAGCGGGCAGCAGCGGTTTTTCAAACAGCGCGCTGCCGCCGCCGGAGAGCAGAAACAGCACGGTGTCGTCCGCCCGCAGACCGCTGACAAGCGCCAGCGCCCGCTGGGTGGCCGCAAAGCTGTTGTCGTCCGGCACCGGATGCCCTGCCTCGCAGCAGGTCACGCCGGGCAGCGGCCCCCTGACATGGCCGTATTTTGTGATGACGATCCCGCCGTCCACACGGCCCAGCACGGCCAGCGCCGCGTGGGCCATCTGCCACGCGGCCTTGCCCGCCGCCACGAGAAACACACGCCCCTGCGGGTGAAAATGCTCCAAAGCGCGGCGCACCGCCTCATCCGGCAAAACGGACCGGATGGCCGCTGTCCAAATTGATTCTGCGCGTTGGCGCAAGAGCTGCTCCATTGTGTTGCTCCTTTCCTTTCGTAAAAGCAGGGGACAGCCGCCCGGCCCACTGCGGTTTGTCGCACCGGGCGTTGTCAGGATATGCTCTGAGGCAACACCGCATAATTCCCGCCTTACGGCTTAAGCACCGCTCCGGCGACTGCGGTACGGCATCTGCGTTGCCAAAATGCTCGATAATACACAAAGTATTATCTGCGCTTTTGGCTTAGCAGCTGCCGCACCTCGCTCGCCGTATCGGCACTTAGAATTATGCGGTATTGCTCTGAATATTCTCTTACCCGCAGAGCATGACTTTGGCGGAGAAGGTGCCGTTCTGATGGGTAAAGGTACTGGTGCCGCCGGTTTTCTCCGCAATACGGGTGACGGACTGGATACCGATGCCGTTTTCCCTCCGCTTGGAGGAGCGGAAAACGCCGTTCTTTTCGTTGATCTCGCCGTCAAACGCATTTTCAACCTCGATCAGCAGAATCCGGTCGGCGTGAACACAAGCGGTTATTTCGATCTGCCGCTTGCCCGGTGCGGTGCGAAGGCTTGCCTCCAGCGCATTTTCCAGCAGGTTGGAAAGCACGAGACACATATCGATCTCGTCAACCGGCAGTGTTTCCGGCAGGTCGAGTCTGGCGCGGAAGGGGATCTCATCGCGCTTTGCCATGGCGCAGTAATAGCCGACAACACTGTCAGCCGCACGGTTTTCACAGAAGCACATATCAAGATTCGGGATGCGGGAGACGGTCTTTGCAAGGTAGCTTTTCAGGTTCTCCAGGTCACCTGCCTCGGCCAGCGCAGAAATTTGATTTAATTGGTGGCGCATATCGTGCCGTGCCTGCCGCGCTTCCTCGATGGCGGTCCTGAGGTTTTCATAGCGCTGCTGCTGCATCGAAAGAAACTGGTTTTCCTGCTGCAGCTTCGCATTGCGGTTGAGACTGGTTGCCATCAGCAGGAAAACTGCATTGAAGCAGAACATAAAGACCAGAAGCGCACTGCTCAGCACAATATAGCCCTGCAGCACGCGGCCTGTCTGGAGCGTTGACTGATAGCGCGGGATCATGAAAAGGTTCAAAAGGATGAACGCCAGCGGCAGGACCCAGAACACATACCAGGTCTGCGCAAAATTGTCGTCCTCGACCATCGCACGCACCGTATGTGTCGCAGGATAATACGCGGCCAGCACGATGACCCAGCAAACGGCGTTATAGAACACGCAGGCGCCCAGGCAGAGCCACGGTCCGTCCGGCGGCAGCTGCAGATTCCGGATGATCGCGGCGCTGACGGCACGGGAGAGGCTGTTCACGCACGCGAACACCGCGCAGACGGACAGCGCAATCGTGCCGGATTTCCAGAGGGAGATGGTAAGCGTTCTGGTATACAGGCAGATCGCAGCCAGTGCGACCCCCGCAAGGGCAAGGAACGTAGAAGCCCCAAGCCGATAGCAGGCAAGCCCGCTGCCGATGCACAGGCACGCCATCAAGGGAAAAAGCCAGGCGGCCAGCCTTCCGGGGGACTGCTTCAGATAGGTTTTTACAGGGAAATATCCAAGCAAAAGGCCGGGAAGTACGACGAGAAGCTCCAAAATCGGACGCAGAATATCCTTCATTTCATACGCTCCCTTTGCAGCAGAAATTCCATAAACGCCTGC
>ERZ857785.3454-NODE-3454-length-11719-cov-7.566615_pt1 | contig 11719 bp, 7 predicted proteins | sample MGYA00519763_ERZ857785 | MGnify/ENA primary metagenome ERZ857785 (study PRJEB31778, sample SAMEA3449365) | human gut metagenome | biome: human gut; feature: human-associated habitat; material: faeces | place: United Kingdom | collected 2010/2012 ... | reverse complement strand
CCGCTTAGGAGCTGCGTCGTGACGACGAAGAATTTTTTGGTACGGAAAATTTCCAAGAAGGGGCTCCACAGGAATTTGATCGTCCACGGCCACATGATAAGCGATGTCCAGAACGCGATTTGTGCGTCCGAGATCCCCAGATCCTTGAACAGAACCGCAGAGACCATGTTCAGAACCACAAACGGAAGGCCCATCGCAAAGTACAAACTCGGAACCCAACGGAGAGGAGAAAGCGATTGTCGGGAGTTTTGAGTAAGTTGATTCATTTTGTATACTATATATTAGATCCGACAAAACAATGCCATCTAATATATAGTTCCACAACTCAATAAGATTCCCTCTCCTAAAGCTCTTTTTTTGATTTTTTCTTAAAATTAGAAACGAGAAAAATTTGACCCAAGAACAGATCAGCCGATTATATTTCAGAATATACTATCAATAGCAATAAGAGCAAATAATCCTTCAAAGACAAGCGTAATTTCATTGCCGCCTGTTGTAATTCCCTATCTACTTTTTTGAGGTTGATGCATAGCATGTCAGCAATCTCTTTGTAACTTTTTCCCTCCAGTTTATGAGCTATGAATACCTGTTTGGTCAATTCCGGCATTTGTTCCAGTTGTTTGCGGCATATCTCGATGATTTCCCGCTGGAATAATTCGTTCGGATTGCAACTTTCGATCGTGCGGGTATAAAAATCCATCACTCCGCGCTCCTTCATCAGGATTTTCTCATACACGGCTTTCCCCGTATATCTATCCCGACGATATTTCAGACAGCGTTTTTTTACGACACCGAAAAGATAGGCCTCTATGCTCGTAAACTGTACAGTTTCCCGGTTCTCCCAAATTGTCATGAAACTGTCATGGACAATATCTTCTGCCGTATTTGCATCATGTACAAGGCTATATGCCACAGCATATAGTTTTCGCTGGTATAGGCGAAATAACTTGTCGAACGACTGCTGGGTCAGTATGATAGTATCCGGTTTCATTCCAAGAACAAAGATAAGAAAAAATTAAAAAGATTATAATGCAAAAAAAATATTTACCCATATAATTGACCTGCAACAGGTTAATTTAATAAAAAAAATTATTTGCAAAAAAACGCATTTTAGAGGAGGGAATCTTATTGAGTTGTGGAACTATATAAATAGATGCGATATTATGACAGAATGGAAAAAAAGGTTACAGATGCAATGTTATTCCGTTTCTTCGCAGAGCAAACGACTTTGGAAGAAACCGATATGATTTCGGCTTGGCTGAACGAAGATCCGGAAAAGAATCAGAAAGTTCTCGATAAAGCATATAATTTGTATGTATTGGGCATAATGTGTGCACCTAATCCGGAGGCGGGTATAAATAATTCACGCTCTTTCCTACGTTTCGGATGGCCGAAAGTGCTGCGTTATGCCGGAGTTGCTGCCGCCATTTTACTGCTCGGAATTGCTGTCGACCATGTGCTTTTGAGTCAACGCATGAACCGGTGGTTACAACAGCAAACGACTGTCGAGGTTCCGGCAGGGCAGCATATTCGCCTAACGTTGGGGGATGGCTCCATCGTGGAACTTAATGCGCAGAGCCGCATCGTTTATCCTGCGATTTTCCCAAAAGGGGAGCGGCGTGTCCAGTTGAGTGGAGAGGCCATATTCAATGTCGCCCATAACTCTGAATGCCCGTTCATCGTGGAAACTTTTGCCTGTGATGTAGAAGTATTGGGTACGCATTTCGATGTAATCGCCAACCAAGCGGAGAATCGTTTTTCAACAGCTCTGTTTAGCGGCCGGGTTGCCGTGACGAATAAAAAAAACGGAGAATCCGTCATTCTGCAGCCCAACGATATCGTCAATCTTCGAGATGGAGGGTTTCAAATCCAAGAACTTGAAGATAAAGACGATTATCTGTGGATGGATGGTATTATTTCAGTGTACGGAATGCCGTTTGAGCAGCTGATGAGCAAGTTGGAGCGTAGTTATAACGTGAAGATAGAGATTCGGCGCGAAACCATGCCCGTCGTAAAATACAAAAGTTTGAAAATCCGTGTTTCGGACGGTATAGACCACGCTTTGCATATGCTACAACTCGCCTCGGATTTCACCTTTGAACACGATGCTGTTACCGATGTAATCATCATTAAATAGTCCATCCAATTATTAACTTATCTCAAATTCTTTAGATGCCTATGATGTAAACCACGAACTATCAACTCTGAACATTTGCTTCCTGATATGAAAAACCGATGAGTGGGCGAACACTCACCGGCGTATAGTTCAATCAGGAATATTAACCAATTCCCAACCATTGAACCAAACTTGACAAATGTATGAATAAAAAGATTATTCAGCAAATCTGCCTGTCTTTTCTTTTAGTTCTTACGCTCGTCTGTATCCCTGTTACTGGGGTGCAGGCACAGACGCAGAAGGTTTCCATCAAGATGGAAAACGTGCGTATGAAGCAGGTAATGAATGAAATTGAAAGACAGACAAAATTTCTTTTCGGAATCAATGATGATGTAGATGTTAACAGGCTCGTTACGGTAAATGTGACGAACCAATCCTTGCAAGCAGCCCTCGACCAAATGGTCAAAGGGACGGACATCACCTATCAGATCAGTAGTTCCAACATCATTCTCTCAAAAAAACAGGCAAAGCTCCCTGTTGACATTTCCGGAACTATCCGCGATATCAATGGCTCCCCGATCGTCGGAGCGACCATTGTTATCCGGGGCACCTCAATCGGCATCAGCAGCGGTTCCGATGGCTCTTTCTCGCTTCAGATACCCCCCCCCGCTGCCTCCCGGCAATTGGAAGTCAGCTATTTGGGCTATGAGACTCTGGTGGTCGATGTGGGTAACCGTACTGCTTTCGACCTTACGCTTCAGGAGTCGTCCGCCGAGATCGAACAAGTCGTGGTCACTGCTCTTGGTATTAAACGTTCGGAAAAAGCCGTAGCCTACAACGTACAACAGGTCAAGGCCGAAGACCTCACGACCGTCAAGGACGCCAACTTCATCAACTCGCTGACGGGTAAGGTTGCAGGTGTCACGATCAACACCTCGTCGTCGGGAGTCGGCGGTGCATCGAAGGTGATTCTGCGCGGTAACAAATCCATTTCGCAGTCGTCGAACGCGCTTTACGTTATCGACGGTATCCCGATGTATAATTTCGGCGGTGGCGGCGGAACGGAGTTCGATTCGCGCGGTGCGACGGAGTCCATCGCCGACATCAATCCCGAGGATATCGAGTCGATGTCGGTGCTGACGGGCGCCGCAGCTGCGGCTCTCTACGGTTCGGAAGCCGCGAACGGAGCCGTGATGATTACGACGAAGAAGGGACAGGCTGGAGCGCTGAAGGTTACGCTTTCGAGCAATACGGAATTCCTGAACCCTTTCGTGCTGCCCGAGTTCCAGAATCGCTACGGCACGGGCCTGAACGGCACCCGCAGCGGCTCGGGGATTTACAGCTGGGGCGAGAAGCTGCTCCCGGCGGCCCGCTACGGTTATACGCCGAACGACTATTTCGAAACGGGACACGTGTACACCAACGCCGTGACCGTTTCCGGCGGTACGGACAAGAACCAGACCTATTTTTCCGCCGCATCGGTCAATTCCGACGGCATCATCCCCAACAACGAATACGATCGCTACAACTTTACTTTCCGCAACACCTCTTACTTTCTGAAAGATAAACTGCGGCTCGACGCCAGCGCCAGCTATATCTATCAGAAAGACCAGAACATGACCAATCAGGGCGTATATTCGAACCCGCTGGTCCCGGCCTATCTCTTCCCGCGCGGCGAGAATTTCGCGATTTACAAGAAATTCGAACGCTATAATCCCGGCACCAAACTCATGGAGCAGTTCTGGTCGGCGGACATGGAGGGCGGCGACCTGCGCATGCAGAATCCCTACTGGATCGCCTACCGCAACCTGCGCAATACCGACAAGAAGCGCTACATGCTGTCGTTCTCGGCCAGCTACGACATCCTGCCGTGGCTGAGCGTTTCGGGACGCGTGCGTCTCGACAACTCCAATTCGCTCTATACGCAGAAACTTTACGCCTCGTCCAACACGACCATCACCGACGGCGGCAAGAACGGCCACTATACCGAAGCCCGTGCCTACGATACGCAGACCTATGCCGACGTGATGCTGAACATCAACAAGACTTTCGGCGACGATTGGTCGCTCACGGCCAACGTCGGCGCTTCGCTCAACAACATCAAGACCGACGAACTTTCGTACCGCGGTCCGATTCAGGAGAACGGCCTTCCCAATATCTTCAACGTATTCGACCTCGACGACACGAAGAAGCGCGCCGAGAAGGTCGGCTGGCACGACCAGACGCTGTCGGTCTTCGCATCGGTCGAAGTGGGGTGGAAACAGATGCTCTACCTGACCGCGACGGGCCGCAACGACTGGGCTTCGCAGATCGCCGGGTCGCCCTCCAAGTCGTTTTTCTACCCTTCGGTCGGCCTTTCGTGGGTTCCCTCCTCGACGTGGGATTTGGGCAACGCCTTCTCCTACCTCAAGCTCCGCGGTTCGATCGCCTCGGTCGGCCTGCCGTTCCCGCGTTTCCTGACCACGCCGACCTACGAGTACGATGCTACCGGCAAGATATGGAAGGATAAGACGCACTATCCGATCGGCGACCTGAAACCCGAACGGACCATCACCTATGAGGTGGGTATCGACGCCCGTCTGTGGAAGAACATCAGCCTTTCGGCGTCGTGGTATTCCGCCGATACGAAGAACCAGACGTTCGACCCGGCGCTTCCGCCGTCGTCGTCCTATACGACCATCTACCTCCAGACGGGGCATGTCCGCAATACTGGCGTCGAGCTGTCGCTCGGCTATTCGAACCAGTGGCGCGATTTCGGCTGGTCGTCGAACTTTACCTTCTCGTGGAACAAGAACGAGATCATCGACTTGGCTTCCGGTGCGCTGAATCCCGTTACGGGCCAGCCGCTGAATCTTTCGGAACTCGACATCAAGGGGCTGGGCAAGGCCAAATACATCCTCAAGCAGGGCGGCACGCTGGGCGACCTCTATACCACTTCGGACCTGAAATTCAACGACAACGGTTATGTCGAGGTCGATAAGGCGGGCAACCTGCTTCTCACCGACGAGGGCGAGCAAATCTATCTCGGCTCCGTTTTTCCGAGCGAGAACCTCGCATGGCGCAACGACTTCCGCTACAAGGGGATCAACCTCGGCCTGCTGTTCACGGGACGCATCGGCGGCATCTGCTACTCGGCTACGCAGGCCAACATGGACCTGTACGGCGTCTCGGAAGTTTCGGCAGCCGCGCGCGATGCGGGCGGCGTGCTGATCAACGGCCGTGAGATGGTCGATGCCCAAAAATGGTATCAGGCTATCGGTTCGCAGTCGGGACTTCCGCAGTACTACACCTATTCGGCCACGAACTTCCGCCTGCAGGAGCTGTCGCTGGGCTACACGCTGCCGCGCAAATGGTTCCGAAACAAGATGGGACTCACCGTCTCGTTCGTGGGCCGCAACCTGTGGATGATCTACTGCAAGGCTCCTTTCGACCCCGAAGCCGTGGCTTCGACGGGGCTGAGCTATCAGGGCATCGACTACTTCATGATGCCGTCGCTGCGCAGTCTGGGTTTCAACGTGAAATTTGAATTCTAAACCATGAACAGCATGAAAAAGATAAATGCATACATGCAGCTACTGCTGCTTTCGGTAGTGCTGCTCAGCATTTCGTGTACGGGCGATTTCGAGAACATGAATCGCAATCCGAACGAGGTGACCGACGGGCAGATGGATGCCCTAAACTACAAGATCGGCACGAAATTCCAGTCGCTGCAGGGACTCGTGGTTCCCGTGCAGGAGCATATGTACCAGTTCAACGAAAGCCTGTCGGGCGGTCCGTTCGGCGGCTATATCGGAGCGACGGTAGACAGCTGGCTCACGAAGTTCGAGACCTTCAATCCTTCGGCCGACTGGCGCAAATGGCCGTTCGCCAACGTGATTACCGAGACTTACACGCCGTGGCGCGGCATCGTCACCGGTACGGACGATGAGGTGGCCGTCGCTTTCGCCAAACTGTTGCGCGTGGCGATCATGCACCGCGTCACCGACTCCTACGGGCCTATTCCCTATTCGAACCTCGAAACCAACGAGTCGATTACGGTGAAGTACGACAAGCAGGAGGAGGTCTATATGAAGATGTTCGGGGAGCTGGACGAGGCGATCGCCGCCTTCGCCGCCAATACGACGCTTCCGGCCGAGGCTTTCAGCCGCTACGACCGGGTCTACGGCGGCAATATCGCCCAGTGGCTCAAATATGCCAATTCGCTCAAGCTGCGCATGGCGATGCGCCTTAGCGAAGTGAAGCCCGACGTCGCCCGGACGAAGGCTGCCGAAGCCATCGCCGCAGGCGTCATCACGGCCAATGCCGACAACGCGGCCATGCACGCCGCCGAGAACCGCACGACGCTGATCTACAACGACTGGGGCGACCACCGCGTCGGCGCCGACATTCTCTGCTACATGACCGGCTACGAAGACCCGCGTCTCGAAAAGATGTTCCTGCCCAACGACAAGGGCGATTACGTGGGCATCCGTATCGGCATCGACGTCACGAGCAAATCGCAGGCGCAGGCCAAGTATTCGAACATGATCGTTACCAGTTCGACGCCTTACCTGTGGATCAACGCGGCGGAGGTGGCTTTCCTCAAGGCCGAATACGAGCTGCGCTGGGGAACGAAGGATGCCGCCAAGGCGCTCTACGAGCAGGCGATCCGCCTCTCGTTCGAGGACAAGGGCGCCAAGGACGCCGACGCCTATATCGCCGACAAGACCAGAAAACCTGCGGCCTATAACGATCCGCTGGGCAATTACAGCGCGACCGCCCTGAGTTCGATCACCATCGCATGGGAGGACGATTCCGCCGAAGGCGCCGACAAGGCGGCCATCAAAGAGCGCAATTTGGAGCGTATCATCACCCAGAAATGGATCGCCATCTTCCCGCTGGGTGTCGAGGCGTGGTCCGAGCACCGCCGCACGGGGTATCCGCGCCTGCTGCCCGCCGTCGAGGACAAGTCGGGCGGTACGGTGGATCTGGCTCAGGGCGCCCGCCGTCTGCCTTATCCCGTCGAGGAATACGACAAGAACAACGCCAATCTTCAGGAAGCCGTACAGATGCTTAACAGCGAGTCGCAGGGCAGCCGCAAGGGCGACGGTATGGGCACCCGCGTATGGTGGGACGTGAAACCTTATAACAACTAAACGCTATGAAACAGCACAGAATAATACGTTTCTCCGGTTTGTTCCTGCTCCTCGGCGTACTCTTCGGCCTTGCCGCCTGCAATGACTGGACCGAGATGGAGGCCGTGGACAACAACGTGAAGAAACCGTGGGAGCAGGACCCGGCCTTGTGGGCGGAATATACGGCCGCTCTGCGGGACTATAAAAAGAGCGAGCATTTCATCGTCTACGCCCGCCTGCACAACTCGCCCGAACCGGCGGCCAGCGAGAAGGACTTCATGCGCTGCCTGCCCGATTCGCTCGATATCGTGGCGCTGACCAATGCCGACAATTTCTCGCGTTACGATGCCGAGGATATGGCCGTCATGCGCGAGAAAGGCACGAAAGTGCTCTGGCAGGTGGACTATGCCGGACGTGCCGCCGAATTCGCCGACGCCGCGAAACTGGGCGCATGGCTCGACCGGGTCGTGTCGTCCGTCGCCGCCAACGGCATGGACGGCTATTCGTTCACCGGGATTCCCAACGCCGGCGATCCGGCAGCGGTGCAGGCCGCAGCGCTGATCGTCTCGAAACTCTCGGCCGACGAGAGCAAGCTGCTCGTCTTCGAGGGCAATCCGCTCTTCGTCGCCGAAGCGGACCGTGCGAAGGTGGATTATTTCATCCTCGACACCGAGAAAACCGAAGATGTCGGCGACGTGAAGCTGCAGATACTCAACGCCACGGGTTACGCGGCCGTTCCGGCTTCGAAACTCCTGCTGGCGGCCGAGGCCGGAGCGCCCCTCAAGGACGAAGACCGCGTGGAGTATGCCGCCGTCGAGGAGATGTCGCGCCGCGTGATAGCCTACGGTCCGTTGTGCGGATTGGGGGCCTACAACATCGGCAACGACTACTACAATGCGGACATGAACTACAAAATGATCCGTCAGGCCATCCAGACGCTTAATCCTTCTAAATAACCGACGCTATGAAATTAATACATAAATATCTCATACTGGGCGTTGCGGCAGCGGGGGCCTTTACGGCCTGCGATAACTATGATGCCGATGACCACAAGTTCGACAATGTCGTGTACCTCGACGTGTCGAAGACCGACGAGGTGCAGCCGGCCACCTTCAGCAACAATACGCCCACGGTCGAAAAGCCGATTCAGGCGACGCTGGCCTATCCCGAAGGGCAGGACGTCGCGGTGTCGCTCACGGTGGATCCGTCGCTCGTGGCGACCTACAACGCCCGCTACGGTTCGGACTGGAAAATGCTCGACGCGAAGTATTACGAGCTGTCGTCCGACAACGTGACCATCCATGCCGGCAAGACCGCGTCAGAGGTGGTGACGCTCCGCCTGAAAGGGCTGATGGGCGAAGGCGAACAGCAGACCGGCGCGCTGCCCATCGACGAGACCTACCTGCTGCCGGTGCGCATCTCCCATTCGTCGATGTCGGTGCTGAAAGGCTCCGAGGCCGCCTATTATGTCGTCAAACGCTCTTCGGCCATCACCGTCGCGGCGCAGCTTACGGACAACTGGATTGAATTCCCGTCGCTCGACAAGTACGGCGACAACAGCATGCCGTGGAATAAACTCCGGGCCATGACCTACGAAGCGCTGATCTACATCGACGATTTCGCGCTGACCGACATTCAGGGCAATCCGGTGAGCATTTCGACCGTGATGGGCGAGGAGGACTATGCGCTGCTGCGTATCGGCGACACGAATTTCGAGCGCGAACAGCTGCAGTTCGACGGTTCGGGCGTCGGATTCGGCAAATTCCCCGGACGCGACAACACGAAGGTCCTCCAGAAGGGTTACTGGTATCACGTCGCCTGCACTTACGACCAGAACACCCGCGTCGTACGTGTCTATGTCAACGGCAGGATACAGAGCGAGGGGACCGAGATGGGGCCGGCCGCACTGGACGACAAGAACTTCATCCACCTGGCCCGCCGTGCGCTGTACGACCTGTGGGACAACGAAACTAATCCGGGTAAGAAAAATGAATACAAAACCCTCGGATACGATACGTATAGCGAAGCCCGCCAGTTCTTTATCAGTTATTCGTACAACGACTACCGTCCGCTGAACGGCAAGATCGCCGAGGCGCGCGTCTGGTCCGTCGCCCGCACTCCCGAACAGATCTGGGAGAACATGTACAACGTCGAGAACCCGAAGGACGACCCGACGCTGCTCGGTTACTGGAAATTCAACGACGGCAAGGGCAATACGGTGAAGGATTACTCGCGCTACGGCAACGACGGTCAGGCGAAATACGACCTGAAGTGGCCCGACGGCATCGAGATTCCGAAAATTAATGAAGTGGAGGAATAAATTATGAAGACGCAAAAGATACAGAATTTATTAGTAGTGACGCTTTTCTGCGCGGCGGCGCTCGCGGGCCTTACGGCCTGCGACGCCGACCCCGTGGAACGCGAAGGAGGCAAACTGCCCGACAAGGACGGGCTTGAGAATACCTACGGCATGCTGCGCAGTACCCGGAGCGTCCGGGACGAGGTGCGCGTATTTCTGACCGAAGGCAACGGATTCGTGACCGATAACTTCTATTATCAACTCACCAGGCCGCTCGGATCGGCGCTGTCCCTCGAAGCGGCCGTGAAAGCCGGGGAGGGCGAGACGGAACGCACTCTGCTGCCCGAAGCCAATTACGACTTTCCCGACGGCAAGAAGCTGGACATTGCAGGCGATGCCCAGCATTCGGCGCTCAAACGTATCCGTTTTTTTGCCGAGAATCTTGCTCCGGGCGAGTATTACCTGCCCCTGACGGTCGCTGCGGACGCTGCGGATGCCGAACGGCAGACTGTCAATTACCTGCTTACGGTCCGCGGTCTCCAGATGGGTGAGTACAAACTCAATCAGGAACAGGTGTTCACGGTATTTTACCTCAATACCGCTCTGTATCAACCCTTGCTCGTAGATGAATACCTGATGTCCAAACTGGACGAAAATTGGGAAAATGCATGGCCGGAACGACCCGACGGTACGAGAACCATCGGCGATATTGTAAATCTGCGTACGGTCGTACTCGATTACGACGCTGCAACGTCGCGGGCTTTACTGAATCTGGGTGCCGACATGCGCTATGTCCTCGGCCATGCGACCAAGTATATCCGTCCGTTGCAGGATAAGGGCCGCAAGGTCTGCATCAGCATCGAAGGCGGCGGCAAGGGATTGGGATTCTGCAACCTCACCGATGCGCAGATCGCCGATTTCACGGCGCAGGTGAAGGCGGTCGTTACCGAATACGGACTTGATGGCGTGAATTTCTGGGACCGGAATTCCGGTTACGGCAAAGAGGGCATGCCGGCGATGAATACGACGTCGTACCCCAAACTGATCAAAGCCGTGCGCGAAGCGCTGGGCGACGGACTGCTCGTAACGCTTACCGACCATATGGAGCCTACCGAATATTTCTGGGATACTGCGGCTATGGGCGGCATCGAGGTCGGCAAATACCTCGACTATGCGTGGTCCGGCTATCTGGATAACTCCAAAGACATGCAGATCGTCGATCCGTGGCATCAGGGCGCCGCGTTTGTTTCGGCGGAATGGCCCCGCAAGCCGATCGCAGGACTCGCTCCCGCCAAATACGGATGCGTCAATATTCCGTGGTATACGGGAGAGGCGGAAACAACCCCGACTGAGCGAATCGCACCTGTCTTTCTCTGGCGCGATGCCGGCTATAAACAGAGCAATATTCTGGTTTTCGAAGAGATGCGCACGGTTCTTCAGGACAAATACGAAAGTACATGGACCAGCAGTATCACGGATGGATATAAATTCTTTGCTGACGACGGAGTTTACCTTATCGACGAAAGCCCTTGGGGTAAGAATTACTTCTCGGAAAATGAGTATATGTTCGATGCTATTAAGCTGGGAGAGTTAGCGGATGGTAGGCGCGGATATAATAAATGGACAAAAGATTGGTAATGAATGAAGTCAGAAAAATGCCGGAAAAGTTCCGGCAGAATTATAAAAACCTTTAAAAACTTTATGCGTATGAACAAACCCCAAGAACAAATCACTCCTTGCAACAACGCTCCCGCCAAAGGGGGAAAATCAATTACTAACTTAAATTGTGGAAGCCGTTTGGTTTTTACGGCAGAAACAACGCTGCAACCGGAGTGTTGCAGCGTCGTTTGCGGTGTAAGGCGTGTTTTGCGCCGGGGCTTCTTTACGGAAGAGCCGGCGATTCGGCGGCCGTCTGACCGCCGGATTCCGGGCGTCAGATTTTGTCCAGCTCCACGGTGAAGTGCCGCAGGATCGGCGCCTCGAACGTGATGCGGTAGCCGGTGGTGATTTCGGCGCGGCGTTCGTAGATGTTGCGGCAGGCGGCGGCGATCACGCGGATGTGGTTGTCCGAATAGACCCGGCGCGGGATGGCCAGACGCAGCAGTTCGAGCCGCGGATAGCGGTTCTCGTGCGTGTCGGGGTCGCGGTCGGCGAGGATCGAGCCGATCTCCACGCCGCGGATGCCCGCTT
>ERZ857785.3445-NODE-3445-length-11753-cov-3.765943_pt1 | contig 11753 bp, 11 predicted proteins | sample MGYA00519763_ERZ857785 | MGnify/ENA primary metagenome ERZ857785 (study PRJEB31778, sample SAMEA3449365) | human gut metagenome | biome: human gut; feature: human-associated habitat; material: faeces | place: United Kingdom | collected 2010/2012 ... | reverse complement strand
CTTTTCCCGGAAGGATTTTATGTTCTACCGTCATCGGTGCATGAAGTTTTAATTGTTCCGGACAATGGTGAGTTTGATCCTAGAATACTTGGTGAAATGGTACGGGAAGTGAACCAGAAAGAGGTAGACCGTCAGGAAGTACTATCAGACAGAGTTTACAGTTATGACAAAGACAAACATCAGATCCGTCAGGAACCGGAGTCCATACAGCGAAGAAAGGAGTTAGAACGTTGAGAAAACGTAACATACCAATTCTTTTTCGGTTGAATCAGAAAGAAGCGGAAGAACTGGAGTGGAAAGTGAAACGGAGCGGACTGAACCGGGAAGCCTATCTGCGGCAGTTGATTTCAGGTGTTGTGCCGAGGGATGCACCGCCACCAGATTATTATTCTATGATGCGGGAGCTGCATAAGATTGGAAATAACTTAAATCAGATTGCACAGAAAGCACATGTGTTAAATGTGATAGATGTGCAGCGTTACGATCAGGAAGTGCGGAAGTTCAATGAAGCAGTCCGTAAGATTACAGAAGCAGTAATACTTCCGGAAAAAAATGAATCATGGCAGTGACATCAATCTGGAGCATTAAAGGTTGGATTGGAAAAGTAATCAATTATGCGGAGAACCCGGACAAGACGAAAGAGAATAACGAAGGGCAGATAGTCGAGGATCAATCACGATCCGCACAAGGACTGGAAGATGTGCTTACCTATGCAGTGAATGCAGAAAAGACCAGACAGAGACAATCTGAATCAATGGAAATAGAACTTGTCGGAGAATCGGAAGAACTGATGGAACAGTATGTATCTGGAGTGAATTGTGCACCGACAACCGCCAGAGAAGAAATGATTGCAGTCAAAAAGCGTTTTGGAAAGGAGGACGGAATTGTTGCGTTTCATGGCTACCAGTCTTTTGCACCGGGAGAATGTAATCCGGCAATGGCACATGAGATTGGAAAGAAGCTGGCAGAAGAATTGTGGGGCAGTCAGTATCAGGTATTGATTGCGACTCATTTGGATAAGGCGAATCATCTGCACAATCATTTTGTGGTGAACTCAGTTTCATTCCTTGACGGGAAAAGATACCACAGGACAAATCAGGATTATCGGGATATGCGAATGGTGTCGGACCGGTTATGTAAAGGATACCAGTTATCGGTTGTCGGGCAGCCGGAACAGGGAAAAGGAAAACATTATGCCGAGTGGCAGGCAGAACAGGAAGGAAAGCCGAGTTATCACAGCATGGTAAAAGCAGATGTTGATGAAGCAATCCGAAAAGCGAGGACTGAAAAACAGTTCTTTTTTTATTTGCGGGAAAAAGGATATTCTTTTAAGTTCGGGAAAGACATTACCATTCGTCCGGAAGGGCGGGAGCGTGGTCTGAAGTTAAAGCGGAATTTTGGAGAGAATTATTCACTGGAAGCAATCAGGGTTCGGATTCTGGAAGAAAATGAATTACCTGCCGAGAAGAAATTTCCGGTTCAGAGACATTACTGGATTCGGGTATCCGGCAACTTCAAGCAGACAAGAAAAATCGGAGGACTTCGGGGATTGTATCTGCATTACTGTTATCTTTTAGGAATCCTACCGAAGAATCGCCTGTCAATATCTGCTAAACAGGTGCATGTATTGTTCCGGGAGGATTTATTAAAACTGAATACCGTTTCTAAAGAAACGAAGCTGCTTTGCCATTATCACATTGATACTGCGGAGCAGCTTTTTTCATTGAAGGACCATTTACAGAAACAAATGGAGCAGTGTGCGGAGGAACGGAAGCACTTGCGTTATAAGATTCGGGCAGACAGACCGGAAGAAGAAATACAGGAAATGAAGGAGCAGATAAAAGTTCTGACAGAGAAAATTGGAACGCTCAGAAAGGAGGCAGCACTTTGTGATGGAATCGCCGCACGTTCCAAGGTAATCGAAGAAAAATTTAAGATGGTGCGGGAAGAAAAAGAGAAGAAGGAGGAACAAAGCCATGAACACATCAGGCGAAGCCGCTGATCAGGTGGTACGAATGTCGTTGGAAGTCGGTGAAGCAGCATTGAAGATCAGTGGCACAGGAGCGAAGCATCTGGCAGTGATGCTGTATGCAGTCTTAAAAGAGAAGAAAAAGACAAAAGGCAGAGTAAGACTTGAAACATTGGTTAAATCAGGTAGACCACTGACGGTATTTTCAGTGAAAGAAAGTGATCTGAAACAATTTGTTCAGGAAGCAAAACGATATGGCGTGTTGTACTGTGCAGTCCGAAATCCAAGAGGAAGCAGTGACGGATTGATAGATGTGATTGTAAAGGAAGAAGATGCACCAAGAATCAACCGTATCGTAGATAGATTCCAGTTTGCATCCGTAACAGAAGCAGCGAAGATTAAGACGGAAATTGAGCGGACACGTGCAGAAAAAGCAAAAGCCGGAAAATCAGAGAAGCAGGAAAAGAAGCCGGAAAAAGTACAGGTTCAGCAAGAAAAACAGGGACAGGCAGAGCCGGAAAAAGATTATCCGCAGAAATCCAAGGAGGATCAGCTTATGGACGAGTTGTTTGGAGAGTCGGTGAAGAAAGAGGGTAAGGAGCAAAACCCCTCTTTGGCAAAGACGACCAAATCCCGTCTGTCCGAGCCTACCTCAAAGAAGCAAGAGAAAACCGCAGAGGGTACTTCTAAGTTATTTACCCCGGAAAAACCAGAGAAACCATCGGTCAGAAAGGAACTTCGGGAAATACAGAATGCAAGGAAGAAAGAAGCGGAGCGGCGTGAGAATAGAAATGATCCGGTGAGAAATCAGGGAAATAAAGACCGGAATCAGATTCTCCACCAGCAGCCACAACAGAAACGAAAACCAAGGAAAGGGAAAGAGAGGTAAATTTTATGGATAATAGTTTTGATTCTTTATTAAATGCATCGGCTGTACCACAGGATGAAAAGGTACAGGCATTTATTGCGGAAAGCAAAAATAACAGGAATCGCTGCTATGAGTTGTCAGAGCAGGTAACCGCACAAGTGGCAACGGATGGGAAAATGCTGCAGAAGTATCTGGATGTACAGAGTACCTTTGATCGATATACTACCAATAATGCACTTCTGATTCTGGCACAAAGACCAGATGCACAGAAATTAGGTGACTATGGATACTGGAGAGATCATGGATTTTATTTAAAACGTATGGAACGACAGAATCCAGTTCTGATTTTAGAGCCAGGAAAAACATATAAGCGTGAAGATGGTACAGTTGGAAATTATTATAATGCGAAAAAGCTATATGATATTTCTCAGACAACAATGTCCGATACTACAATTCAAAAGTCAGAATATGAAGAACATGATTTAATCCGGGCGTTAGTCAGTACCCCTCCGGTAAATATTGTTGCAGCAGAACCAGAACAGATGCCGGATGAAAAAGGAGCATTTTTTAAACCGGAAGAAGGTTGTATTTATGTAAGAAAAGGGATGAGTGCACAGGAAATCTTTCAGAATCTTGTGCCGGAATTGGTATTTGCCGGATATGCGGATGGAAATCCACACTATGATAAAAATGAAGATGCATTTCATGTATCGTGTGCGTCTTATATGTTGTGTAAAAAATATGGAATAGATACCAGTCGATATGATTTTTCACATGCACCAGAGTTCTTTGAAAAAATGGAGACTCAGGAAGTGCGGGCGGAACTTTCCAGAGCCAGAGATGCAGCGAATGCAATTTCTGCAAGAATGGCAAAGGTACTAGATCAGAATCGGAATGCAACTTACCGACAGTCAGAGACTGAAAAAACCGGGCACGACAGTCCTGAAAATGAGAAAACAAAGAAAGAAAATCCAGAGCCTGAAAAGAAAGAACAGAAATCCAGAGGACAACATAGAAAAGAAGCACGCTAGAAAAATTCGGGAAAGGAGAATGCAAAATGAGCAGTGATACGATTACGTTAGAACTGGACAAATATGAGAGCGGCGTAGTGTTCCATTCCCTGAAGGACAAGCGGAATCAGATGCTGAAAGAGGGAAAAGATACGGAGCTTGTCGATGATGTTTTAATGAAAGTCATTGAGAAAATCGAAGTACCGCCGGAGAAGGAAAAGCGAGGACGCAGAAGCCATGAAGAACGATGATGAGCAGAGCAGTCTGATGTTGGCGGTAATTGGAATTATCCCGGTTATCTGGTTTGCGTTACTTGTCGCACCTTATCTTTCGTCTGGTCTTATGGGGATTCTGGATGGAGTCCCGGAAGCAATGAACCATCCGTTTTCCATTCGGTTATGTGGGGACAGTGTAAAAACTGTCCTTATTTTTTTGCTGTCTTACGGCATGGGAATCGGGATTTATATTTCTACCAAGAAACATTACCGACGAGGTGAAGAACATGGTTCTGCTAAATGGGGAAATGTGAAGAAAATTAATCGCAGATACAGGGAGAAGCGATTTACAAAAAATAAGTTGCTGACCATGCATGTGCAGATCAGTTATAACATGCGGAAACATTTGCGAAATGTATTGACGGTTGTGATTGGTGGTTCCGGTTCAGGAAAGACCAGATTTTTTGCAAAGCCGAATCTGATGCAGGCGAATACTTCTTTTGTGGTTTTAGATCCAAAAGGAGAAAATCTAAGAGATACTGGGTATCTTCTGGAAGAAAAAGGATATGAGGTAAGAGTGCTTGACCTGATCAACATGGAAAAGAGCCATTGCTATAACCCGTTTGTATATCTGAAGGACGATAACGATGTGCAGAGATTGGTAACGAACCTATTCAAAGCGACTACACCCAAGGGAAGTCAGTCAAACGATCCGTTTTGGGATACTGCAGCTTCCATGCTGTTGCTGGCACTGATTTTCTATTTACAGTATGAAGCACCAGAGGAAGAACAGAATTTTCCGATGGTAATGGAAATGTTACGTGCCGGAGAAGTCAGAGAAGACGATGACCAGTATCAGTCACCACTTGATGAATTATTTGAGCGGTTGGAAATGAAAAATCCAGAACACATTGCAGTGAAGTATTACAAAGATTATCACTCTGGTAGTGCAAAAACATTAAAGTCCATTCAGATTACACTTGCAGCAAGACTTGAGAAATTTAACTTATCCAGTCTGGCAGCACTGACCGCAACGGACGATTTAGACCTGCCATCACTGGGAGAGCGAAAAGTGGCTTTATTCGCGTTAATCCCGGACAACGACACCAGTTACAACTTTCTGGTGTCAATTTTGTATACCCAGTTATTTCAGCAGTTGTTCTATCTGGCAGACCATAAATATGGAGGGAGACTTCCGGTTCATGTGCATTTCCTCATGGACGAATTTGCAAATGTTTCACTGCCTGATGACTTCGATAAGATTCTGTCTGTGATGCGTTCCAGGGAAGTGTCAGTCAGTATTATTTTGCAGAATCTGGCGCAGTTAAAAGCATTGTTTGAGAAGCAGTGGGAAAGCATTATGGGAAATTGTGATGAATTTTTATATTTAGGCGGCAATGAGCAGGGAACACATAAATATGTCAGCGAACTTCTTGGCAAGGCAACGATTGACACGAACACCTATGGAAAGTCAACGGGACATTCCGGGAACTATTCCACCAATTATCAGAATACAGGGCGGGAGCTGATGACACCCGATGAAGTTCGCATGTTGGATAACCGATATGCGATTCTTTTTATTCGTGGAGAAAGACCAATTTTAGACGAGAAATTTGATATTTTAAAGCACCCCAATGTGGGACTTACAACTGACGGAAACGGAAAACCATATCTGCATGGAGCAGTTGACCGGGCAGTGGCAAGTATTTCACTGGGAGACAGCTTGGAAGGCGAGTTCACAGATGATTCTCTGGAAGTGGAAGATTATGAATTATTATCCGATGAAGATCTGGAAGAAATCATTCAGAAATATCAGTAAATCCAAGAAAAATATATAGGAGGCTATCAAAAAAATGAAGTTAGATATGCGAAAGAAGCAGGAGAAGAAAGAAACAACAAAATCAACGAAGAAGCTGCCAATGACAGCAAAAATGAAACGTGCCATGGCAGTGTATATTGCAATGGTACTGATTATGACAGCAGGAGCAAGTACCGTATTTGCGGCAGACGATCCACTGACCGTTATCAATAATCTGTCCACGTTTATCTTTGGACTGATTCGTGCCATCGGAATGATTTTGTTGGGATTTGGAATTGTGCAGGTCGGTTTATCACTGAAATCTCACGATCCAAGTCAGCGAGCCAATGGATTCTTAACATTAGCAGGTGGTGTAATCATTACATTTGCAAAAGAAATCCTGAATCTGATTACAGGTTAAGAAGAATAGGAAATAAGGAAACGGGACGGTGCAGGCCCGAAAGGAATCGCACCGCCCAGGCTAAGACAGGAGGTGTTTAGAAGGTGTCAGATAACTGGGTAGTACAGAACTTGCAAAATGCCTTGGATACCTGGAACAGCAAACTTGCAGAAATCTGGCAGATACTCACACAGTCACCGGAAACCTTTAAGGGTGGCGGTATCTGGCAGGTGATTGTGCAGATCCATGGAGCATTGCAGGCAATCGGCTATGCTTTGTTAGTGCTTTTCTTTGTAGTCGGAGTGGTCAAGACTTGTGGAAGTTTTACAGAGGTAAAAAGACCGGAACATGCATTGAAAATTTTTATCCGTTTTGCGATTACAAAAGGCGTAGTCACGTATGGACTGGAGCTGATGATGGCATTATTCAATATCATACAAGGAGTGACCAGTACGATTATGCAGACCGCAGGATTTGGAAGTACGGAAGATACCGTTTTACCGGACGAAATCATAGAAGCGGTAGAAGATTGTGGATTTTTTGAAAGTATTCCTCTATGGGCGGTGACGTTGATCGGTGGACTTTTTATTACAGTTCTGAGCTTCATTATGATTATGAGTGTATATGGAAGATTTTTTCGATTGTATCTTTACACAGCGATTGCACCGATTCCATTATCTTCATTTGCAGGAGAGCCGAGTCAGAATATCGGAAGAAGTTTTTTGAAGTCATACGCAGCAGTGTGTCTGGAGGGAGCAATCGTGGTACTTGCCTGCATTATATTTTCATTGTTTGCATCATCACCGCCAGTTGTCAATCCAGATGCAGCAGTAGTCACTATGGTGTGGAGCTATATTGGAGAGTTGATTTTCAATATGCTTGTACTGGTCGGTGCGGTGAAGATGTCAGACAGGGTAGTGAGGGAAATGATGGGATTATAAAAAACAGAGTATGTATGGTAAGAAACCGTACATACCCTGTTGTATGTTATGAGCCTATTCTACAATGTCTTTGCTGTCATTATATCTCATATTTCCCTGAGAATCGAAATGAACAGAATCTAATGGAATCCCTCTTTGTCTGGCACGAGAAATCTGGAAGGACATATCGTCTTTCATAACTTTGTAGTATTGATGTTCCTGCCATTTGCGTCGCAGAGCAAAAATCCAGCTGAGAACAGAAAAGGCAGTCAGCAGATAGAGGATTGCAAATGCAAGTTTCTCATGAGTTGCTGCCCATGGATTCAGAATCGTGGAAACAGCAAGGAAGTATAACAGCGGTAAGGTCAGATTTAATCTGGCAGCAATCCGAAACAGCAGAGAAATCAGGAATAGAGCAACGGTAACAACAAGTGAAATCATAACAGTGATTGGCATAGGTCAGTCCCCCTTTCATTTACCCAAAGTGTAACAGAACAGAAAAAATATAACAAATGTGCGATTTGGAGGTGTATCGTTTTGGAAGTAAAAATTAACAAGGAAATCAGGGATTACACGGAAGCAATCTTTTTCGGATTGTCCCTAAGACAGTTTATCTTTTCAGGATTAGCCTGCGGGATTGCCGTTGGGCTTTATTTTTTGCTTCACCCATACATGAGCATGGAAACAGTGAGCTGGATTTGTGTACTGGGAGCTGCCCCATGTGTAGTGTTCGGGTTTGTAAAATATCATGGAATGACAGCGGAGCAGTTTATCTGGGCATGGATAAAATCAGAAATCCTGATGCCGAAAAAACTGGTGTTCCGGTCAGAAAATCTTTATTTTGATGCAGTAGAACCAGTCATTAAAAAATATGAGAAAGAAAGTCTGAAGAAGGAGGGACGCAAGAAAAATGATAAAAACGCTGAGTAATATCTTCAAGCAGGATAAAGAAAAATTTGTAATTCCAAGAAGCGTACAGCAGGTAATTCCCATCGAGACCATCTGGTCAGAGGGGATTTTTAAAATCGGGAGAAATAAATTTGCACGTACTTATAAATTTACAGATATCAACTACGCGGTGGCAAGCAAAGTAGATAAGGAAACCATGTTCCTGGAATATATGGATTTATTAAATTCTTTCGATTGCGGTGGAACAACAAAAATAACGATCAATAATCGCCGCTTGAATAAGGTGGATTTTGAAAAAGCAATCCTGATTCCGATGCAGGAGGACGGACTGGATTTATATCGGAAAGAGTACAACAATATGCTTTTAGATAAGGCAACCAGTTCCAACAGCATGGTGCAGGAAAAATATGTGACAGTATCCTGCTATAAGAAAACAATCGAAGAAGCCAGAACGTATTTTGCACGAGTGACAACAGAGCTGAACAGTCATTTTGCAAGATTGGGTTCCAAATGTGTAGAGATAAATGGAGAAGATAAGTTACGGATTCTGCACGATTTTTACCGTACAGGAGAAGAATCTGGTTTCCATTTTGATATTCAGGAGAATATGAGAAAAGGACACAGCTTTAAAGATTATATCTGTCCGGATACCTTTGAATTTGAAAAAGATTATTTCCGCATGGGAGAGCGTTACGGAAGGGTACTCTTTCTTCGGGAGTATGCTTCTTACATTAAAGACGATATGATAGCAGAACTGACCGACATGAATCGAAATCTGATGTTGAGCATTGATGTGATTCCGGTTCCGACTGATGAAGCAGTACAGGAAGTGGAAAAACGTCTGCTTGGCGTGGAGACAAATATCACAAACTGGCAGAGACGGCAGAATGCCAACAATAACTTTTCCGCAGTGATTCCTTATGATTTGGAACAGCAGAGAAAAGAAAGCAAGGAGTTCATGGACGATTTAACCACACGTGACCAGCGTATGATGTTCGGTGTACTGACTATGGTGCATACTGCAGAATCGAAAAAGCAGCTTGACGCAGATACGGAAACACTTCTGACAATTGGACGGAAAAAGTTATGCCAGTTTTCGATTCTAAAATTTCAGCAGATGGACGGACTGAATACAGCACTACCCATCGGACACCGGAAGATTCCAGCAGTCCGCACACTGACTTCGGAGAGTGTAGCAGTGTTGATGCCATTCCGGGTGCAGGAGATTATGGACGCAGGCGGCATCTATTGTGGAGAAAATGCAATCTCTCACAACTTAATCATGTGCAATAAAGAAAAACTCTTGAACCCGAACTCATTCCTTTTGGGTGTGCCGGGAAGTGGAAAATCCTTTAATGCAAAAATGCAGATTGTATTCCTGGCACTGGCAACGCAGGACGATATCCTGATTTGTGATCCAGAGCGAGAGTATGCATCGTTGGTTGAAGCAATGGGCGGAGAAGTGGTTCGTATTGCTGCAGGAAGCAGGGACCACATCAATGCAATGGATATGGTAGACGGATATGGAGATGGCGGTGATCCGGTAATTGAGAAGTCACAGTTTATCTTATCTTTGTTTGAGCAGTTGGATAAAAAAGGAATCAATGCAAAGGAACGTTCCATTATTGACCGATGTGTGGGAGAAGTTTATGAGGAATATCAGCATGGCGGAGCAGTGCCGACTTTGCGGGTGTTGCGTGAAAAATTTTTAGAACAGGAAGAACCGGAAGCACAGGATTTGGCACTGGTATCAGAATTATTTACCAATGGAAGTCTGGACGCATTTGCACATGAAAGTAATGTTGATGTGAATAACCGTATCATGGTATACGACATTCTGGATTTAGGAAAACAGTTAAAGACCATGGGACTTCTGGTAATCACTGATGCAATGTTGAACCGGGTAACGGAGAACTGGAAACAGGGAAAGCGAACCCATATTTTCTTAGACGAGTTTCATGTAGTATTTGAAAATGAGTATTCCGGAGCATTTTTTAACTCTGCATGGCGAAGATTTCGTAAGCGTAATGCATTCCCGACAGCAATCACACAGAACGTGGAATATCTGTTAGATTCTGTTCTTGCAAGTACGATGATTTCCAACAGTGAGTATATCGTGATGCTTAATCAGGCAGAGCCGGACAGAGCAAAGTTGGCGACACTTTTGAATATTTCTACAGAGCAAATGGGATATATCACAAATGCAGATGCCGGTTGTGGTCTGGTGAAATATGGAAGTTCGCTTGTACCGTTCGTCAATAGATTCCCAACCAATACAAGATTGTATAAATTGATGACCACAAAGCCGGGAGAGGACAGTATCAACCGAGGAAGAATGTAACTTCAATAATCAATTTAAGAGAATGGCACTGGAAAACGTCACAATTTGTGGCGTTTTTTTAGTGCCGGAAAAGGAGAGAAATATGTCAGAAATCAGATTTTCATCAAAGGAACACGAAAAGTTTTTTTATCAGATGTTAGCAAAATGCGGAAAACATGACAGTTATTACAGTTCATTTTTCTATTGTGTGGGAATTTCTGAAGATACCAGAAACCATGTTGACCGCATGTTTGATTTTAAGGAGCGTTTGATTAAACCGGAAGCACTGCATGAAGGGTGGCAGACAGGCGGTTCGGCACGATTGACCAGACTGGCTTTCAACTTGTGGAATGGATATGTGGAGAAGGGAGAAGAAAGTCTGTCTACCCCATACGAGATGTTCGATTGTGGCTATGCACCATATTTTTATGAAGCAATCCGCATGAAGTATCCGGAATACTGCCGGGAACTGCCACAGGTGAGCAAAAAAGAAACTAATCATGAACGCTAGATAAAGATTCAAATGGAGAAAAGCGATGGATCGTAAGATAAAAACACGCCAAGTCCATAAGGATATTAAAGTATTAGATAAGACGGTTACAGTGACAGACCATATTAAGCAGTCCTATGTCAGAACAAAAGAAAATGTCATGCAATCGACAGAAAGACCTAATGACAGAGAGAATAATCCAGTGGGGTATGCAGAAGATGCGGCCAGCGAGTATGCTGACCGCATCTTTCACAAAACAGGGCATCAGGTACGCAGACAGGCAGGAAAGATTATTGAACGGAAGAAAGAGAAAGCTTCTGTTTCTTCGACAGGCGAAGAAACAGTTTACCAGCCGAAAGAACAAATACGACCAGTACCGTCTTCAGGCGAAGAAAAGGCACAGGAGCAGGGGAAAGAACTTGCTGTCAAAAAAATCAAGACCATTGAGCGAGATAAAAGAACCATCAAGACCGGGAGAGCATCGGAACAGGTAGTAAAGAATACCGGAAAAGGTACCATCAAGACTTCTGGGAAAGCGGTCAAGACTGCAGAACAAACAGCAAGGACCAGTATCAAAACATCGGAGCAGACAGCAAATGCTTCTGTCCGGGCAATGCATTATTCCATGAAAAAGGCAGAAAAAGCAATGCAGACAGCAAGACAGACAGCACGGGATACCACGATTGCAGTGAAAAAGACAGCAAAAGCGGTAACACATGCGATAAAAGCGTTGATTGAAGCTACAAAAGCATTACTGAGTGCATTGACTGCAGGTGGTTGGATTGCAGTTATGATTTTGATTATCGTCATTTTATTTGGTGGTTTTCTATGCATGACAGGTGGGGATAATTCCA
>ERZ857785.3444-NODE-3444-length-11754-cov-3.574323_pt1 | contig 11754 bp, 7 predicted proteins | sample MGYA00519763_ERZ857785 | MGnify/ENA primary metagenome ERZ857785 (study PRJEB31778, sample SAMEA3449365) | human gut metagenome | biome: human gut; feature: human-associated habitat; material: faeces | place: United Kingdom | collected 2010/2012 ... | reverse complement strand
CCACAGGTCACCGGTAACGTCGTTCAGGATGAGCTTATCGATCTGGCCCTGCGGATTGGTGGTGTAGTAGCGGACATCGGAAGCATCTAACTTTACCCCCGATAGGCGGCTGGGACGAACCGTCCCAGCCACACCCCCTGTACTCGTATCAAGGATCTGCACGTCATCCGCCAGAGCCCTATCGCCCAGCGCGGTGGCGTTCTCGTTCACAGTGCCGCTGACGGAGCGCTCATCGATCGTTTCCACGCTCTCGCCTTCGGGGCTGACCCGCACTTCCACCAGCCAGCCGGTGGGAAAGTTCAGGCTTTTGTCTACGTTCACCTCGCGGGCAAGGCCGTCGGTACACAGGACCTTGACGGTCTGAAGCACATCGGCGCTGTTGTCCTCGTCGATGAGGTTGCGGGCAGACGACTGCACCACGCCGTAAAAGACCTCGTCGGCCTCCTCACCGGTGATGATGCCTGCGGCCACATTGTTCATGCCCAGCAGCAGAGTAACCACCTGGCCGACACCGCCGCCGTTGAGGGAGGACACCTGGGAAGCAATGGCCGTGCTGCCCAGCGTGTAGGACGTGCCTGCCACCGTAATGGAAGCAGGGGCGCTGGCCGTGGGAGACACCTCGGTGATGCGGCCTGCGGCACGGCGGGTATAGACCCACAGGGTCTTGAGGCTCTCGCTGTAGTAGTAGACGTCGTATTTGTTCAGCTCTGCGGAGCCGGAGACCTTATCGTTGCGGTAGACGCTGGCAGGGACGAAGGGCAGCACCGTGCTCTCCGAAGCCACGAAGGGGCCTTTCAGGCTGCTGAGCAGGATGGTGGAGCCGTCCACCTGACCATTGCTCACGGTAAAGCCCAGGGTCGTGCCGTAGGCCGAACCGCTGGCGTTGTTGGCGGTGAGGGCATTGTAGAGCAGGACGGCGCAGTCCTCGTAGTTCATCGCTTCGCCCTGACGGCGGTCGAGGCCGGCACGCAGGCCGAGCTCGCCGGCCTTGTTGAGCTGGGCGTTGGGGAACGCGCCGCTCAGGTCGGTCATCTTATAGCCCATCAGCTTGAGGACGGCAGTGCAGGCTTCTTCCAGCGTGACGGCGTTGTCCGGGCGGAAGCTGCCGTCGGTGTAGCCGTTCATCCAGCCCTGCTGCACTGCAATGCGGACATAGGGTGCCCATGCCGAGGTGCCGGGCAGGTCGGTGTAAAGGGTGCCCACGGCCCCCTGAGAAGAGACGCTCTCCCGGAAGGTGGAGTAGGATGTGAGCATCTTGGCGAATGCGCCGCGGGTCACGACTGCGTTCAGAGCGCCGGACTGGTCCGCATCCATAGCACCCAGCGTGATGGCAAACTGGACGGCGGTGTTGTTGCCCGCAGCCGATGCCGGCATCACCAGCATCGACACTGCGATGCTGACCGCCAGCAGAAATGCGAGAAGACGTTTTTTCATGGTGGTTACTCCTTGTAGAAATCAGCGCGAAGCCTCTCCCTTTGGGAGAGGTGGCGAGCGAATGCGAGACGGAGAGGGCAAGCCGCCTGACCAAGGCAAGCATCCTTACCCTCTCAGTCACCTTCGGTGACAGCTCTCCCAAAGGGAGAGCCTTTCGCATTCCGGGGAGATCAATCATACCGCAGCGCGTCGATGGGGTTGAGCCGCGCTGCACGCTTTGCGGGCAGATAGCCGAACAGCACACCGATGAACACCGAGATGCCGAAGGCCGCCGCGATGGAGTTGAAGGACGGGCTGACCGTGACGTCCATGCCGTCGGTGAACATGGGAAGCACCTGATTGGCGATGGCCGACACGATATAGCCAAGGACGATGCCCAGCGTGCCGCCGAGGGCCGAAGTGGTAGCTGCCTCGGTGACGAACTGGGCCAGAATGGTCCTTTCCTTCGCGCCCATCGCCTTGCGGATGCCGATCTCGCGGGTGCGCTCGGTGACAGACACCAGCATGATGTTCATGATGCCGATGCCGCCCACCAGAAGCGAGATGCCTGCGATGGCCGTCAGGACGCCCACCATAATATTGATCATAGAGGACATCTGCGACATTGCCGCACTCAGGCTCATGACGAAGACGTAGTCATCCTTACTGACCAGCTTCTTGAGCCGCGACTGCAAAAACTCCTGTGCCTCGTCCGAGTGGTCTGCATCCTGCAGCACGACGTAATACTGGCTGACGCTGCTTCCGCTGCTGAGGCTCAGCAGGGTGGTGTAGGGGACAAGAACAACGTCGTCGTTGCCGCCCTCGTACTGGGCGGCGGGCTTGGAGCGGCCTTCCAGCACGCCCACGATGCGAAACTCGTTTGCACCCACCTTGAGGGTGCTGCCGAGGCCGTTGCCGCCGAAGATCTTGCGGTCCACATAGTCGCCGATGACGCAGATGTTCTTGTTGTCCATCAGGTCGGCGTACTGGATGCCCCGGCCCTTGGCCACCTTATAGTTGTTGATGGTCAGATAATCCTCATTGACGCCGCTGATGTTGGTGCGGCGGTACTTCTCCCCTGCCACCCGCAGCGGATCCGTCCCGGCGCTGGCGATGGGCGAAAGGCCCCTGTAATACTCCGGCTTCTGGTTGATGATGTTATACACATCGCTGACCTCCACCGTGCGGGTGCTGGCGGTCATGACGTTGACCGACAGAATATCGCTGCCCATGTCGGAGTAGAAGTCCTGCATCATGTGGGTCATGCCGTTGCCGAGGCCGACGATGACGATGACGGCCATAACGCCGATGATGATGCCCAGCATGGTGAGGAAGGTGCGGACTTTATTGCTCCACACGTTCTGGATGGCCTGCTTGAAGGTCTCCTTTATCATGCGTGCGCTCCCTCCTCTCCGGCTTTCGGGGCCGACATCATGAGGTTCGGCTGCACGACCGCCTCGGGGGCATGGGCGTCGCCGTCGTAGACGACGACACCGTCCTCCAACCGGATGATGCGCTCTGCCTGCACGGCGATGGAGTTGTCGTGGGTGATGAGGACGACGGTGTTGCCCTGCCGATGAAGATCCTGAAGCATCCCCAGAACCTCCCGGCTGGTGTGGGAGTCCAGCGCGCCGGTCGGTTCGTCGGCGAGGATGACCGCAGGGTCGCGGGCCAGTGCCCGGGCAATGGAGACCCGCTGCTGCTGGCCGCCGGAGAGCTGGTTGGGCTTATTTTTGAGCTTTCCGCCGAGGCCCACCCGCTCGAGGGCGTTTTTTGCCTTTGCGTAGCGCTGCTGCGCGGGGATACCGGCGTAGACGAGGGGAACTTCCACGTTTTCCAGAAGGGAGAGCTTGGGCAGAAGATTGTACGGCTGGAAGATGAAGCCCAGCTTCTCGTTCCGGATGGAGGCCAGCTCCCGGCGGCTCATCCGGCCGACGTCCCGGCCATCCAGCCGGTAGGTGCCCTCGGTGGGGACGTCCAGACAGCCGATGATATTCATGCAAGTGGATTTGCCCGAGCCGGACTGCCCCACGATGGCGACGAACTCGCCCTTGTTTATTCGGAAGGAGACGTGGTCGGCGGCCTTCACGAGGGCATCGCCCATCTGGTAATACTTGCAGACGGAGTCGAACTCAATGAGTGCGCTCATCAGAAGCCACCTCCCGGTGCTCTGCCGCCGCCTCCGGGACCGCCGCCACCGGACATTCCGCCGCCCGGGAAGCCCATCTGCTCGTCGCTGCTGGACTTGGAGGCCGAAGCGGAATCGTAGGCGATGGTGTCGCCTTCCTCGAGGCCGCTGGTAACGGCAATGTAGTCGTCGTCGCTGATGCCGGTAGTCACTTTGACGTAGACGTAGCCATCGGGGGCGTTCATGCTGGTGTCGGCGTTGACGGCAGAGGGAGAATCCTTCGTGACCAGCACATAGCTGCCGCGGACGACCGCATAGCTGGGGATGGAGAGGGCGTCTTCGGCGCTGGCGATGTCGATGACGGCGGTGGCGTTCATGCCGGGCATGAGGCTGCCAGTGTCGTTGATGCGGATGGTGACAGGGTAGGTGGTGGTGCCGCCGGTGGTGGTACCGGCGGAAGAGATGCTGGTGACGACACCCTCGAAGGTTTGGTCGTCGATGGCGTCGGCGGTGATCTCTGCTTTCTGGCCCACCGCGATGTCGAGGATGTCCAGCTCATCTACGTTCAGGGTCATTTCGAGGTAGCTCAGGTCGTAGATGACACACATGGTCTCGGTGGTGGAAGAACTGCTGCCCACGGTGTCGCCGACCTTGACATCCTTCTCAATAATGGTGCCGCTGATGGGGGAGGTGATGGTGTAGTCCTCCATGGAGCGCTGGCTGTCGTCGAGAGAAAGCTCGGCGCTGCGCAGGCTGTTGGAGGCCGACTTCACCTGTTTGGTGAGGAAAGAGCTGGAAAGCTGGATAAGGGCAGTGTCCACGCCGACCGAGCTGCCTTCCTTCACGCAGAGGGCGGCCACCGTGCCGCTGGCGCTGGCGGTAATGGTCTGTTCATACTGGCAGGTAAAATGGGCCGAACCCATGGCGCTGACGCCGTTGATGGAGGCCGTGCCGGACATGGTGGTGTTCAGGGTGCCGGGGTTCGGCACCGCAATGACCACCGAGCGGACGGCGAGGTTGCCGCTGGAAAGGCTGTCGGCACCGGAGATGGAACGGATGGTGCCGGTGGTGGATTCAAAGGTGCCGTCGATGGTCACATCCACGCTCTGGCCGACCGAATAAGAGGCCGCATCGGCGGCGGGGAAGTCCAGCGTCAGCAGCAGGGTGGAGTCGTCCCGTACGACGGCTACCTCCTGCCCGGCGGTGACGATGTCGCCCGCCTTGACCTTGAGGGAGGCCACCGTGCCCCGGACGGAACTGCGGATATACTGGGCATCCACAGCGTCGTCGTAGCTGCTCTGGGCCTGCTCGAGAGAGAGCTGGGCCTTCTCCACGCTGCTGGCCATGTCCGAGCTGTCGATGGTGTAGAGCACATTGCCCTTGCTGACGGTGTCGCCTACCTCAAAGTCGGCGGTCAGGACGGTGCCCTTGACCATGGGCTTGACGGTGTAGGTGTCGGCAGCGGTGATGGTGCCGTCGGCGCTGTAGCTGTTGACGATGTTCCGCTTTTCCGGGCTGGTCTCGACGTACTGGGCGGAGGCCGAGGCCTGTTTTGCGCCGCCCTTGGGGATGAGCATGGCCGCAGCCACCGCCGCCGCGCAGACGGCGGCGGTGATGGGCTTCCAGTGTTTTTTGATCAAGGGCCTCACGCCCGCCGGGGTCGGCTGGGCGGAGGCGGTCTCAAGGTCGATGAGAAATTTCTGACCGGCCTTGCTCTGTGGTTTCTTTTTCCATAGCATGGTTGATGCCCCTCCTGTGAGATGTGACGGGGAGCGCTCCTCCCCGTCTGACAGGGGAAAGTATACAGGCCAAATCTTAGGAAATGCCCGAGGAATTTATTAAGATGGGCTTAAGAGGGATGAAGTTTTTATGAAAAAGCGGCGCAGCCAAAAGCCTCTCCCTTTGGGAGAGGTGGCATTGCGAAGCAATGACGGAGAGGGTAAGCCTGTCACGACAGAGTCGCTGCACCGCGATAGGCAGGCTCTTTGTCAGAGCGATGCGTTCGCGGCGTTTGTGCTTTTTTCCAGCAGCCTTGCCCTCTCAGGCGCTTCGCGCCAGCTCTCCCAAAGGGAGAGCCTTTGCCGAAAAGAAAAAGCTCCCATCATTGAGGGAGCTTGAAAAGTAAAATTTCAGGAGGCTATCGGAAACAACAGCGTGATACAAAACCTCTCTGCCCCCTGCTCGATGCGGCACTGGCCCTGCATCTTTTCCATCATAGTCTCGATGCTGGTGAGGCCGACCTTCGTGCTGTCGGTGTGGTGCTGGCCGGGGGGGACGGTGTTTTCGAAGGCAAGGCCCGCTTTGCCTGCCTCTTTCACGAAGCGGATAGAGATGTCCTGCGCGGGGTCGGCGTATTTGAGCAGGTTCGAAGTGATGTTGTCGAGGATGCGGTGGACATACTGCTCCTTGACGGTGAGGGTGTCGTCCTCGCTGCCCAGCGCAAGGGCACAGGCAAAGCCCCTCTCCTGCAGTTCGCCCACCATCTCGGTGAGCGGCTCCTCAAAAATCTGGGAAAAGCGGGCGGATGGGTCGAGGACGGCCACGGTGTCCCGGGTGACAAGGGCATACTCGAAGAGATTGTCCGACAGCTGCTTGAGCTGATGGGCCTTGGTGTCAATCTTAGAGAGGTAGTCCTCAGCCTGTGCAGAGGTCTCGTATCTGTGGTGGCGGAGGATCTCGGTGTAGAGCAGCAGGGTGGTCAGCGGGGTGCGCAGGTCATGGCTCATCTCGGTGATGAGGCTCTTGACCTTGGCAGCGGCAGCGGCCTCGTCCTCGTGCTGCTGGCGGAGGGTGAGCCGCATGGAGTCGAGGCTGGACGCCAGCGTCGTCAGCTCATCGCTGCCCCGCACGGTGATGGGGTGGTCGAGGTCACCGCCCTCCATGGCCTGGATCTCCTCGCTGAGCTGCACGATATAGTTCACGATGCCCCGGCTGCCCCAGAGGAAGAAGAGGGGGAAGGAGGTGAGGCAGAGGACGAACAGGATGTCGCAGCCGGCGCCATAGTAAGCGTCGAAACCGTTGTAGTAGAGCAGTGCAGTGACCTCGCCGTCCGAGAAGTTCAGCGTATAGACGGGCGACCAGTCGTAGAAGGGGCCGTGCTGCTGGCCGTCGGTGAGCTTTCGGGCCTCCGGGCCGTCCTTGTAATAGTGACGGGGCGCGTAGGACGAATAGATGAGCACCTGATCCCGGTAAAGCTCCAGCAGGTTGTAGCGGTGGCTGCGGGTCCAGTCGGTGAGCTTCTGGATGTCGGTGCTGGAAAGGGCGTTTTCGCTGATGTAGTTCTGCAGCTCGTCCACCTGCTGCTGAGAGGCTTTTGTCTGCACTTCAGGCTGGTCGAAATAGGACCGCAGGCTCTTGTTCAGCACCACCTGCAAAAAGCCCAGCAGCAGAAAGCTCGCCAGACCTGACAGGACGATGAGCCGGGTGAACTGCTTCGCCAGACCGTGTTTTTCAGGCGTTGCCATTGCTGTCCTCCTGTGCCGCAAAGCGGTAGCCCTTGCCCCAGACGGTACAGATACGCTGAGGGGTCTGGGGGGTCTGCTCCACCTTCATCCGCAGGTTGCGGATGTGTACCATGACGGTGCCGTTGGAGACATAAAAATACGGCTCGCCCCACACCGTCTCGTAGATGACCTGCACCGGAAAGATGCGCTGGGGGCTTTGCATCAGCAGCTTGAGGATCTTGTACTCCGTCTCGGTCAGGTCTGCTTCCTGCTCATCCACCCAGACCCGGTTACAGTCCAGCGCGATGCGCACGCCGTGCAGCTCCAGCATCTGGTCGTCGGGCTTGGGCTGGTGCGGCCCGGCCTGATTCTTGCCCTGATAGACGCAGTAGCGCCGCAGCAGGGCCTTGACCCGGGCGCTCAGCTCTGCGAAGGAGAAGGGCTTTGCAAGGTAGTCGTCGCCGCCTGCCGTCAGGCCCAGCAGCTTGTCCGACTCCTGCGATTTTGCGGTGAGAAAGAGGATGGGGACAGTGGAGGTCTTGCGGATCTCCTCGCAGACCCGCAGGCCGCTCATGCCGGGCATCATGATGTCGAGAATGACCAGATCGACCTCCGGCGTCAGCAGGCTGAGGGCACGCGGCCCGTTTTCGGCTTCGAGGATGCGGTAGCCCTCTCCGGACAGGAGGATGCGCACGCCGTCCCGGATATCCGGGTCATCCTCTACGATCATGATGGTCTGCATAGTGTATGATTCCTTTCCTGTGCTGCTTTGGTATCAGTATAGCAGATTTTTTCTGCTTTGGGGACAGCTTATCACATACTTCTTGGGATTTGGGGGATAAAATCCTAAGGAATTCTTAAGAATAAGGCGGGTTCCCCTCTTGCGGAGCGGAGCAGGAACGTGTATTCTTATAAAAGAACGATCAGGAAGTGAGGGTATCCCTATGCATAAAAAAGTTTTGGTCTGTCTGCCCCTGAGCGACGCCCACCGCGCCGCGCTGGAGGCCTCCGTGCCGGAGTTTGAATTCCGCTTCAACGCGCTGGATGACGTCCACGCCGAAGACGTGCTCTGGGCCGATGTGGTGCTGGGCAACGCCCCGGTGTCGATGCTCTCTCAGAACAAGCACATCGAGTGGTTCCAGTCCAACTCCGCCGGCCCGGACCCCTACCTGAAGCCCGGCGTCCTGCCCGAAAACTGCATGGTGACCAACGCCACCGGTGCCTACGGTCTGGCCATCAGCGAGTGGATGCTGGCCATGTGGCTGGGCATCCAGAAGGATATGTTCCTCTACCGTGACCGCCAGAACCAGCGCCAGTGGGCTCCCATCGACCGCCCCGTGAGGGGCATCACCGGGGCGCGGGTGCTCTGCGTCGGCATGGGCGACATCGGCTCCAACTTCGCCCGCCGCGCTCATATGCTGGGCGCTGAGGTGGTGGGCGTCCGCCGCACGGTCCACCCCGACACGCCCTGCCCGGACTACTGCCTGCGTGTGGTGGCCCAGAGCCAGCTGGACGAGGAGCTGCCCGAGGCCGACCTCATCGCCCTGAGCCTGCCCGGCACCGAGGAGACCTACCATATGTTCGACGCTGGGCGCTTTGCCCGCTGCAAGGAGGGGGCCATCCTCCTCAACGTGGGCCGCGGCACCACCGTGGACAGCGACGCCCTCGTGGAGGCCCTGCGCAGCGGCAAAATTTTTGGCGCGGGTCTCGACGTCACCGACCCGGAGCCTCTGCCTGCCGACCACCCGCTGTGGGGTGAGCCGGGCGCTATCATCACGCCCCACAACTCCGGCAAGTTCAGCCTGCCCAAGACGCTGGACAACATCGTGGACATCTTCGTCCACAACCTCAAGCGCTACGCCGAGGGCCTGCCGCTGGACAATCAGGTCAGCCGCACCACCCGCTATGCCGCCGACCAGAACGGCGGCCACCGCCTGCTGAGCACCCTGTAAAACGCGATAACGATGAAAACGCCATCTGCGCCGAGACGCAGATGGCGTTTTTGTTACTTCACGCGGATGACCGGTGGCGGGAAGCTGTCCAGCGCCGTCCAGTCGGGCTTGTAGATGCGGAGGAAGAGGTGGAACTTCTCGTCCGAGACGGGGAGCCAGTTGGTGGTATCCTCCGGCGCATCCTTGGAGAGGGTGACGTCGATGGAACCGTCCGGGTTCCGGTGGAGGCCGGAGCGGTCGTTCACGCAGTAGCGGCTGATGGGGTTATCGATGAGGAAGTTGTCCTCGCCGTAGGCCGTCACCGACCAGAAGCCGTTGCCCACTGTGGGCGGGAGGGCGTCGAAGTGGAGCGTGTAGGTCTTTTGGCCCGTAAGGTCGGCCCCGGCGCTGTCGGTGGAGGTGCGCGGGTAGATGGCGACGTCGGTGGTGTTGGCCCCAAGGCCCATCAGGGCCACCATGGTGCGGTAGTCGTAGGCCGTGCCGAAATCGCCGATGGGGTCGCCGTAGTAGGTCCACTGGCCCATCTGCCGGGCATAGCGTGCGGCCTGCGCCCGGAGGCTGCTCTTGAGCTGAAGGAGCAGCCGCTTCCAGCGCAGCCCGCCGAGAGGGCCGAGGGCGGAGGCGTCGAACTGCTGGCCCGGGCCGACGGAAAGGGCCGCGAGGCTGCGGAGAAGAGGCGCGTCCGCCTCGGCGGGCGGGTCGGTCTCCATCAGCCGGTTGGCGGTGTCGAAAAACTCCTGCGGCGTCATGGCGAGGACTTTTTCCACCGGGACGAAATCGTTTTCCGGGGAATAACTGCCCTCCGGCGCGGCGTCCGGCCCGGCGGGGTAGGCCGAGAGGGGCATCAGCTGCATCCGGCTCTGGAGCGCCGCCACGTTCGGCAGGTCGTCCGGCCCCGAGAGCATGATGCGGGCGATGGTCCAGACCGTCCGGGTGGGGACGTCGATGCGCCGGACGCCCTCGGGCAGGGTGCCCTCCCAGCCGGAATAGGCGATGGCGTAGGCCCCGGGTGCTTCCAGCACGGCGGCGGTGTTCGTCCATGCGTCCAGCACCTGCACGTTAAAGAAGCGGTCGGTCTCCGGCACGACGTAAATTTGCGGCTCGGCGCTGACGTCCAGCCATGCCTGCGTGTAGATGGTGTCCACATTGGGGCTGACGACGGTGCGGCTGGAAGCGTCCAGCAGCTTCCGGGCGTGGATGAACTGGTTGACGGGGGCGCGGTTGGCGGAGGGGGTCTTCGCGTTGGTGGAGACGGTCTTGGTGGCGTCCACGAGCACCAGCGGGAAGGCGTAGAGGTACGCTTCTTCCAGCAGGGTCTGGATCTCAGAAGCCGCATCGGCTTTCTGGGCCGGCAGAAGGGTGACGCCGCAGGCGGCGGCAGCGGCAGAGGAGAGCTTGAGGAAATCGCGGCGGGTCATTTTCATGGCGGGAGTCCTCCTGCTTTGTCAGATTCAGCGGGCCAGAACGATGGAAAGGGTGACTTCCTTGGCGTCGGAGGAGAGGTCGAAGCTGCCGCCGTCCTGTGCGGGGACGCAGACGGTGTAGACCTTCTTCGCGCTGAAGCGGGCCGGGACGTCGTCAAAGCGCCAGCCGGACACCTCGTGGTAAAGACCGTCGGTGCCGAGGGCAAAGAGTTTGTAGTCGGCGGGGTTTCCGGTCAGGCCGTTGATGCGGAAGGCAACGGTGGTCTGGGGATGGAGATTGTCGAGGGTGACGGTGTGCAGCCAGCTTGCGGGGGTGCCTGTGCCGCCTGCGGCATGGAAAGCGTCGGCAGAAAGCACCCGGCGGGAGGTCTTGTCCAGATCGACCTTCCGGTAGGGCATCTCGGGCAGGAAGACGAAGCGGTCCTGCAGGCGGAGCAGCTCCTTGTAGCCGGTGGGGCAGTAGAGCTTGTTGCCGTCCCGGCCTGCATACATACCGATGGCCATGTTGTTGTAGCCGTAGAGGGAGGCAACGTCCACCGTGAGGACGGTCTTGCCGGTGTCGAAGTCCAGCACGATGTACTGCCACATACCGCTGTCCACATCCTGCACGAAGCCGTAGATGTAGCCGGTGGCGGTGGAGAGCTTCATCATGGAGGTGTCGCTGAGGTCGTCGCGGCACCAGATGCTCTTCATGGCCCAGCCGTCGGCGGTGCGGACGGTGTCCACACGCTCGACGCCGGGCATGATCATGCAGTTGCCCTTGAGCAGCCAGTTGCGGTCGTAGATGTTCTCGTAGCTCTGGATGGAAGAGTCACTGTCGGGCTTTGCGAGGTTGGGGCTGCCTGCGCCGAACCAGTTGCAGACGATGGTGCTGACCCGGCCATTGCCGTGGTCGTAGACGATGGCCGAATTTTCCACCGACACCGGCATGTTGGCGGGCAGCTCGTCGATGACCGGGTGGCTGGCGGCGACTTCGCCGGTGCGGATGTCCACAGCCATCAGGCTGACCGTCTCGAGGTTGTCGGTGAAGAAGACCAGCTCCCGGCTCAGAGAGGGCGAGCAGCCGCCGCCCCATGCCAGACCGCCGCCGGTGGTGGCAGCGCCTTCGCGGCTGTCTTTTGCGCCCACGCTGTCGTAGGGGGTGCGCCAGACGACTTCAACGCCGCCGTTGGCGCGCAGCAGGTAGCAGGCAAGGTTCGTCAGGATGACCGCACCCTCCCGGCAGGAGGCAATGCCGTTTTCAGCGCCCTCGCCCGGAGCGGGAGCGTAGACATGGACTTCGTGGTCGAGGTCGGCGGTGCCGCCGGCAAGGATGGTTTCGATGGCATTGTGGGAGATGTAGCCCATCGCGCCCTGCTGGCCGCGGCTGGGGTAGATGCGGAAGCCGCCGGTGA
>ERZ857785.3443-NODE-3443-length-11769-cov-7.379375_pt1 | contig 11769 bp, 10 predicted proteins | sample MGYA00519763_ERZ857785 | MGnify/ENA primary metagenome ERZ857785 (study PRJEB31778, sample SAMEA3449365) | human gut metagenome | biome: human gut; feature: human-associated habitat; material: faeces | place: United Kingdom | collected 2010/2012 ... | reverse complement strand
AGTTCACCTCACTGAGCGGTACTGTAAAGGAAAAGATGCAGCCATGCGGCGAATTTTCTTTCAATGTCATTTCGCCATTATGGGCATAAATGATGGCTTGGCAGAGCGCAAGCCCAAGCCCAAGACTTCGGCGGCTGTCGCCAATCGGATTGCCCCCGGTAAAAAACATTTCAAAAACACGTTCCTTCAGTTCATCCGGGATACCGACACCGTTATCGCTGACGCATATTTCAGCCATATTGTCTCGCGGGATTGCCGTGATCCGGATGTTCGAGCCAGCCGGAGTATATTTGACTGCGTTGTTCACCAAGTTGATAAGCACCTGCATGATGAGTCCTGCATCCACCCGAACCAGCAACGGTACATCTCCGCAATCCACTGCGATGTGATGTTCTGCGGACCTTCGGTCAATATGCCGGAGCGATTCCGATACGATGTCGTCCACGACTTGATCAGAAAGGTGCAGCTTGACGCTGCCGTCCGCGATTTTCGTAACGGAAAGTAAATTCTCAACCAGTCCCGTCAGCCATTGCGCATCGTCATAAATGTCCGTAAAAATCTGTTTCCGCGTTTGTTCATCCAGCACGTTATAGCTGTGCAGCAGCGTATCCGCGTTGCCGGAAATGGAGGTCAGCGGGGTCCTAAGGTCATGGGAAATTGAACGCAGAAGGTTTGCACGAAGCTGTTCGTTCTTTGCAAGGACGGCGGCTTTTTCCTTTTCTTCGGCGTTGCGTAGGCTTTCCAGCGCCAGAGCGCACTCGCCGAGAATGGAAAACAGCACGCTGGATGTAAATGCGTCAGGCTGCGTTTGCTTCTCCATCGGAATCCCGACAACGCCGAAAACCTGCTGCCCGGTACGAATGGCAAGATACAGCCGTTTTGCCTTTGGAAAGTTTTGCGTCGTTGCGCCAGCACGCTTTCGGTTTTGCCAGACCCATTGAATCACGTTCTGTTCCTGATCAGTATCCGGGATGCAATATGGACTGCTTCCGTCTGCCGGATAAACATTCCCATCCAGCAGCACGTCGCCTTGTGCCGGATAAATCAGAACGTCCCGCTGCATGAGCTTCTGTATCTGCGTCGCGGTCATCTGATAGACCTCATCCGGTGTTTCCGCCTTTTGAAGCTGCCTGTTCATATCAAAAAGGAGTTTTGTCCGATAGGCATCCCGCGCGGATAGCTGCGCATGGGCTTTGAGCTTTGCGGCAAGCGTACCGGTCAAAAGCGCCGCTGCAAACATGACGGCAAAGGTTATTGGGTATTTGCTGCCATAGGCTGCCAAAGACAGCCGGGGTTCCGTCAGAAAATAATTGAACAGGATGACACTCAAAAAAGCGGACAGCACACCGCAGGTATATCCGCTGGTAAAAGCGGAAGTCAGAAGCACCCCCAGCAGGTAAACCATGATGATATTGGCATTTGCAAAGCCGAGCCGCAGAAAGACCCATCCGATGACCGTCGCAGCTGCCAGAATCCCGATGGTCAGAAGCAGTTCCCATGCGGTCGGAAACGCCGGACGGATGGGAAGCAGCCGTTTCCTGCGGTAGCTCTTATAGGCTTCCACATCCGGAATGATATGAATGTCCACCTCTGGTGCAAGCGTAATGAGCTGTTCTGTCAGCGTCGGTTCACTCCAAAAATGCCGCCGCCGTACGCCACTTCGCCCAATCACAATTTTGGTCACATCAGAGAGACGCACATATTCCGCGATCTGTGTTGCCACATCTTCACCATGCGTTGTGACGATCTCTGCGCCAAGCTGCTGAGCCAGACGCATATTCACCTGCAAGCGAACGGTATCTTCCGCATTCATATCAGCGTCTCCGGGTGTCTGCACGTAAAGCGCGGTAAGGCTGCCGCTAAATGCCTGTGCCATTTTCCCTGCCATTCGTACAATGCGTTCATTGGATGGAGACGAGGACAGGCACACAAGAATATGCTCTTTTGGCAGTTCGCTTCCTTTGTTCTGCACATTTTCACCACCCCTCTTAAATGATATTATAGCACCAAAATGTGATGGTTTCTACTGCGCCCAACCGGATTCGTTGTTTGGAAATGAAATTTGCTCTGAATCATAGATCACGATTTCTACATGGGCATGACTGCTGCGAAACCGGGAAAGCGTTTCCTCAAGTTCGTCAGGAGAAATATTTCCGACCAGATGCACGCACGGCTCAGGCTGCTGTTGTTCGGGCGCTTCCTCGATTCGCTTCTGATTTTCATCCAGAAAGCGATCCAGCCGCTTCATCAAAAACCAGCTGAGCAGGAACATTAACGCTGTCCCAGCGATCAAAACGACATCTTCCACATACCCTCACCGTCCGTTCAGATTCGGAAACACTTTTGCAGCGCTTTGTATTCGCCCAACGCTAAAATCGTCATTTCCCCGGACAGCACCGTATCCGGTGTAATTGATACGTCGGTTTTTCCCGAATGCTTGATGCCAAGAATGTTGATTCCAAACTTGCTGCGGATATTCAGTTCGCCAATGCTTTTCCCGACCCAGCCTTCTGGTACTTCCACCTCAATAATGGCGTGCTGCTCGTCGAACTCTATGTAGTCGAAGATATGGTCGGCAGTGTATCGGATCGCTGCCCATTTTGCCACCTGTTTTTCCGGGTAGACTACATGGTCTGCACCGTTGCGAAGCAGAAACTTTGCCTGCACATCACGCTCGGCACGCGATACCACGCGCTTTGCACCCAGCTCCTTCAGCAGCGAGGTGGTTTCCAGCGAGTTCTGAAAATTACCGCTGATGGTCACGATGCAGACGTCAAAATTTCCGATGCCAAGAGAGCGAAGAAACTCCGCGTTTGTACTGTCGCCAATTTGTGCGTTGGTGACATATGGTAGCACATCACTGATTCGTTCCTCGTTTGTATCGACTGCCATGACCTGATGCCCCAGCTGATAAAGCTGTACTGCGATATGCCGTCCGAAGCGGCCTGTGCCAATCAATAGAATGTTTTTCATGTGAAAAGGCTCCTTATCCAATCGTAATTTTTTCCTGCGGCAATCTTGCATTCCCCACTTTTTTGCTGGAAAGTGCCGCATAAATGAGGGTAAGACCGCCGACTCTGCCCAGATACATGAGCAAGATCAGCACCATTTGCGATGGAATGCGCAGCTGCGGTGTAATACCAAGTGTCAATCCCACAGTCCCGACCGCCGATGCCGTTTCATACAGGCAGGCAGACAGCGGAAGATTCTCATATGCGCTGATAAAGACCGCACCGCCAAAGAACAGCACCAGATACATCGTCAGAATGGTCGCGGCGGTCTTGACGGCGCTGCAATCGACTCTGCGCCCGAAAAATTGGGCACTATCGCGCTGGCGGAAGGTCGCAGTGGCATTGGCAATCAAGACCGCCAGCGTCGTTGTTTTCATGCCGCCTGCTGTAGAACCCGGAGAACCGCCGATGAGCATCAAAAGGATCATCACGCCCTGCGACGCACCGGACATCGCGGATAGATTTACCGTGTTGAAGCCCGCTGTCCTCGGCGTGACGGACTGAAAAAAGGATGCCAGCAACCGGTTTTCAGCGGGAAGCGCGGAAAAGTCTGAAAAGAAGAAAAACACAGCAGGCAGAAAAATCAAAAGACCTGTCGTGACGAGAATCACCTTGCTCTGCATTCGGTAGCGATGAAACCGCCACTTGTTTTCGAAGATGTCATCCCACGTCAGAAATCCAATGCCGCCAATCACGATCAGCAGCATAATCGTGATATTGATTACCGGGCTGTCCGCGTAGCCGGTAAGAGATGGATAGCGGTTGCTTTCTGTCCCAAGAATATCAAACCCGGCGTTGCAAAAAGCAGATATGGAATGAAATATCGCCATCCAGACGCCGCGCCATCCATAGTCCCGGCAGAACACCGGCAGCACGGCAAGCGCCCCCAGCAGCTCAATCAGAAACGTCCCTCGCAGGATGAAGCGTGTCAGGCGGACGATTCCGCCGACCTTTGGTGCTGAAATTGCATCCTGCATGGTGCTGCGCTGCATCAGAGAGATTCTTCGCCCGGACAACAGTGCAAACGACGCTGCTACGGTTACGACACCAAGACCACCAATTTGGATCAGCGCCAGAATAACCGCCTGCCCAAAGGTTGACCAGTAGCTGCCTGTATCCTGCACCACAAGCCCTGTCACGCAGACGGCAGAGGTTGCTGTAAACAGCGTTTCATTGAATGGAGTTACATTCCCTCCAGTCGTGGAGATCGGCAGCATCAGCAGCAGCGCTCCGAGCAGAATGACCCCGGCAAAACCTAATATGATAATTTGAAAAGACGAAAGGCGGCGCTTTCGTCGAATGATCTCTTCCGGCATAAAGGCAGCTCCTCATTTCTGTGATGGTTATATTATACAGCCGGAGATTTTAAGAGCGGATAAGGGACATTTGCGACGTATTAAGATTGAATAAAGATGAGGAGATTGCTTGTGCAGATTGTGCAAGACGGTTTGTTTCAATCGCTTTATTTGCGGAAGTGGGCTGCGAAGGTTGAGGAAGGAATTACGATGAAAACCCGGAAAAGTGTGCCGAGATATGAGTAGGATGCTGGAAAATATGTGTTTTTGGTTGTATACTGTGTATGTGAATAAAATCGGGGGAGTAACTATCAGAAAAGTTCGCCTGGAATCGTCTGGAAAAATTTCGGGTAAACGGAGAGGAGAAAGAGAGGGTAGAAGTTTATGAAACTGGGATTTATTGGAACGGGAATCATTACGACGTCCGTCGTGACTGGATTCTGCGAGAGCGGAATGGAGAATCTGCAGATCGTTGTATCGCCGAGAAATAAAGAACGGGCGCAGATGCTGCATGAGAAATACCCGGAGATTGTGTCGATCGCGGCGGATAACCAGGAAGTTGTGGACCGGTCGGACTGGGTCTTTGCGGCGCTCCTTCCGAAGGCGGCGGAAGATATCTTAAAACCACTTCATATCGGACCGGAGAAGAAGTTTATCAATCTGGTTGCAACGCTGAGCTTAAAGCGCATTGAGGAAATGTTTGGACAGAGAGAGATTCTGGCGGATGTTGTGCCTCTGACCTTCGCGGCGAACCGCTTCGGACCGGTGGTGATTTACCCGGATATCCCGGAGGTAGTCGATCTGATGAGTCACGTCGGCAAGCCGGTTCCGGTCGATACGCCGAAGCAGATCGCGATCCTTAGGAGCACGACGGGCCTGATGAGCGCTTACTATATGCTTCTGACCGTCATTATCCAGTGGTGTGAGAGAAGCGGGCTGGATGAGCCATCCGCACGGGCATACATCACCGAATTTACTGGGGCGCTGTCCCGCAAGGCAGCGACGTGGGACGGGGATCTGGAAGACCTTGCCAGAGAAATGACACCGGGAGGACTGAACTGGATGGCGCTGACGCATCTGGAGGAAAAGGATGCGTATACGCCTTGGACGGAGATTCTGGGGCCGATTTTGGAGAAGGTTATAAAAGAATAGAGTCGAGGTGGAAAAACTCGGGGCGCACATTTCTCACGCCCCGAGTTTTTCTTTTAATTAAAGTGTGAGTATCTAAAAAAGTAGTTGCTTTTTTTAAGAAGGAATGATAGTATATAGAAAACACTTTAGTACGCTACTACGATAGCAAGATAAACAAAAGTGATGGGAGCTATAACAGCAGGATATAGACGAGCGGGTGATTGTCCGGCAGATTTTGTTGAGGCGGGGCGGTTGCGGCGGCAGTTGAGAGGAGATAGAGCATGAATTTAGAGATTCAGAGCCTTCGGAGGGCGGAGGCGGCGACGCTTCGCCTGAGAGGTCTTTATGAGAGCTATGGATACCGCAAGTACCGGATGGGGCGGTTTGAGGAATATATGGATAGGCGCAGGGATTTGATCGTCGAGGTAATAACCCAGCTGATGGTCCCGGATGCCAGATGATGGATTTGTTCAATTTAATAAACATATCATAGAGTATATGAGAGGTGTATATGTATTATTGTTAATTAGCCTGTTTGGGTATGCCGGGAGGGTTGGCGGACAGGAATCGGTCACGATCACGCAATGTTACGAATGGGCGAGGGCGAATTATCCACAGATTCATCAAATGGGTTTGATCGATCAGACGGAGCGTTATAGCTTGAGCAATGTGGGCAAGGCTTGGCTTCCCCAGCTCTCGGTAAGCGGTAAGGCAAGCTATCAGAGCGACGTGACGAAGTTGCCTTTGGATGGCGATAAGATCTCCTCGCTTCTTCCCGGCTTTGAGATCCCGAGCTTGAGCAAGGACCAGTATCAAGTCGTGGCGCAGGTGGACCAGACGATTTGGGACGGCGGTAGCACCCGTTCGGCCCGTGCCTTGACTCGTGCTGAGGCGATCGCCAACCGGGAGCAATTGGAAAGTGAGTTGTATGCGCTGAACGACCGGGTGAATCAAATCTACTTCGGTTGCCTGCTGCAAGACGAGTTGATACGTCAGAACGCTTTGCTTCAAAAAGAGTTGCAGGTCAATATCGAGCGTATCAAGGCGATGATGGACAATGGCGTGGCGAATCAATCGGATCTGGAAAGTATGGAAGTGGAACTGCTGAATGCCCGCCAAAATGAGATTGAGCTAAGAGCGTCTCGCACGGTATATCGGCAGATGTTGGCGACCTTTATCAATAAACCGTTGACGGATCAAGTCGTCTTGAAGACTCCGGAGTCACCCGAGCGTTCATTGTCCACGCAAATCAACCGTCCGGAATTACGGGCCTTGGATGCTAAGAGCGAATGGATCGAGACGCAAAACAAGCAGGTAACGGCGGGCTTGATGCCTCGTATCGGAGCTTTCGTACAAGGTGGTTACGGACGGCCGGGCTTGAACATGCTGGAGGATAGTTTCGAGCCTTATTATGTGGCCGGTGTCCGTCTTTCTTGGAATCTGGGGAAGTTGTACACGCTGAAGAACGACCGGAGGAAGATCGAGGTAAGCCGTCGCCAGATTGATGTGCAACGGGAGACCTTCTTATTCAATACCCGCCTGCAACTTTTGCAGCAAAACACGGAGATAAAGAAAATGACGGACCTGATGCGTGCCGATGACGATATCATCCGTCTGAGAACAAGCATCAAGCAGGCGGCGGAGGTGAAGCTGGAGAATGGCGTGATTTCCGTCACGGACCTAATCCGGGAGATCAACGCCGAGGATATGGCCCGGCAAACCGCCGCGGCGCACCGTGTACAGCGCTTGATGACCATTTATAATTATATGTATACAACGAATTAAATAGAGTATGACAAATACAATTGATTTATGAGACATTTGATTTTTATCAGCTTATGCAGCCTTCTATGGACGGCTTGCGGTAATACAGACAATGATTTTGACGCTTCCGGTACCTTTGAGGCAACCGAGATCTTGGTATCTTCGGAAGCCAACGGAAAGATCATGGAACTGAATATAGAGGAGGGCGATCGCTTGGATGCCGGCGCCATCGTGGGTTACGTGGATAGCACCCAGCTTTTTCTGCGGAAGATGCAACTCTCTGCCAGCCTTCGCTCGGTAGATATTCGCAAGCCGGATATCCGTAAGCAGATCGCTGTCTTGGAACAACAAATCGCCACGGCTAAGACCGAGCAACAGCGACAGGAAAACTTGGTGCGTGCGAAAGCGGGTAACCAAAAGCAACTGGACGATATCGTGAATAACATCAAATATCTCCAGAAACAACTGGATGCCCAATACTCCTCCTTAAGCAAGACGACGGGAGGTGCCGACGCCGAGGCGGAGGGCCTGCAATACCAGATCATGCAATTGGATGATCAACTGATGAAAAGCCGTATCCTCAATCCCCAGACCGGTACGGTATTGGTGAAATACGCCGAGCCGGGAGAGGTGACGGCGGCAGGCAAACCGCTTTACAAGATCGCCGATACGGACTTGCTTTATCTCCGTGCCTATGTGACGGCGGATCAGTTATCCCACCTGAAACTAGGGCAATCTCTCAAGGTCTTCGCCGACTATGGGAATGATCGCCGGGAATACCCCGGTACGATCACGTGGATCTCCGATAAATCCGAGTTTACCCCGAAAGGTATCCAGACGAAGGACGAACGGGCTAATTTGGTATATGCCATCAAGATCGCCGTCCGCAACGATGGTTATCTGAAGATCGGGCAATATGGGGAGATTAAATATGAATAACGAGATTCATATAAATCATATCGCCAAGCGTTATGGCGATGTCGAGGCCTTGCGGAATCTGTCGCTGGAGATCGGCTCCGGTGAGTTGTTCGGGTTGATCGGTCCGGATGGGGCGGGAAAGACCACCCTGTTTCGTATCCTGACCACGTTGTTGCTGGCCGATAGCGGTACCGCCTCTGTCTGCGGCTTGGACGTGGTGAAAGACTTGAAGGAGATCCGTCGGCGGGTAGGATATATGCCCGGCCGCTTCTCGCTCTACCAAGACCTGACAGTAGAGGAGAACTTGAACTTCTTCGCTACGGTCTTCAATACGACGATCGAGGAGAACTACGATCTGGTACGGGATATCTATAGTCAGATAGAGCCGTTCAAGCATCGGCGGGCGGGGAAGCTGTCCGGTGGTATGAAGCAGAAGCTGGCTTTGAGTTGCGCCTTGATCCATCGTCCGGATGTCTTGTTCTTGGATGAGCCTACGACGGGGGTCGATCCTGTCTCCCGCTCTGAGTTCTGGGATATGCTGGATCGTCTGAAACGGCAAGGCATTACGATACTTGTCTCTACGCCTTATATGGATGAGGCCTCCCGTTGCGACCGTATCGCTTTGGTGCGTTCTGGGGAATGCCTGTCTATCGATACGCCGGTAGGCATCCGTACCTCATTCGATAGGCGGCTATATGCGGTGCGATGTGCGTCGATGTATAAGTTGTTGGGAGACTTGCGGGAGTTCCCGGATACAAACTCGTGTTTCGCTTTTGGAGATGCTCATCATCTTACGTTGAGGAGGGATGGGGAGGATGTCATGAGGCGATTACAGGAATATCTGAAAGGAAAAGGTTACGCGGACGTAAGCATCGAACGCCTTGAGCCAAGCGTTGAGGATTGTTTCATGGCCTTGTAGGAGAGGGGATGTGTCGCATTTCCCCAAGATTCGACCTCGCGTCGGGTGCGAAGTCGAATCTTGGAAAAATACGGGGCTCGCGTCAGGCGCGAGGTCGAATCGCGGAAAAATGCGAGGGCTCGCGTCGGGCGCGAGGTCGAATCTCGGGGAAATGCGGGGCCTCGCGTTGGGCGCGAGGTCGAATCTTGGGGAAATGCGGCATTGTAATTATGAAATAAGGATAAAAAATGAAAGCGATAGAAGTAAAACAACTGACCAAACGTTTCGGCACCTTCACCGCCGTCGATCATATCAGTTTCGAGGTGGAGCCGGGCGAGATATTCGGCTTCCTCGGGGCAAACGGGGCAGGGAAGACCACCGCCATGCGTATGCTCTGCGGCCTGTCGGTCCCGACATCCGGCGAGGCCCGGGTAGCCGGTTTCGATGTCTACCGGGAGAGCGAGTCCATCAAACGGAATATCGGATACATGAGCCAGAAATTCTCCCTATACGGCGATCTAAAGGTATGGGAGAATATCCGTCTCTTCGGCGGTATCTACGGTTTGTCTAAACGGCAGCTGTCCCAGAAAACGGATGAGTTGCTGGATATCCTCGGGCTGGAAAAGGAGCGGAACACCTTGGTCGATTCCCTGCCCTTGGGCTGGAAACAGAAGCTATCCTTCTCCGTGGCGATCATCCATGATCCCAAGATCGTTTTCTTGGATGAGCCTACCGGAGGCGTCGATCCCGTCACCCGCCGCCAGTTCTGGGAGTTGATCTATGAGGCCGCCGCCCGGGGGATTACGATCTTCGTCACCACCCATTATATGGATGAGGCGGAGTATTGTAACCGTGTCTCCATCATGGTAGACGGAAAGATCGAAGCGTTAGACAGTCCCTCCGCCTTGAAGCGGGATTTTAAGACAACGAATATGAACCAAGTCTTCCACGCCTTGGCTCGAAAAGCAACGAGAGGAGAATAAACGATGAAACAATTCATATCCTTTGTTAGAAAGGAGTTCTATCACATTTTCAGGGACGCACGCACGACAATGATCCTCTTGCTCATGCCCGTTATCCTGATCATCTTGTTCGGATATGCCATCACGACCGAGATCAAGCGTGTGCCGATCGCTATTTTCGACCAAAGCCGAGATGAGCTGACACTGAAGATGGCAGACCGCTTGAATGCCAGCGAGTACTTCGAGCTGTATACGACCGTCGATAGCTATGAGGATGCCGGGGCCTTGTTTCGGCAAGGAAAGGTACACGTCATAGTTGTCTTCCCCCCCGGGTACGCTTCCACGGCCGATGCCCAAGTACAAGTCTTGGCGGACGCTACCGATCCGAACGAGGCCACGCAGCTAATCGCCTATTGCTCGGCGATCATCGCGGAGCAGTTGAAAGGAGAGTCGGCGGTTGAGGGTAAAGCCGTGACCCCGGTTACCTCTTTGCTCTACAACCCTCAAATGAAAGGCGCCTACAACTTCGTGCCCGGCGTAATGGGTTTGATCTTGATCCTTATATGTGCCATGATGACCTCGATCGGCATCGTGAAAGAGAAGGAGATGGGAACGATGGAAGTCCTGCTGGTCTCCCCGTTGAAACCCATCTACATCATTCTGGCCAAGGCGATCCCATACCTATTGCTGAGTATGGTGAATATCGCTACGATCTTGCTACTATCCTATTTCCTGCTGGACGTTCCGATAAAAGGCAGCCTGCTGTTGCTGGTTTCCGTGTCCATCCTGTACGCGATCGTATCCCTCTGTCTGGGCCTGCTGATCTCCACGGTAGCCGATACCCAGCAGGCGGCTATGTTGATCAGCGGTATCGCCTTGATGCTTCCGATCATGTTGTTGAGCGGCATGATGTTCCCGATCGAGAATATGCCGGATATCCTGCAATGGTTCTCCCATATCGTTCCGGCCAAATGGTATATTATCGCCGTGAAGGACGTGATGATCAAGGGGCTTCCCGCCGTGTCGATCTTGAAGGAGATCGGGATACTGTCGTTCATGGCGGTCGTGCTGGTATTCTTGAGTGTGAAACGTTTTAAAATACGATTATAAGCTATGTTACGATATTTGTTAGAGAAAGAGTTCAAGCAGATCCGTCGGGACCGGTTCATGCCGAAGATTATCTTCATCATCCCGATCATGCAGTTGATCATCTTACCTTTTGCCGCTAATTTCGAGATGCGAAATATCAACCTTAGCATTGTGGACAACGATCATTCCGTCACCTCCATGCAATTGGTAGATAAGGTACTATCCTCCGGATATTTCCGCCTGACAGACCGGTCGGATCGTTACGACGAGGCGCTGACCTCGGTGGAGAGCAATGAGTCCGATATCATTCTGGAAATCCCCTCTGATTTCGAGCGGGACTTGGGTAAGGAGGGCAGGGCGGACGTGATGATCGCCGCTAACGCCGTGAACGGAACCAAGGGCGGCTTGGGTAGCTCCTACCTCTCCTCGATTATACAGGATTTCAATAGGGAGAAAGGCTTCGCCTCTATGGGATCGGGCAGGGGAGTGGCTTCGATTAACCTGTTTAATCCCCACTTGAGCTACAAGATCTATATGGTTCCCGGCATCATGGTATTCTTGCTGACGATTATCGGGGGATCGATCTCCGCCTTGAATATCGTGAGCGAGAAGGAGAAAGGGACGATCGAGCAGATAAACGTCTCGCCCGTACCCAAGTCCCTGTTCCTGCTGTCGAAGCTGATCCCTTTCTGGGTGATAGG
>ERZ857785.3440-NODE-3440-length-11787-cov-4.762445_pt1 | contig 11787 bp, 10 predicted proteins | sample MGYA00519763_ERZ857785 | MGnify/ENA primary metagenome ERZ857785 (study PRJEB31778, sample SAMEA3449365) | human gut metagenome | biome: human gut; feature: human-associated habitat; material: faeces | place: United Kingdom | collected 2010/2012 ... | reverse complement strand
AGAACCCGGATGTACAGAAGGTTGGTCTTCTTTATTCCCAGTCTGAAGCAAACTCTACTAAACCAATCGCAGATGCAAAAGCTTATCTGGATGAGAAAGGAATAAAGAAAGCTGGTAAATCGAAAGAAGTATCTCCGGAAGAAAAGATTGCAACACTTGAAAAGAAGGTGAAGAGCCTCAGCAGTAAAAAGATGATGTTGTATTCTGATTATAAGGATGACAAGCTCACAAGAGAAGAGTATGTCAAGCGTTCAAAGGCGATGGTGGAGCAGATTGATGAATTGCATCAGGAAATCGAACAGCTTAAAACAGAAATACCACCAGAAGATAATTCTTCTAGTAAGTTTGAGACACAGTTAGAAAGTATCATCAATATGGAATCTTTTGACAGAGAGAAAATCCAGAAGGTAATCAAAAAAGTGATTATCAATGGAGAGGACAATATAGAGATTGTATGGAATACAGATGATCCATTTTTCAAGTAAGATGGATGGTTACAGAGTTTGGAGTGTCGAGAAAATATGGCACTCCTTTCTTCTGCAGGCATAAGTATTGCTTTCAATATACAGCGATAGCAGGTATAATAGAAAGTGATATTTGAGGGTACAAAAAAATTAAATTTTTTTTGGTCTAGGGTTGACACGAGCAGGGGCTAATATGCCGGACATCAGTTTATTGGTTAACATAGCAGAAATTTTTAATGTAAGTATTCCTGAAATCATCAATGGAGAAAGGAAAAGCGAGATTATGGAAAAAGAAGCAAAAAAAGTAGCTGAGGCAATGTCTGATTATGCAACTGCAGAAAAAGCAGTTTTATTAAAGAGAGTAAAAGTAATTAGTATTATAGGGTTAGTAGCATTAATAATAGGATTGATTATGGAATCCATTTGTTATGATTCTATGATTCCAATATATGAGAGCATCAAAGGAATCTGTTTGGGACTAGGAGTCGGAGCATTGGTTACCATGGTTCTTTATACGACTGGCATACTTGAAAAGATTAAAAATAAAAAGTCAAAACAAATTAAAATAGTAGCAGGCATTGGCTGCGCAATAATGATAATTTGTATTTTAGTATCCTTGATAGTATCAATCATTTGATTAATAAATGAACCACCCGTAGAGTGTTTAATGGTATCGGACACCAAAATTTCAGGGGTTGCGGAAATACTTGGAGACAATATGTAGTTATAAAATCCCGGAATCTGCAGTTAAGCGGATTTCCGGGATTTTTGCAGTTTATAAAAATTGCGGATATCATGCGCATATTCTATGGAAAATTCCGCTAAAATATGCTTTAATAGAAGATATATAGCAGTAAAGGAGATGAACGCAATGGGGAGATTTGTAAATCCTGGAAACAGTGCATTCAAGGTAGCATTAGCTTCCGAGATATATATAGACAAAACAAACTTGCTCGATTTTACCAATAGTGTGCTTGGAACAAAGCAGGCATATATATGTAATAGCCGGCCGAGAAGGTTTGGTAAGTCTATTACGGCCGATATGCTCACAGCATATTACAGCAAGGGCTGTGATTCCAGAGAATTATTTATGAACTATAACATTGCACAGACAGAATACTTTGAGAAATATCTCAACAAGTATGATGTTATTCATCTCGATATGCAGTGGATACTAATGGATGCCGGTGCGCCGGAAAGAATATCAGGATATATAAATAAAAATGTTATATCAGAATTGGCAGATTTGTACAAGGATATTGATTTAAGAAATCAGAAAACATTGTATGGTGCTCTATCGGTTATTAACAGTATGACGAACAATAAATTTGTAATTATAATCGATGAGTGGGATGTTTTGATACGTGATGAAGCAGCAAATTCCTCAGTTCAGGAGGAATATATCAATTTCATGCGCGGAATGTTTAAAGGAAGTGAACCAACAAAGTATATAGAGCTTGCATTTCTCACAGGAATTTTACCGATAAAAAAGCTAAAGACGCAGTCGGCACTTAATAATTTTGATGAATATACTATGTTATATGCGGGACGTTTGTCTCCATACATTGGCTTTACTGAGGATGAGGTCAGAGACATATGTGATCGCTATGGCAGGGATTTTAGCCAGGTAGAGCGGTGGTATGATGGATATATGCTGGGAGATTACCATGTATACAATCCGCGTGCAGTAGTAAATTACATGCTTCAGGGAGACTTAAAGAGTTATTGGTCAGAGACCGGGTCTTATGATGTCATAGTTCCACTTATAAATTTGGATTTTGATGGATTAAAGACAGCAATAATTCAGATGCTGTCCGGTGGAGAAATAAAGGTGAACACCGGCAGTTTTATGAATGATACGGTCAGCTTTAAAAATAAAGATGATGTTTTAACATATCTTGTTCATTTAGGGTATCTGGGATTTGATCAGAAAAAGAGTTGTGCGTTTATTCCAAATGAGGAGATACGGCAGGAGCTGACAACCGCTGTTGAGAGTACAAGATGGAAGGAGCTTATTACATTTGAAAATGAATCGCTTTTCCTTTTGGATGCGACACTTGACATGGAAAATGATATTGTGTCTAAAATGATAGGACGAATTCATGATGAGTATGCATCAGGAATTCAGTATAACAATGAGAATTCTCTAAGCAGCGTCCTTACTATAGCATATCTGGGTGCAATGAACTATTATTTTAAGCCGGTGAGGGAATTGCCTACAGGCAGAGGTTTTGCGGATTTTGTTTATATCCCTAAGCCGGAATTTGCGATAGATTATCCGGCAATGGTTGTTGAACTGAAATGGAATAAGACAGCAAAAACAGCGATTAATCAAATAAGGGAAAAACAATACATGAAGTCGATAGAGCAATATACAGGTAATATTTTGCTTGTCGGCATAAGCTATGATAAGAAGACAAAGAAGCATCAGTGTATTATAGAAGAGTACATGAAAAAATAATCAGATAACATTTGGATAGCAGGATAACGACTGCAAGAGGAAAAGAAAATGTCTAGAAGAAAGAGGCAGAAAACCGGAATGATAAATAAAGAAAAGGAAAATAACAGCATGACGCAGGAGACTCAAACACCGCAGCAGACAGTTGACGCGCAGCAGATGGTTATACCGCAGGAGAGCGAGCGCATCTTGACATAGAAATAATCACACCGGACAGGGTGTTCTACAAGGGAGCGACAGATTTCCTCGAGTTCAATACCCAAAACGGAGAGATTGGTGTATACAAAAACCATAGACCGCGCACAGGCCGCAAAGGAGCGGGCAGAGCAGCGCCTTTCAAATCACACAGCAGAGATTGATGTGAAGAGAGCAGAGTTTGCACTCAGGAAGGCACTTATCAGAATAGATGTGGCACATCATATGTAATTATAAAATCCCGGAATCTGCAGATAAGCGGATTTCCGGGATTTTTAATATAAGACCGATTAATTATTTTCTTTTTTCTCTTTCCAATCCGGCTGATAGGCATAGTTTCCCCGAAAGATATGATATTCTTTCGGGGAAATTTTTAGAAAATTATTTTTTTATGTAAAAAATGAAACATGGTCATGTCCTGACACGGTGGGATTTGCGGAACTGCTGTGGCGATTCATGAAAATTTTTCTGGAAGGACTGCGAAAAATAGCTGGTAGAGGAAAACCCGATACATCCGGCAATCTCTTCGATACTGTGATTGGTTGTGAGCAGCAGGTCACGCGCAGACGCCAGCCGAACTTCGTTCAGGTAAGCGATGGGAGATTTCCCGTACAGCTCTGCAAAACGGTGTGAAAGGTAATATTTTGAGAGACTGCAGTTTTCGGCAAGCGAATCCAGAGAGATCATGCTCTGGTAATTGTGCTCGATAAAGCGTTTTACCTTGTGGCATTCGCGGCTGCTGTTCTGCGCATCCACCACTTCATAGGATACATGGTCTTTCCGGCAGAAATATAAAATTAAAATATCCAGATAATGCTGGCAGATCTCTGCGTAGCGGTCCTGTTTGTTATGCATTTCCCGCAGGATATTTTCAAAACACTGGCGGATAAAAGGCGAGTTTGCAGAAGCCGGGACATGAATGTATTCCGGTTCTTTGTCAGTATTCAGTTTTAATCCTTCCACCCCGAGCACATAATAATCCAGTGGATTTTCCGGATCGGAAAACTCTGTGTGTGTTACCTGTGCACCGATCACGACAAGGCTGTTTGAGGAGACAGGAAGAGATTCATTTTCAATCAGCATGCGTCCGGTGCCGTCTTTAATAAAGAAGATTTCCGTAAAATGATGGCTGTGGGGAAACGAAGTCCAGTCATTTTCAAATTTGGATGCTGATATGGAAAGCAGGCGGAAATGGATTTCCGGCTGTACCTCATTATCCAGATTAAATTTGCGGTTACTCATGGAAAATACACTCCTTTCATGTCATAATTGCAATGATTTCCTAGTTAAAATGGAACGATGTTGTACTTAGTATACAATGAAAAAAACAAAATAACAAGATTTTTAAAATAAAGCAAGAATTATAAAATATAGAGCAATATATGGATAGGAAAAAGAGATGGCGTACTCTATAATAACAAATGTAAGGAAGGAAACATAAGAATTTATAGTAAAAAATAACAAAAATGGGAGGTTACTATGAAGAAAAAAATTTTATGTACAATGATGAGTATGGTAATGGTAGCATCTTTATTTGCAGGGTGCGGTACAGATTCAGGAAAGGAGAATTCTGCGTCAGATACCAGCAAGACAAAAGAAGCTGGAACAACAATCAGTGTAGCTGCTATTGAGACAGCTTATGGTTCTGAAATGTGGCAGAAAGTGGCAGATGCATTTACAGAAGAAACCGGAATTAAAGTAGAACTTACAACAGATAAAAAATTAGAGGATGTAATTGGACCATCCATGCAGGGAGGCGAATACCCGGATGTTATTCATCTTGCCACGGGACGTGAAGCTGCGTTGACGGAACAGTTTATTAAGGGACATATGATTACTGACATTACAGATGTTTTATCTATGAAAGTTCCGGGAGAAGATAAACTTGTTTCAGAGAAGATTGCAGGAGGATTTACAGACACATCATTGACCAATCCTTATGGTGATGGAAAGACATATCTTGCACCAATGTTTTATTCTCCATGTGGTCTGTTTTATAATGCAGGTCTTTTAGAAGAAAAAGGATGGGATGTTCCAAAGACATGGGATGAAATGTGGGAATTAGGAGATAAAGCAAAAGAAGAGGGAATTTACTTATTTACATATCCTACAACAGGTTATTTTGATGCATTCTTCTACGCACTGATGTATTCAGCAGGTGGTCCGGAATTTTTTGATAAAGCAACAAATTATGCGGAAGGCATCTGGGAAACTCCGGAAGCACAGACATGCTTTGATATTGTTGCAAAGTTAGCTGAGTACACAAATCCGGTCACACCTGCGCAGGCAAATGATCAGGACTTCACACAGAATCAGCAGTTAGTACTTGACAATAAAGCAATCTTTATGCCAAATGGAACATGGATCGTTGGAGAAATGGCAGAAGCACCTCGTGCAGATGGATTTAAGTGGGGAATGACAGCTCTTCCGGCAGTAAAAGATGGCGGAGATGCATACAGTTATACATGGTTTGAGCAGGCATGGATTCCTTCTGGTGCAGAGCATCAGGATGCAGCAAAATTATTTATCTCTTATTTATACAGTGACAAAGCATGTGAAATTTTTGCAAAAGCAGGAGCTATCCAGCCAGTATTAGGCATTGCAGACAAATTAAGTGGTGATAACGTAATGTTCTACTCTATTTATGATAATGGAGCAAAGGCAGCTATGGGTAATTTCGCAGCATTTGAAGCAATTCCGGGCGTGGAAGTGCGAACAGTATTCTTTGACCCGGTAAACTCATTAGTATCAGGCGATATGGATGAGCAGGCATGGATTGACGGAATTATTTCGGCAAGTGACCAGATGCGGGCGAATTTGAAATAAGAGTTTTTAGTTTGCCTTAATGCTATAGTGGTAAAAATGAGTCGGCGGACAGAATTTTTGTCCGCCGAATTTTAAATAGTACGGTTTGTTTGAAAGGAACGTGAAAGTATGAAAAAAGCCAGAGGACGAAGCGGTTTTTTGGCGGTATGCATAGCACCAGCAGTAATTTTATTTTTTGTGTTTATGATATTGCCTACCTTAAATGTATTCCGGATGTCGTTATTTGAAAAAGGTGCATATTCACCGAATGAAACATTTGTTGGCCTGAAAAATTTTAAAACATTAATATCGGATACTAATTTTATAAGGTCCATGCAAAACATGATTTTACTTATTGTTGTTGTTACAATAGTTACCTTTGCATTTGCACTTGTTTTTGCAGGCATTCTGTCAAGAGAACAAATCAGGGGACAGAATTTTTTCCGTATTATTTTTTATATTCCCAATATTTTATCGGTTGTAGTAATTGCAGGTATTTTTTCTGCAATTTATAAGCCGGAGAACGGAATGCTAAATAGTATTATCGGACTGTTTCATAAAATGGAGAACCCGATTTTGTGGAAAGGTGAATCGCTTGTGATCGTCAGTCTTATTATTGCAATGATCTGGCAGGCGATTGGTTACTATATGGTCATGTACATGGCATCTATGGCGAGTGTGCCGAAAAGCCTGTATGAAAGTGCCGGATTAGATGGTGCAGGCAGGCTCGTTCAGTTTTTTCAGATTACAATTCCGTTGATCTGGACTAATATTCGTACAACATTAACATTTTTTATTATTTCTACTATTAATATGGCATTTCTTTTTGTAAAAGCTATGACTTCAGGTGGCCCAAACGGAGCTTCTGAAGTGTCACTAAGCTATATGTATGGACAGAAGGATGCCGGATTATATGGATACAGTATGGCAATAGGTGTTGTAATATTTATTTTCTCGTTTGCATTGTCTGCACTTGTAAATAAAGTTACAGAGCGTGAACCACTGGAGTTTTAAGGAGAGAAAATATGAGAGAGAAAAAAAATCCGAATTCTGCGGAACGGTTGTATAAATTTTTTATCTATTTAGTTTTAATAATGCTTGCAGTCAGTATTATTATTCCGGTGGCATGGGTGTTTATGGCATCCATTAAGCAAAATAAAGAGTTTTATGGAAATCCGTGGACTTTGCCGGAGGGTTTTTATTTTCAGAACTTTATTGATGCCTGGAATACAGCAAAAATGGGAGATTACATGTTAAACTCCGTATTGGTTACAGCTTTGGCACTTGTAATTCTTTTAATTGTTGCGCTGCCGGCAGCTTACTGCCTGTCTCGTTTCCGGTTCAAGGGCCGCAAGCTGCTGAACACGCTGTTTATGGCAGGACTATTCATCAATGTCAACTATATCGTAGTTCCCATCTTCCTGATGCTGCGTGATGGTGATGTGTGGCTGAAAAACCATATTGGCAGCGGCTTTTTGCTGAACAACCTGTTCATTCTGGCGGTCGTGTATGCAGCTACGGCGCTGCCCTTTACCATCTACCTGCTGTCGGGCTACTTTGCCACCCTGCCCCACGATTTTGAGGAGGCCGCCTATATCGACGGTGCAAGCTATTTTTCCACCATGACCCGCATCATCTTCCCCATGGCAAAGCCCTCCATCATCACCATCATCCTGTTCAACTTCCTGTCCTTCTGGAACGAGTATATCATCTCCATGACCCTGATGAGTTCCACCAAGGCGCCCCGCACCCTGCCGGTAGGTCTTTTGAACCTGATGCAGGCGCAGCAGAGCGCCGCCCAGTACGGCACGATGTATGCAGGTCTTGTGCTGGTAATGCTGCCCACCCTGATCTTGTACATCTGCGTGCAGCGGCAGCTGACGCAGGGCATGACCGTGGGCGGCTTGAAAGGTTAAGGTGACAGACGATGAAAGCATACTGGAAAGAGCATCCCGCCCTGCGCATGGTACTGATGCTGGTGCTGTTTGTGCTGGCACTGGTGCTGGTGGTGTCCGGCTGGAAAATGACCGGACAGCTGGCAGGGCTTGGCATCATGCTGGTGGGCGTAGCACTGCTGCTGGCTGTGCTGGCGCTGTATAACGCCGCCTACGATTGACCCCCTACGATTCAAAGAGAGGCAAAAGGAGAGTTTCCCATGGATGAAATAAGAAAGACCGGGCGCGTGACCATTCCCACAGACCTGGACGTTGTGCCCGAAACACTGGAGATCTTAAAAAAGTGGGGTGCTGATGCCATCCGCGACTGCGACGGCACCGACTTCCCGCAACAGCTCAAGAATGCGGACGCCAAGATCTACTCCACCTACTATACCACCCGCAAGGACAACGCATGGGCAAAGGCAAACCCGGACGAGGTACAGCAGTGCTACATCATGACCGGCTTCTACACCGCCCCCGGCGACACCGTGACCATCCCGCTGATGAAGGGCATCAGCCCGGAGCTGATGCAGGTGAACACCAACGACGACATCACCCGCTGGTGGGAGGTCATGGATCGAACCACCGGTCAGCCCGTGCCGCCGGAGCAGTGGAGCTACGCCGACGGCAGTGTGACCGTACAGGCCGTACCGTTCCATGAGTATACCGTCAGTTTTCTGGCTTACCTCATCTGGGACCCGGTGCATATGTACAACGCTACCACCAACGGCTGGACGAATTTTGAGCACCAGATCACCTTTGACGTGCGTCAGCCCAAGACCCACAAGTATTCCATGGAGCGCCTGCGCAAGTTCATTGCAGAGCACCCCTATGTTAACGTCATCCGCTACACCACCTTCTTCCACCAGTTCACCCTGATCTTCGACGAGCTGAAGCGGGAGAAGTTCGTGGACTGGTACGGCTACTCTGCCTCGGTCAGCCCCTACATCCTGAATCAGTTCGAGCAGGAAGTTGGCTACAAGTTCCGCCCGGAGTACATCATCGATCAGGGCTACTATAACAACCAGTACCGGGTGCCCAGCAAGGAATTCCGGGATTTTCAGGCCTTCCAGCGCCGCGAGGTGGCAAAGCTTGCCAAGGAGATGGTGGACATCACCCACGCGTGCGGGTGCGAAGCCATGATGTTCCTCGGCGATCACTGGATTGGCACCGAACCTTTCATGCCGGAGTTCAAGACCATCGGACTGGATGCCGTAGTGGGCAGCGTGGGCAACGGCTCCACCCTGCGCCTGATCTCTGACATTGAGGGCGTGAAGTACACCGAGGGCCGTTTCCTGCCGTACTTCTTCCCCGACACCTTCCACGAGGGCGGCGACCCGGTGCGGGAAGCCAAGGAGAACTGGGTTACAGCCCGCCGCGCTATCCTGCGCAAGCCCATCGACCGCATCGGCTATGGCGGCTATCTGAAACTGGCCTTGCAGTTCCCGGAGTTCGTGGACTACGTGGAGAGCGTCTGCAACGAGTTCCGCGAACTGTACGAGAACATCAAGGACACCACACCCTACTGTGTCAAGCGAGTGGCCGTGCTGAACTGTTGGGGTAAAATGCGGGCTTGGGGCTGTCACATGGTGCATCACGCCCTCTATTACAAGCAGAACTATAGCTATGCCGGTGTCATTGAGATGCTGTCCGGTGCGCCCTTTGATGTGAAGTTTATCAGCTTTGAGGATATCAAGAACGACCCGCATCTGCTGGATTCGTTGGATGTCATTATCAATGTCGGCGATGCCGACACCGCACACACCGGCGGCATCTGGTGGGAAGATCCGGAGATCTCCTCCGCTATCCGCAAGTTCGTCTGGAACGGCGGCGGCTTTATCGGCGTGGGTGAGCCTTCCGGTCACCCGTATCAGGGCCACATTCTCCAGCTTGCCAGCGTGCTGGGCGTGGAGGAAGAAAACGGCTTCACCCTCAACTACGACAAGTACAATTGGGACGAGCACCCGGACCACTTTATTCTGCAGGATGCCGACCAGCCCATCGACTTTGGCGAGGGCAAGAAGAACATCTACGCCCTCGAGGGGACCGAGGTGCTGGTGCAGCGGAACAGGGAAGTGCAGATGGCGGCACACGACTTTGGTAAGGGCCGCGCCGTCTACATCAGCGGTGTGCCTTACAGCTTTGCCAACAGCCGCACCCTGTACCGTGCCATCCTGTGGAGCGCCCACAGCGAGGAGGAGCTGCACACCTGGTTCAGTTCCAACTATAATGTGGAAGTGCACGCCTACGTGAAAAATGGCAAGTACTGCGTGGTGAACAACACCTACGAGCCGCAGGACACCACGGTCTACACCACCGATGGAAACCATTTCGACCTGCATCTGGAAGCCAACGAGATCAAGTGGTATGAGATCTGAGTTCTCCGTTTTATAAGCAAACACCCCTCTGCATTCCGAAAGGAGCGCAGAGGGGTGTTTGTGTATCCGGGCGGCTCAGCGGGGCGAGCCCAGACGGTATTTGAAATCGTGGTAGCCGAAGCGGGCCAGCGGCTGGGTGGTGCCGTTTTCATGCAGTACCCAGATATCCGGCAGGGGCATCCCGTTGAAGGTGTTGTTCTTGCAGGTGGAATAGATGGCCATGTCGCCGAAGATGAGCCGGTCACCCTCGGTGAGGGGGGCGGCAAAGCTGTAATCGCCCACCACGTCCCCGGCAAGGCAGGTGGGGCCGCCCAGCCGGAAGGTGCAGGGCTTTTCCCCCGGCTCGCCCGCGTCCAGCAGGGGCGGGCGGTAGGGCATCTCGATGACATCCGGCGTGTGGCAGGCTGCGGACATGTCCAGAATGGCAAGATGTGTCTCGCCGTTCTGCAGGGTGTCCAGCACCGTAGTGACGAGGTAGCCTGCATTCAGCGCCCAGGCCTCGCCCGGTTCCAGATACACCTGCACGCCGTACTTTTCCTGCGTCCCGGTGATGCATTTTTCCAGCGTGGCAAGGTCGTAATCCGGGCGGGTGATGTGGTGCCCGCCGCCAAAGTTGAGCCACTTCATCCGGGGCAGCAGGTCACCGAATTTTGCCTCCAGTGCGGGCAGGGTGGCCGCCAGCGCGTCGGAATCCTGCTCGCACAGGGTGTGGAAGTGCAGGCCGTCCAGCAGGTCGGGCAGGTCAGGGTGCTGCGCCGCAGCGGCATCCCACTGGGCGCGGGTGGTGCCCAGACGGCTGCCCGGGGCGCAGGGGTCATAGATGGCATGGCCTTCCTGCGTGGAGCGCTCCGGGTTGATGCGCAGACCGACGCTCTTGCCCGCCGCCTTGGCCGCAGGGCCGAACTTTGCCAGCTGTGCCGGAGAGTTGAAGACGATATGGTCGGCATATTGCAGCAGTTCTTCCATTTCGTCCGCGCGGTAGGCCGCGCAGAAGACATGAACTTCTTTGCCGGGCATTTCCTCCGCGCCGAGCCGCGCCTCATACAGGCCGCAGGCCGTAAGATACAGCCGGGCCTTTTGAACCTGTCCCGCGGAAAACACCTTGCGGAAGCAATCCACCGGGTAGCGCTGCTTTTTACGGACGGGATAGTCCCCCGCGATCCACAGGGCGCTCCAGTCCGAAGCATTCAGAAGCCCCATTTCGAAAAAGGCCTCGCTCGACCACGCGCCGGGATCGTCGTTCTCATCCCAGAGCCGCACGCGCCAGCTGACGCGCTGCCGGGAAGCAAGCGCGTTTGGATAATCCGCGTGCATGGAGCCGGAGGGCACCTTCCCGCTGTCCCATACCGTACGGCCGTCCGTCGCTGCAAGGATCTGGAATGCGCTCTGCGTGATCCCGTCCTCACAAGTCCAGAACAGCCGCGGATGCGGAATATCAATGCCCAAAGGGTCCTGCAGATATTCCGTTTTTAATCGTACTGCTTTCATGATTCACTCTCCTGTTTTCAGCGAGCAGAAATCGCCGCCGGTCTTGCCGGTATCCTTGTGCT
>ERZ857785.3436-NODE-3436-length-11808-cov-3.182336_pt1 | contig 11808 bp, 8 predicted proteins | sample MGYA00519763_ERZ857785 | MGnify/ENA primary metagenome ERZ857785 (study PRJEB31778, sample SAMEA3449365) | human gut metagenome | biome: human gut; feature: human-associated habitat; material: faeces | place: United Kingdom | collected 2010/2012 ... | reverse complement strand
GGCCGCTCCGAGCAGCATGAGGGCCGCGGCAAATCCGATGCCCGCGAAGGCGCCGAGCGCACCGAGGGCCGCAGCTTTGGCAACGCCGGTGCCGACCGCCACCAGCGCAACGACCGCGGCGATCGCAACGGCCGCAAGAACGGCAACGACCGTCACCAGCGCCATCAGCGCAACAACAACCGCGAGGTCGTCCCGAGCGTCAACAAAGAGGACCTGGCCAAGCTCAAGGTGGCCGAGCTGCGCGCGAAGGCCGCCGAGCTCGACGTCGACGTGGCGGGACTGAAGAAGGCCGAGCTCATCGACGCCGTGTACGACGCGTCCCTGAAGGCGGAGGGCTTCGTGGAGGTCGAGGGCATCCTCGACATCATGCAGGATGGCTACGGCTTCTTGCGCACCAACGGCTACCTGCCCAGCGAGCAGGACTGCTACGTGGGGCTTTCCACCATCCGCCGCAACGGCCTGCGCAAGGGCGACAAGCTCACCGGTACCACGCGCCCGGCGCGCCCCAACGAGAAGTACGCCGCCGTGCAGAAAGTGGCCACCGTCAACGGCAAGCCCGTCGAGGAGCTGGGCCGTCGCGTGCGCTTCGGCGACCTCACGCCGGTCTATCCCGACGAGTGCCTGACCATGGAGCATGGCCAGACCACCATCACGGCTCGCGTCATCGACTTGGTCAGCCCCATCGGCAAGGGCCAGCGCGGCCTGATCGTCAGCCCGCCGAAGGCCGGCAAGACCACCATCTTGAAGGACATCGCCGCAGCCATCAGCGCCAACAACCCCGAGGTGCACCTCATGTGCCTTTTGGTCGACGAGCGCCCCGAGGAAGTCACGGACATGCAGCGCTCCATCAAGGGCGAGGTCATCTCCTCCACTTTCGATATGCCCACCGAAAACCACATCCAGGTTTCCGAGCTGGTCATCGAGCGCGCAAAGCGCCTGGTGGAGGACGGCAAGGACGTCGTGGTGCTGCTCGACAGCCTCACGCGCCTGGCGCGCGCCTACAACCTGGCGCAGCCCGCATCCGGGCGCATCCTGTCCGGTGGCGTGGATTCCACGGCCCTGTACCCGCCGAAGAAGTTCCTGGGCGCGGCTCGAAACATCGAGGGCGGCGGCAGCCTGACCATCCTCGCCTCGGCCCTGGTGGAAACGGGTTCGAAGATGGACGAGGTCATCTTCGAGGAGTTCAAGGGCACGGGCAACATGGAGCTCAAGCTCGACCGCAACCTGGCAGATCGCCGCATCTTCCCGGCCATCGACCCGGTGGCATCGGGAACGCGCAAGGAGGACCTGCTGCTCGATCCGCAGAAGGCCCCGCTCATCTGGGCGGTTCGCCGCATCCTTGCGAACACGAACAACACCGAGCGCGCCATGGACATGCTCATCAAGTCCTTGAAGCGCACCGACGACAACGACGAGTTCCTCATGCGCACGGCGAAAAAGGCCCAGCACAACAACGGGAACGCAAACGCAAACCTGGAGTTCTAGGGGAGACATATATAGATGGCGACAATGCATGACAATAACGAAACGGTTGCCTGGCCCAAGCGCGCGGTGGTCACGGCCGGCATGCCCTACGGCAACAAGCCGCTGCATTTCGGGCATATCGCCGGCGTGTTCGTGCCCGCCGACTGCTTCGCGCGCTTCCTGCGTGACCGCATCGGCGCGGAGAACGTCCGCTTCATCAGCGGCACGGACTGCTTCGGCTCGCCCATCAACGAGGGCTACCGCAAGCTGGTGGAGGCCGGGCAGTTCGACGGCACCATCGAGGATTACGTGCTGCGCAACCACAACCGCCAGAAAGACACGCTGGATTCCTATGACATCAGCCTTGATATCTACGAAGGATCCAACATCGGGCATTCCGGCGAGGTCCACCAGCTCATCAGCGAGGCGTTCATCAAGAAGCTGTATGAGAACGGCTGGCTGCAGAAGCGCGCGACGCTGCAGTTCTACGACCCCGAGGCCGGCACGTTCCTGAACGGCCGCCAGGTGCAGGGCCATTGCCCCGTGCAGGGCTGCAAGTCCGAGCATGCCTATGCCGACGAGTGCGACCTGGGCCACAGCTACGCGCCTGAGGACCTTATCGCGCCGAAGTCCTCGCTCACCGGCGTCACGCCCGAGATGCGCCCGGTGGAGAACTGGTACTTCGACCTGCCGGCGTTCAACGCCTTCCTGAAAAAGCACGTGGAGGCCCTTGAGGCCGACCCCGAGGTGCGCCCCATCGTGCCGCAGACTATCAAGGAGTTCTTGGCCCCGCCGGTGGTCTACATCAAAAACGAGCTGTACGACCAGTATCTTCAGATCGCCGACAAGCTCGCGCATCATCAGTACCATGAGGCCGAGAAGGGCAAGCAGTCCTTCGAAATCGAGTTCGACACCATCGACGACCGCGATGCGGCGCGCGATGTGCTCGCCGCGGCGGGCATCCGCTTCCGCACGGGCAAGGCGCTCGTTCCCTTCCGCATCACCGGCAACATCGAGTGGGGCGTGAAGGCGCCGGTCATCGACGGGCTCGAGGGCCTGACGGTGTGGTGCTGGCCCGAAAGCCTGTGGGCTCCCATGAGCTTCACCATGGCCGTCAACGACAAGATGGGCCTGCCGCGCGGCAGCTGGCGCGATTTCTGGTGCTCGGAGGACGCGCAGGTCTACCAGTTCATCGGCCAGGACAACCTGTACTTCTACGGCGTTGCCCAGCCGGCGCTCATCGAGGCGCTGCGCCCGGGCGATATCCTCGCGCCCGGCGAGACGGATGCGCCCCTGCGTCAGACCAGCCTTATCGCCAACCATCACATCCTGCTGGGCAACAAGAAGGCCTCGTCGTCGGGCTCGGTCAAGCCGCCGACGGCCGACGAGCTGCTTGAGCACTACACCGTCGAGCAGCTGCGCGCGCACTTCCTGGCGCTTGGCCTGGATCAGAAGTCCGTGGGCTTCAAGCCCAAGCCCTTCGATCCCGACGAGGCGAAGCGCAACGACCCGCGCGTGGCGGACCCGGTCCTCAAGGAGGGCACGCTGCTCACCAACGTGTTCAACCGCCTGGCCCGCAGCTGCTTCTACGAGGCGCAGAAGAACTTCGAAGGCTGGATGCCGCTCGGCGAGGTGTCGCCTGAGGTGCGCGAGCGTGCGCACGCCTGCATGAACGAGTACGACAAGACCATGCACAAGGCCGAGCTGCACACGGTCATGTCCATCATGGACGCGTTCATCCGCTGGGCGAACAAGTACTGGACGGACAACATCCGCACCGCCGAGAAGGAAGGCGACGAGCAGCTGCGCCGTCAGGTGCTCGTGGACTGCTTCTACCTGCTTCGCGTATCCACGCTGCTCATGCACCCCGTGGTGCCGAAGGGCTGCGAGAAGATCGCCGATTACCTCAGCTTCGAGTTCGACGACTTCTTCAGCTGGAACTTCGATTTCGAGGGCATGGACGAGCTGTGCCACGGCGCCGAGCTCGAGGACGGACGCCATCGCATCCGCGAGCTTCCCCCGCGCTTCGACTTCTTCTCGAAGCATCCCTCGCAGTTCAAGTAGGGTTTCAAAGCACGGCATCCCATCAGGCTGGCCAGCTGCGGCAACGCGGCTGGCCGGCCTTTTCATGGGTGCGGAAAGATTGGTTTGCATATGCACGTTGATTTGTATTCCGACGGCGCCTCGCGGGGCAACCCCGGGCCGGGCGGGTATGGCAGCATCCTGCGTTTCATCGACAGCAAGGGCGGGGTGCACGAGCGGGAGTTCTCGCAAGGGTATCGCTGCACCACGAACAACCGCATGGAACTGCTCGGCGCCATCGTGGCCCTCGAGGCCCTCAAACGCCCGTGCCACGTGACGCTGTACTCCGATTCCCAGTATCTGGTGAACGCGTTCAACCAGCACTGGGTGGATGGCTGGCTCAAGCGCGGGTGGAAGAACTCGCAGAAGCAGCCGGTGAAGAACTCCGATCTGTGGAAGCGCATGCTCAAGGCGAAGGAGCCCCACGACGTGGAGTTCGTTTGGGTCAAGGGCCATGCCGGCCATGCCGAGAACGAGCGCTGCGATGCGCTGGCAACCTCTGCGGCCGACGACCCGTCGCGCCATAAGGAGGACGCGGGCTTCCGCGGCTAGATAGCGGCGCAAGGCGCTGCCAAGGACGGGCAGGCGGAGCGGGCCGGGGCGGAAACCCCGGTTTCGCCCCACCTGCCCGTTCTCCATATATGCAGGTAGCCTCACCTGGGCGTATGCCCGTTCAGTGCAAAAGGTACCGCGCTTGTTGCCAGGGTGATACAGTGGCGTAAGCGATTTTGCAACCGAGAAGGAGGTTCGTGCATGCAACAGGAAATGAAGTTGCGCCGCCGCATCGCCGGTGGAGCGATGGCTTGCGTCCTGTCCTGCGGCCTTATGGTCCCGCAGCTGGCATTCGCCACCCCTGATTCATCTTCCAAGCAGGCCGAGGCCCAGGCGGTCCTGGCCTCGCTCAACTCCATGCAGTACCAGCTCGATCAGGCATCGGCTGACTACGGCCAGGCGCTCGAGGAGCAGGCTCAGGCCCAGCAGTCCGCCGATCAGGCTCAGGAGCGCATCGACCAGATCAACGTCGAGATCGCCGATGTGCAGTCCCGTTTGGGCGATCGCGCGCAAAGCATGTACCGCACGGGCGCCAGCTCGTTTTTGGACTTGCTGCTCGGCTCCACCTCGTTCAGCGAGTTCGCCACGAACTGGGACCTGCTGAACAAGGTCAACGATAACGATGCCGAGCTCGTGCAGCGCAACAAGGACCTGCGCACCGAGGCTCAGGAGCAGAAGGCCACGTTCGACGAGCAGAGCCGCACCGCCGCTGCCAAGGCATCCGAGGCCAAGCAGATCCAGGACGAGGCTCAGGCCACCGTCAACTCCATGCAGCAGACCTATGACGGCCTTTCGGCCGAGGTGGCAACGCTGGTGGAGGAAGAGCGTGCCGCACAGGCGGCCGCTGCTGCCGCAACCGCCCAGCAGACCGTCGACCAGTCCGCCGCCCAGGCTACCCAGCGTATGGGCATCGCCGGCGCCACGAACAACAACGCAAATGCCGGCGGCAATGGCGGTAACGGCGGCGCTGCCGATAACGGTGGCGGCAACACGTGGACCGACAACTCCGGCGACTCCGGCAACACCGGTTGGACCGATAACGGCAATTCGGGTAATACCGACAACTCGGGCGGTTCCAGCAGCTGGGCTCCGTCTTACAACGCCTCTACGGGCAATGCCATCGTCGACCGTGCATACAGCTGCATCGGCGCGCCGTACGAGTGGGGCGGCGTCGGCCCTGACAGCTTTGACTGTTCCGGTCTGGTCAGCTATGCGCTGACCGGCAGCTATTCGCGCTACGGCACCACGTACACGTTCATGGGCATGTCCCAGGTGTCCGACCCGCAACCTGGCGACATCTGCACCAGCTGGTCGCATTGCGGCATCTACATCGGCGGCGGGCAGATGATCCATGCCCCAACCTTCGGCCAGACGGTGTGCGTTAGCTCCGTGCAGTCCGACATGATCATCGTGCGTCCCTGGTAGCGCTTCCCCCTTCTGCGGCACATCGGCAAGCATGTCAGCCAGCAGCGCCGAAATACCTGCAGTAAACAACGAGCCCCAAGCTGTTCCACCAGCTTGGGGCTCGTTCGCGTTTGCAGGGGTGTTGGCTCGGCAGGAATGGCTGCTTGGAGCCGGGGCTGGCGAAAGGGCGCCGACCCGATCATGCCCAGGGGTATTCGGCCTCATGGGCAGCGGGGCATGCAACCCCGATCGGCGCGCGCCTGCGCTTTCGCGATGCCGCGTTAGCCCTCGCAGGCCTGCGTGATGAGCTTGCGCAAGGCGTCGAATCCCTCGCGCTTCTCGCTGGACGTCACCAGCATGGGAACGTCCTCGGGCAGGGCGAGCTGGCGTCGCAGCACGGACACCTGCTTGTTCTGCTGGTTGCGGGAGAGCTTATCGGCCTTCGTGAGCACCACGGCGAACGGAAGTCCCGCCTCCATGAGGAAGTTGATCATGTTAAGGTCGAGCTGCTGGGCCTCATGACGGATGTCAACCAGGCTGACCACCAGCGCGAAGTTGCGGTCCTGGTTGAAATAGCCCTCGATCAGCTCCGCCCAGCGGCCTTTCTCGGATTTCGCCACGCGCGCGTAGCCGTAGCCGGGCAGGTCGACGAAGCGGGCGCCTTCGGTGGCGAAGAAGTTGATGGTGGACGTCTTGCCAGGCTTCTGGGAGACCTTCGCCAGGCTTTTGCGGCCGAACAGGGCGTTGAGCATGGACGACTTGCCCACGTTCGAGCGGCCGGCGAACGCCACTTCCGGAAGCGTCGAGGGCGGCAGCTGCGACGAGATGCCGAACGAGCGCTCGAAGGTTACGTTGTTGAAGTTCATACGGTGCTCCAAATGGTTCGAAGTTGTGCTTGCACCATGATAGCGTGCTTCGCCCTGCGGAAATGCCCACGTCATCCGCCATCCGCAATAACCCCGCATGACGGCAAGCGGGGATTTCGAGAAATAAAGTTGCCATTGATTGACAATATGTCACCTGCGTCATACTGTTTCGAACGCAGTAGAAGTTATTGGGGTCGAACATCGCTTGACGTACGGCGACGACCAGCACAAGAAAGGACGCAGAACATGAAGTTTAAAAAGCGCGATGGTTGGATGCTCGCCGGCGGTTTCGCTCTGGGCACGCTGGGCTTGAAGGCGCTGAGCAGCTCCACGGCGAAGAAATGCTACGTGCAGGGCGTCGCCAAGGGCCTGCAGGCCAAGGCCGCCTATCAGGACGTGGTCGAGCAGGCCAAGGCCCAGGTGGACGACATCGTTGCCGAGGCCAGCTATATCAACGAGTCCGCAAAGGCCGAGCCGATCGCGGCCGACGGCGAATAGCGCGAAGACGTCGCTATGAAATATCAGATCGCAAATGAGCTTCCGGGCCGTTTGCGCGTGAAGCTGGCGGGCCCTGTCCCGCCAGCGGACTTAGATGCGCTGTATCGCGTGCTGGGCTCATGCCCCGACATCGCGAAGTCAACCGTCTACCCGCGCATCGGCAGCGTTGCCCTGACCTATAACGCCGCACCCGGCGGCCGCGCACGCGTGCTCGAGCATCTGACGGGCATCGATGCGGCGGCCATCGCCAAGGCCAAGCAGGGGTGCGGCCTCGAGCTTGCCCCGCGTTCGCATTCCCTGCTCATGGATCTGGCGTCGCTAGTGGGCTTCCATTTCATGCGCCGTTGGTTCCTGCCCGCGCCCCTGGCGGCAGCCTGGACGGTTTTCAGCTACCGCAAGTTCTTGTTCGCCGGCCTGAAGTCACTGGCGGCGGGCCGGTTGGACGTGCCCGTGCTCGATGCGGCGGCGATCGGCATCTCGTTCGCGAAGCGCGATCCGCGCACGGCGGGGCTCACCATGCTTCTGCTCAACGTTGGCGAGACGCTTGAGGAGTACACGCGCAGCCGCTCGGAGGGCGCGCTCATCAACGCGCTGCTCGACCTGCCCGAGACCGCCCAGCTGGTGGAGGGCGACACCGAGGTGCAGGTTCCCTCCAGCTCCTTGCGCGCAGGTCAGCTCATCGCCGTACGCACCGGCATGCCCGTGTGCGTTGACGGCACGGTGGTGCGCGGGTGCGCCATGGTCAACCAGGCGGCGCTTACCGGCGAGCCGCTGGCCGTCGAGCGCACCGTCGGCGACGACGTGTTCGCCGGCACGGCGGTGGAGGACGGCGAGATCATCGTCGAGGTGAAGGCCAACGAGGGCCAGACGAAGCTGCGCACCATCGTCAACCTGGTCGAGCAGACCGAATCCTACAAGTCCCGCACGCAGTCGCGCATGGAGCGCCTTGCCGACCGCATCGTGCCGTGGAACTTCCTGCTGGCGGGCATCGTGGCGCTTACCACGCGCAGCCTGGTGAAGACGTCGGCGGCCCTTATGGTCGACTACTCCTGCGCGCTCAAGCTTACCGGCTCCATCGCCGTGCTGTCGGCCATGAGCCAGTCTGCCCAGGCGGGCTTCACCGTGAAGGGCTCTCAGCACTTCGAGTCCATGGCGCAGGCCGACGTCATCGTGTTCGATAAGACGGGCACGCTCACCGAGGCCGCCCCGCAGGTGGCGCGCGTGCTTTCCCTTGACGGGTGGGACGATGGCGAGGTGCTTCGCTTCGCCGCATGCTTGGAGGAGCACTTCCCGCACCCGGTGGCCCGCGCGGTCGTGCGCGCTGCCGCCGAGAAGGGCTTGGAGCACCGCGAGCGCCACGCCGAGGTGGAGTACATCGTGGCGCACGGCATAGCAAGCTCGCTTGCCGGCAAGCGCGTGGTCATCGGCTCGGAGCACTTCGTCGTGGAGGACGAGCAGGTCGAGATCTCCGAGGCGCAGAAGGACCTCATTGCGCGGGAGACTGAAGGCCTCTCGCCGCTCTACCTTGCCGTGGACGGCAGGCTCATGGGCGTCATCGGCGTGCAGGATCCGCTCAAGGCCGGCGTTCCCGAGGCCATCGCCGAGCTTCGTCGCCTGGGGCTTTCGCGCGTCATCATGCTCACGGGCGACAACGAGCGCACCGCGGCGCGCATCGCCGGGCGCGCCGGCGTCTCCGAGTTCCACGCGAACCTGCTTCCCGAGGACAAGTACGCCTTCGTCGAGAAACTCAAGGCGGAAGGCGCGCACGTGGTCATGGTCGGCGACGGCGTCAACGATGCCCCGGCGCTGGCGCTTGCCGACGTGGGCATCGCCATGGGGCAGGGCACCGCGGTGGCCAAGGAGGTGGCCGACATCACGCTCACGGGCGGCCAGCTCGGCTCCATCGTGGCGCTGCGCCGTATGAGCGAGGGCCTGATGGGCCGCCTGAACGGCAGCTTCAAGGAGGTCATGGTCATCAACTCGACGTTGTTGGCGGCCGGCATCGGCGGCATCATCTCCCCGCAGGTCTCCTCGCTTCTGCACAACGCCTCCACCGTCGCGCTGTCCATGCGCAACGGGAAGCGCTACGACGCATAGGCCCGTCGAGGGCCTATGGGCGCAAGCCGACGGGCGGTCGCGTGCCCAGGGCAAGCGAGCTTACCCGTCGGCATTTCGTGAAAACATGGACGAACATCGACGCCCCCGTTGCAAACGCCCGGGGGCGTTGTTATAATCCGAGGGCTGTTTTATCACACATGCGTGTGCGACCCTTCCCGCTAGTGGCCGAAATCGGTTGCGGGTGAAAGGGGATGACCGCACGCAGAGGACTAACGAATGGAGAGTGTCATGGCTAAGATCAGCATCCAGACCCTGCTCGATGCAGGCGCGCACTTCGGTCACCAGAAGCGTCGTTGGAACCCCAAGATGAAGCCGTTCATCTTCGGCGCCCGCGGTGACATCTACATCCTGGACCTCAAGCAGTCCCTCGTGGGCATGGACCAGGCTTACACCTTCGTCTCCAACGTCGCCAAGAACGGCGGCTCCGTCCTGTTCGTCGGCACGAAGAAGCAGGCCCAGGAGGCCGTCGCCGACGCCGCCAACCGTTGCGGCATGCCCTACGTCAACGCCCGTTGGCTCGGCGGCATGCTCACCAACTTCGTGACCATCCGCTCCCGCGTCACCCGCATGGAGGAGCTGGAGGCCATGGAGGCCGACGGCCGTATGGCGCTGCTGCCGAAGAAGGAGCAGATCCTGCTGCGCAAGGAGCTGTCCAAGCTGCAGCTCAACCTCAACGGCATCCGTAACATGAAGCGCGTCCCCGACGCCATCTTCGTGATCGACACCAACCGCGAGGAGATCGCCATCCGCGAGGCTCATCGTCTGAACATCCCCGTGGTGGGCACGCTCGACACCAACTGCGATCCCGATGACGTCGAGTACGGCATCCCGGCCAACGACGACGCCATCCGCTCCGTCAAGCTCCTGGCCGACTTCATCGCCGACGCCGTCGTCGCCGGCACCGGCGCCCCCGTTTCCGCTGAGGAAATGGCCGCTCCGGCCGAGGCCGAGGTTGCTCCGGCTGCCGAGGCTGCCGCTCCTGCTGCCGAATAAGCACGGGGCCTAACCCACTGGTGTTGCACGCCGTCGGTCCCCGTAGGGCGGCCGACGGCGTTCGAGGTTATTAACGGCGGAGCTCAGGCGCCGCCGCAACAAGGATAGAAAGGATCCAACGTGGCTGCTATCACCGCTTCCATGGTCAAGGAACTGCGCGAGATGACCGACGCCGGCATGATGGAGTGCAAGAAGGCGCTCGTCGAGGCCGATGGCGATATGGAGAAGGCCGTCGACGTGCTGCGCACCCGCGGCCTGGCCGCTGCCGCCAAGAAGGCCGGCCGCGCCACCAACGAGGGCACCGTCATGACCGTTCTGGCCGATGATGCCAAGTCCGCTGCCGTCGTCGAGCTGAACTGCGAGACCGACTTCGTGGGCATGAACGAGAAGTTCAAGGCCTACGCTGAGAAGCTGGGTCGCGCCGCTCTGGCCGCCCACGCCGCCGATGTCGAGGCTCTGCGCGCCTCCACCTTCGAGGGCGAGCCCGTCGAGGACATCCTCACCGACGCCATTCACGTTCTGGGTGAGAACATCCAGCTCCCCCGCGCCACCACCGTCAACGCCGGCGGCATCGCCTCCTACATCCACGGTGGCGGCAAGATCGGCGTTCTGGTGACCTTCGACGTCGAGGGCATCGACCCCGCTTCCGAGGGCTTCCAGGCTTACGGCCGCGACGTTGCCATGCAGGTTGCCGCCGCTTCCCCGGTGTCCGCCAGCCGCGAGTCGGTGCCGGCCGAGGTCGTCGAGCATGAGATGGGCATCTACAAGGCTCAGGCTGCCGAGTCCGGCAAGCCCGAGGCCATCCAGGAGAAGATTGCTACCGGCCGCATGGAGAAGTTCTACAAGGAGAACTGCCTGACCGAGCAGGCCTTCGTCAAGAACCCCGACCAGTCCATCAACCAGTACACCGACGAGTGCGCCAAGAACCTGGGCGGCACCATCAAGGTGACCGGTTTCGTGCGCTGGGCTCTGGGCGAGACCGCGTAACCTACGCTTTTCGCCACATAGCCAGCGAATCGCAAACGCTGCGGGCCGCTCCTTCGCCCTGCATCCGCTCTCATGCTGCGACAACGGCCGTCGATGCCGCAGCGGAAGCGGACGCAAGGCACGGGGCGGCCCGTTTTCCTTTCTCGGGCCATTATCGCTTCTGCGCGTCCGCGAATGCGTTGATACGTTTGCTTTCATCGTGAAGGCCCGCCTTGCGCGGGCCTTCGCTTTATAATGGGCTTTCGCAATCTAGTTCATCCAGGGGGGTTTGCATGTCTGAGAAAGAGATCATCGTCGTCGAGGGCAACAACGTCCTTTCCGGCGAGGTGAGGGTTTCCGGCGCGAAGAACTCGGCTTTGAAGCTCATCGCCGCCTCGCTTTTGGGTCAGGGCGCCTCAACGCTGCACAATGTGCCCCTTATCAGCGATATCGTCGTCATGTCGGAGGTGCTCGAGTGCCTCGGCGCCACCGTCGAGCGCGACGGCCACACCATGGTCATCGACACCGCTCAGGTCACGTCCCACGAAACGCCGTACGAACTGGTGTCGAAGATGCGCGCGTCCATTAGCGTGCTCGGCCCGCTGGTGGCGCGTTTCGGCCAGGCGCGCGTGGCCATGCCCGGCGGCTGCCAGATCGGTGCCCGCAAGATCGATATGCACCTGGTGGGTCTTGAGGCCCTGGGTGTGGAGTTCACCGTGGACCACGGGTACCTGAACGCCCACACGCCCAAAGGCCTGCATGGCGCCGATGTCACGCTGGAGTTCCCCAGCGTCGGCGCCACGGAGAACTGCCTAATGGCCGCCGTTACCGCTCATGGCACCACCTGCATCGAGAACGCTGCGCG
>ERZ857785.3435-NODE-3435-length-11815-cov-2.896003_pt1 | contig 11815 bp, 9 predicted proteins | sample MGYA00519763_ERZ857785 | MGnify/ENA primary metagenome ERZ857785 (study PRJEB31778, sample SAMEA3449365) | human gut metagenome | biome: human gut; feature: human-associated habitat; material: faeces | place: United Kingdom | collected 2010/2012 ... | reverse complement strand
TATCGGTATTGGCCGCATGACGCCCATTAGGAGTCAGCTTGCTATAATCGGTCACTCCCGGTTTTGCACGATTATAACTGCTGTATGCCCAATCTTTCCCTGTCCCGATAAACATCTCCCACCATACACCGATATATTTCATCGGCTTAATCCAAGATGTATCTGCATATCCGCAAGGCTCATTCAGATTCAGAATCAGCTTACTGGCAAGGATATTCCTTGCGTCATCACTTACTACCACTGTGCGCCAAGGCGAGAAGCAAGGGGTTTGCAAGAAACCTTTATCACCGTTTTTATCCGGTACTAAGCAGGCAGTCAAACAAAAAGACTTATCATTTACATTCAATTCCATAGCTGCGTAATCCACCAAAGCAGCTTCATGGATATTAATGTACAATCCGTTACTCCCTTTCAGCATCAGAGGCGTCTGTATTATCAAATCACCCGCCGATTTCGCTTCATACGACTTCATGGCCACGGATTGTTTAGGCATCTCTTCACGTATCTGAGAAAGAGGAGCTGTGGTGTAGGTAAACTCATTGGTGTCATAATCACCCGGCATACAAAAAGCCGTATAATCATGCGCCAAATTGAACTGAGTCAGTTCCTCATTGATAACGAACTTATTCAAAGTAGGTTGTTCGGGAAACTCATAACGAAATCCCAAACCATCATTAAAGAGACGAAAACGTATATTCAACGTGCGCCCGCTGAAACCTTGTTCCAAGGTAAGCAGCATTTCGTTATAATGGTTACGGATAAGCGATTGCTCACCCCATACCGGTTTCCACGATTCGTCCAATGAATCCGTCTGTACCGATTTCACACTGAAATCGTTCATTAATCCGCGTTCATATTTAATATCCAATCCGAGACGACTCGGTGCAAGCACAGCTTTACCTTTGTAAGAAAGTTCGTAATAGGGAATTCCCCTTTCTACTACTGTCTTCAGTAATAAATTACCGTCCGGTGAGGAAAGATTCTGCGCTTTCCCCACTGCTGCCAGAAGTAGAAATAACACTATATTAATTGTATTTTTCATATTTCTCTATCTATTCATAAGTGAGACAATCAGAGTTTGGTCAACCTCACAATCTTGCAGGCATGCGCCTCAAGTTCCACATTCAAGTTATCAGCTTCTCCTTCATCTGCATGTTTCCACAAGTCACGCACTTTCATCTTACCCTCAATACCTAAATCGGAGAATTTCACCGAACGAAACTGCTTGGAATCTTCGCGATTGAACAGGCCTATCACCCAGTCACCGTTTGTCATCTGTCCATACCATATCTGACTGTTCGTACTATTTAAAACATCGGATAAAGGTTTACCGGCAAAACCATCCTTATTCAAAGCCAGCATTTCTTCGTTCTGGCAAAACTTCAAATCTGAATTGGCAAAACTATCTCCCGGCACATCGGCAATCGCTACCGGACCGCCCGCCATGAGTTGCAGAGAAATGACACTTTCCTTTTCCGCATCGGAACCGAATGTATTCAAGCGGATAAAGTCACCGTCCATAATCATTTTACCACGTCCGGAGTATTTAGACCAGTGCGTAAAGCCATCGAACATATTGCCACAACTGGGCCAATCTTCAAATACTTTGCCGCGATCGGAATTAGACACATGATGCCAGCCACCGCTCCACGTATCACCAACGATACGCGCCATATTACCATACTCGCGCTCCAGAGCCGCGTCCTCATGCATATTGGGCATTACCAACGAAGTAAATACACCGTATTTTTTTGCAGCCTTACAAATATATTGCAGAGCAAGCTTATAATTCTCTCGTCCGTACCCTTTACCTTTTATGGCATTCATACCGCGGTCGTACCCGTTTTCATAATAACAAAGGAAGTCCATACGGATAAAGTCCACACCAAGATTCTTATAATATTTAAAGAAGCCGTCGATGTACTCCTCAGCGCCTTTATGACTTGCTACTACCCACCAGAAGCCATCGTCGGCGTCAGGATAAAGTACATTATCTTCACCTTGCTTATAACGCAAATCCTTGAAGGTAATATTATCAGTACCCTCTATAATGGTTTCTTCCGGACCATGTATCCACAAAGGATTGTCATAGACACCCAATTTCAGTCCCTTAGCCTTGCACATTTCCGAAAGTTTCTTCAGTTTTACCGATCCGTATTTCGTCATATATCCCGTAGGATCGGGCTCGGAAGTACCATCCATCGCCATAAAACCATCCGTACAAATCATATTGTAACCATAAGGAAGCAGATTTTCCGCCACATAGCCGATTATATTCTGCCAGGAACCTTCAGACATATCAATAGCCTGTCCTTGCCCACCGGCATTGACCAATTCTTCATTTCTGCGCTCCAATTTCCAACAGTATTCATAAACACTCCAATAGAGAGGGGCGTTATAAGTATGTATTCCTTCCGTATCAGCGTCATCACCGGGAGTTATCACGGGATCATCGGGAATCATATCCGGTGTCCAGCCTGTACCCTTATCCTCGCATCCTCCGAAAAAGAATGTCAATGCCATCAAAAACAGTTTCATATTCAAATTCTTTATCATATCATTATTTTTACCTGAATTTCTCAAACAAGACAATACTTGTTTTATTATACTTTCATTATCACTCAGATTTTGTCAGCCGTACAATCTTGCAAGAACGCCCGGGAATCTTATAACTCAAAGAAGCTTCAGCTTCCCCCTCATCCTGATGTTTCCACAAATCACGCACTTTTACCTTGCCCTCAATGCCTATTTCAGAAAAATCGAGTGTACGGTCATATTCATTATCTTCTTTATTGAAAAAACCTACGATATAGTCTCCGTCGGACATCTGTCCGTACCATATTTGATTTTTTGCATTCCACAAATCATCCGACAAAGGTTTTCCTACAAATCCGTCTTTGTTCAAAGCCAGCAATTCTTCATTTTGATAAAACTTTAAATCACCGCTGACAATCGTATTATACTGATCGGCTACGGCAATCGGACCACCCGCCATCAGTTGCAAAGAAATCACGCTCTGTTTTTCACCTTCCGTATCAAATGTATTCAAACGGGTAAAATCAGCATCCAGCACTACCTTTCCCCTTCCCGCAATGTGCGACCAACTGATAAGGCCGGTAAACATATTAGAGGTAGACGGCCATCCATTGGGATTGAACCATGTAGGGCCATTGCTTGCAAAGTGTTGCCATCCGCCTTTCATTGTATCGGCATCTACCCGAATCATATTACCATATTTCTTCTCCAACTCCGCATCATTTTTCAGATTGGGCATCACAAGCGAAGTGAATACCTGATACTTTGTGGCGGCCTCGGAAATATACTTCAGCGCGAGTTCGTATTCTTCACGTCCATATCCTCTACCGGGCATTCCGCCGGCACCATCTGCCGTTTCAAACAGACAGAGGAAGTCCATACGGATAAACTCTACTCCTATTTTCTTATAATATTTAAAGAAGCCATCAATAAACTCCTTAGCGCCTTTATGGCTGGGAACTATCCAAGTAAAGACATCCCCTTTATCCGGATAAAGAACATCATCTTTGGCGGAATTGTACACTAAACTCCCCACTGTAATACCTTCCGTACCTTTTACTACCGTTTCATACGAGCAGTGTACCCATAACGGATTATCATAAACACCCAGTTTCAAACCTTTGGCCTTACATTTAGCTACTAAATCCGTCAGTTTTATACCGGCATAATGGGTCATATACCCACCCGGATCAATACCGGGATCGTTTGTCATTGACATAAAGCCGTCCGTACAAATCATACCGTAACCATAAGGCAGAAGATTCTCCGATACCCAATCAATATTCGCATCCCAAGTCACTTCAGGCATATTCGTATTACTACCGGCCTGTTCGGCTACCCAGGCATACTCATATACACTCCAATATAAAGGAGCGTTCAAACTGATAGGTGCATACACCTGTTCATCGTCATCATCATCATCAGACGGCAAATTCTCGTCAGGAATCATATCAGGCGTCCATCCGGTTCCTTCATCTTGGCATCCCCCAAAAAGGGATGCCACAATCAATAAAAATTGTATAATAAATATTTTTATCATAATTACCTGGTATTACGGTAGTTTTTCAAATTTAACTGTCATATCTATCACATTCAGAGATATCTTATATTTCCCGGCTTCATCCACTCTCCACTTATAGTCGTTCTCATCTGTATTATCAGGATAATTTTTACGTACCATTTTCAGGGCATTGGTAACTGAAGTACTATTTACCTCAGGCATCAAATAATCACACTCAAAACCTTCAGTATTACTCAGGGGAAATTTTATTTCTCCTGAGTCGAGATGTCCTTCCCATACAAACGTACCTTCCTTTTCATCCGGATTATACAGGAAAGCTATTTTAAATGGTGTATTCCATTTGGTTACAGTAGCGTCACCCGTCATCCAAACAGCTTTAATAGGGAGATTATCAGGTATTTCTATTTTCGGTTTCTTTTCAAATGTTATTTCCATCAGATAAGTATCCAAAATTATTTTATAACTGCCTGCCTGAGATTCCGTAATTTTCCATTGATAATCATGAGTTTCTACTTTTTCTTTCTCTACATACTCCATAGTATTATCACCGCCAGGCTCTGTATCATGCGTCTTCGGCATCAGATAAGGTATATTCCAATCCTCACGTAATTCCAACGGAAACTTTAAATGTCCTCCATATAAATCCCCTTCATAAACAAACTGTATATTATTAATTTTCGTCAATCCAACCGCATTCATAATAGTCCAACCTGCCGGAGTAGCATCACCTATCGCCCAAACTTTTTCATATTTATTTTCCGGATATTCACTTGCAATAGTTAATTTCTCCACATCGACAGTAATGAAATAATACCCTTCCGTATCTATGTGGAACAATGTTTCCGTACCATCATCCGTTTCATTATAAACCAATGTATTGTTATCGGCGCCTCTTGTATAAGAAGGTGTCAGACTTGTCCGGCTCTTTATGAACTTAAAGTCACCTTGCTTCAAATGTCCGCCCCATTCATATTTTTGTTCGGAAAGCACCTCATTCATTTTAAGCGCTTTAGTTGCATCCATCCCTTCAACGGCGCTACCTACAATGAAAAGATCTCTTGCCGCAATATAATAACCTGTCACCGAAAACTGCACCTTGGATATTTCCGGTTTCATATATACACTGCCTCCTGAAACTTCAGCTATGATTTCTGCCTCTAACATGGCGGTTTCTCCCGCTGTTACCTTCCACCCGCTCAATAAAGCGTTCATTTCCTTGTGCGTATAACTGATACTTTGTACACCTTCCGGAATTTCTACTTTTGCGATGGAAGTCTCAAAGTTATTATCGGCCATATCCATCTTAAAATAATATGTGAGTTTCGTTCCTTCTCCTCGATTGGCAGCACTTCCCCATGTAAAGGATATTGCTTCTTCATTACCCAAATCCTGATTCAATACCACATCACTCGAAGAAACTTTCAGTCCCATCGTGTCTTGTGGGGAATCCAAAGTTATCCGCTCCGTTTCATCTTGACAGCCCATAATTACGAAGGGTAATGTCATTAGAATATTTTTTATCGCATTCTTCATAATAATCAATTGCATTTTTAACCGTTAATTCCAATAAGGGCTTTGAACAAGTTTATCATTCTTATCTATTTCCGACTGATGGATAGGGAACCAATAATAGGCTTTCTTGTATACCCGTTTTAGATAAGGCGTACGTACATAGAAAGAAGAATTATCTTTTCCGCTGAAATTCATTCCGTAGAAATCACCGTTCAATACATTTTCCGCTTCTTTCCAACGGCGAAGATCATCATAACGGATTCCTTCACAGCTCAATTCCACACGACGTTCGGCACGAATCAACTTGCGCATTTCCGCCTGGTCGTTCAAATCAACATGAATAAAATTATCATCCGTAGCACCTGTGGTATACTGACGAATGCCCGCACGTTCACGAATTTTATTCAGATAGACCAAAATGTCTCCATTACCCGGATCGGATTCGTTCAATGCTTCCGCATAATTCAGATAAGCCTCGCCCAAGCGATAGACAATACCCGGACGATACTTATAAGTACCCTGTTTTACATTTAAGTCCGGAGAGATTTTTTTACGTATCAAATAACCATTTTGCGGAGCATCATGGGTATGCGGATTGTCGGCACTTCCATTGAAAAAATTAAATACACGCTTCTCCTGTGTGAAATAAGAGTTATTATAGCTCACCGTAACATAGAAACGAGGCTCACGATGACAATACATATTATAAGTATTTTTATTGCTTATCGCTCCTCCGTTCACTTCCGTATCCCACACTGTATTATCACGCGTTTCATCAGAAACAGAATAACCTGTTTCCACATATTCGGAATTATCATCATTGATAGGCAGACCGTTTTCCATAAAGAATGCATCCACCAACGACTGCGTAACGCCTAAGCCGCCGCTACCGCCACTGGCAGCCGGAGTAGCATGTTTTTCATATTCTCCTTTCGTATATTATTTATAGCGTAATGTCTCTACATTCTTACAAGACGTACCGCTACATATTCTTTTTGCGGAAGACTGATTCTGGTAAAACCATGATGTATGCCTGTATCTGTAACAGTCATATTCCATGTGTCTATAACTTCAATCCTGTATTCCTCATCATCAGGCAGATTATAATCTCTGAATGACGGTCTTCCAAATCCGTAATAATGGATTTCATAAGAACAATATCTGACTGTAGTCCATGTTGCTTCATTCTCTTCATCATACGGTATTCCTACAACCTCGTCAAATATACCCTGTCCGCGTTTCAGATATCCACCAGGAGTTTCATCCAGTATTTTTTTAAGGAATGACAGCCTTGGCTCGCTTTCACCGTGAAGTTTGCCTCCATGCGACCACCATAATATATCGTCAGGATGAACATATGTCTCTCCATGCCCAGCATATCCTCCCCTAAGAGAAGCTTCCCAGAACCTTCGCACTAACTCCTGACCTGATATATTCCCCCAGCCTGCATCAATATTACCTTCATATGCTATCTCATCCCATATTACAGGTTTATTGTACTGTTTTACATACTTGTCTGTCAACTCTGCATGGCAATATAAATCCGTTCTCTGCATACTGCAATGTGTAATCCATTCTTTGCTGTAATCAAAATATCTGATGCAATTATGTATAGAACACATATGATGATACGGGTCATGTGATGTTACAAGCCTTCCATATTCATTCCATCTGTCATCATCTTTGCATGTAAGGTCATACTCATTCGCCATTGACCACCATACGTTACGGAATGCCGCATATCTTGCCGTCACATACTTAAGATACAGCTCGTCACATTCCCTATTCATTGTTGAAAAACCCCATTTGTCATACGGGTGCATAAGAATAAGGTCTGCTTCTATGCCAAGCTCCATAAGCTTTCCGATATAATAATCAAGTCTTTTAAAATGCTCTGTATTAAAAAAGGTACAGTCAAAATCTCTTATATCCTCTATATGAGACTCAGTATAAAACGGTACTTCAAGCTCTTTTTTTGTATACTTTTCATCCTGTCCGACAGACTTACCTCTGATATATGGATATGTAACGGGCTCCTTTTCATTGTACTTATAAAACTTAGGGAAAATACAAAATCTTATTTTATTAAAGGAGCTGTTCTGTAACGTATCAAGCGTAATACTGCACAATTCATCCGGCTGATGCACCCACGCATAGCACGTTGTACCTATAGAATTATAAGGCATATTATCAGCATATGCAAGATAATGTTCATGAATAACTTTCACCGGTCCATGATTATTACTTTCTTCTTTTACGGGAGTTACAAAGAAACTGCCTTTTTTTTCACCGTCAAGACAGTTTCCCCATACCCTGTATGAATACTCCCCTGTAAACGATGGCATAAAACGCACTCTGTATATTCCGTCTCCGTCATAAAAGCCATCAGTAATTATCTGCTCATTCTTATTAGAAAACTCAGCCTTAATACTATAATCAATATATGGATTACCGTCACATTTTCCTAAAAAAGAAAGCTCAAACACACCCCATTTTTCAACACAATCCATGTCTTTTTCCTCCTGAAAAATATACATAAAATATAGCATATTTTTTCAGTTATGCAAATATCAAATACATATTTTAGTTTTAGAAATGTATTGAAATGGTACGTTTGTTATCTTATTTCTACCGGACCTCCGATAATTTCCCTTTCCACGTACAACAGCATATCCTTGCGCGCTTTCATACTCCACTTTACAAGTGTAAAACTCATGTCCTCTATCTCAATGCAGGTTACGCCTTCAGGATGTACGCAGCTTCCTGAATTTATATAAAGGTCGTTTTCATCATGAAGCCTTGGTCTGTGGGAATGCCCGGCAATGAGATACGTATCATTTTTTGCTGTCCAGTCTTTAAGGCATTTTTCGTATTTCTGCGCTTTCTTATTATTCCTTGCTGCGCTCGTAGGGTCATTAAAACCATTTTTCTCAAGAGGTTTCCATAAATATCTTACTAAAAATCTTGACAATTTCCAACATACACTGTTAAAAAAATCTGCCTGATGCCCATGCATCATACATATATTTCTGCCGTTTTCTTTATTTTCAAGTATGGCCGACTCATACAGATTTTTTTTGAGCTCCATATCATGGTTTCCGTATATTTTCAAAAAACGGTTTTGCGAATCAAAGCGCGATACTATTTCATATACCTCTTTATGCGAACTTCTTATTCTTTCTGCGCACCTGTTCTCCCACAGCTCTTCTGTATCGCCAAGCTCAATATAATAAAATCCGTTTCTATAATAATGCTCCATTGCAGCCATATACAAATGACGGTTTTTCAGAAAATTATCATTGGATGTTCCTTCTCCCCGATGCTGGTCACTGAATATAACATACCGGCTGCATCTGCACAACGGAAGCTTTGCAGCGTCCCTGACAGCGGCGTTAATCCTGCTATGACATCCCACGCCTTTTTCCTCCAATAGAAATAATCCGCCTTGCGCACCTCGGAATCATATAATATAAGAAAAGGATTTTATCATATGTGTTTTTAAACGGAAATGTTGTAAGCAAATATAATCTTACAATAAAATGATTGCATATCTGGGCCCTAAGCCTCCTTATATTTGTTAAAAAGCTTTTTCGCTCCATCTGCGCCATATTTACATACACTATATTAGTACATTTCTTGCATGATATGCCGCTCGGACAATCCTTAACCAGACTATCATAAAACGCTTTTGCCATAACCTGATTTTCAAAATGAATTGCAGAAAGCAACGTTATATTCTTCGGGTTGCTTATTTTTCCGACTTTAAATCCTGTAAGCCACCAGTGTCTTGCCTGATTATCATAGACAACCCTGTTTTTTACCATTAATCTGCAGCTGATATAAGGCAGTTCAAAATCATTAACTGCATCATAATGGGTAACGGCATATTTTTCTGGAGCGACAATCTTTTTTGCATGATATATTCCGACTTCGCCGCCCATCGTAATTCCATACTGGCCTTTCCATAATTCTATAAGCCATGTTTTATCGTCATAATCAAAATATACCGGAAGGGAATCAATTACCATATTAGACATAGGCGCGGCATAATCATATGAAATATCATATCCCATCTTTCTCTGCCACGCGTCTTTTCTCGAAGAAAATATATCTTCTCTTTCAATATAATAAAACCCAAAAGGCTCTGCCAATTCATTTATTTTTCGGATTTTATTTGTTTTACTCATGCTTTTTACTCTTAATATGCAGTTTTTAATTTTAATATAGATAAACAGACACAATAACACAGCAATTAAAGCTATTATTACAACAGCGTATTTCATAATATTACATCTTTCTACAAATTATTTTAATATAATATATGCAGAAAAATATTACTGTCCACTATTTTATCTATTTCATACAATGTGACCAACAGGGGTATATTAATTTCATTTTCAAATTATGTAACTCCCCAAAAATTTTTATAAATCTGCTCATATGTATATTCAGATAATTCTATTAAAAGATATATAAAAATATAGGGTTTCCGGTATATTTGACTTACCGTAACCCTATATCTTATTTAAATATAAATTTATTAGCAACCCTCTTAATCTGCTATTTTCTCACTTTAATAACTTTCTTAGCTGTTTTACCGCCACAGAAAATTTTTATAACTGCTTTTCCTTTTTTCTTTCCCGTAATCCATACTTTCTTTCCTTTTTTTGCACTAAGCTTTATATTCTTAGCTCCGCTCTTTATTTCCCATTTGATTTTTTTAGCATTCAGGTTTTTACAAACTGCTTTCAGCTTAATCTTCTTGCCTACTTTAACTGATGATTTACCGGATATTTTAACAAAACTTTTTGGTTCTGATAGCTTACCCGGTATTATAACAGAACTTTTTGGTTCCGGTTCAGATTTTGTAACATTAACCGTTTTCCCTTTTACCTGAATCGTTGTTGACACAGTCTTATACTCGTCTAACAGTTCATTATCATAAGTCATCTTAAGAATAGGCGTACCGTCAAATGCCCAGTGAACTCTCTTAAGTCTTGCATGTCTGCATTGATCACCTAGCGTATTTTCATTATATTCATTTTTTCCTGTAATCGGATTATATGAACAGCATTTATAATTATGGGTTGTCGGTCTTGCATGATATACAAATTCGCATTATCCGGATCATCTTCCGAAAGTACACTGTTGTTAAGTTCTTTTAGCTTATTGATATACTTCTTCTGAATAACCTGTCCTGTAATCGTATAAGTACCTTCTTTTGAAAAATCAACATTCTTTAACGAATCTGTCCAGTCTACATTAAATGACTGTACGGAACCGTCACTGTATAATGCGTCTACTTTTGGAATTGCACTCTTTACATCTTCCTCTGTAAGTGTATTGCCAACATCTACAGTTAAAGACTGTACCGGTGCAAGTCCGGTATTTACAACCGTTCCAAGTTTATTATATATATATATTCATATTCCTCTTTGGTAAGTTGAATCGCATTTCCAATTGATATGTTATCGTCATCAGGGAATCCGGTAACTTCGCTTACGTTTAATGTATCTATATCGTTAATAAGTGATTTATCATTTGATAAATCCTGTTCTTTATAAGCAACACCATCTGAAGATATAAATATATGTACATCTCTTTCATTATAATCTAAAGCATATATAGCAAACTCATCACCGTTTTTCTCAATTCGCGGCTGTTTAATTCTGCATGTACCTTTCTTTGCAAATACAACTCCCCCGTTATTATTCAGAACCTCATAATTTTTACCGTCTTTACTTAATGCAAAATACACGCTTTCAGTTTCCTGCTCAAGATTATCCGTTAACGCATAAAACGGCGTCGTTGTAGTATATACCGCAAGAAAATACTCCTTATCCTCTGCTTTTATAAGCTAACACATATTACTTAATTTTGCCAACATATAAATTCCCATCTTAAGCAATGACCAGGCTGTCACCTTGGTATACTTTCTGCCACACACAGCGCTCCAAAACCTGTTATTGGGTTAGGGGTTTCTTCCTGTCCGGGAAGCTGTCTTGCACCGTTTATCAAATATGCTTTTACTTTTTCTCCGTATAAAAACGGGTCATTGCCCTCTACTATCCCCCACTGCATCAAAAGCGCCGCTGCACCTGTGACAAAAGGAGTTGCCATAGACGTACCGGAACGCACGTCATATGAACCGCCCGGCGCCGCTGAAGTAATATCAACTCCCGGAGCAACTATCTCAGGCTTTCCGGCTATTAATGAAACAGGATATCCTCTCCCTGAAAAAGGGGC
>ERZ857785.3427-NODE-3427-length-11846-cov-3.245865_pt1 | contig 11846 bp, 6 predicted proteins | sample MGYA00519763_ERZ857785 | MGnify/ENA primary metagenome ERZ857785 (study PRJEB31778, sample SAMEA3449365) | human gut metagenome | biome: human gut; feature: human-associated habitat; material: faeces | place: United Kingdom | collected 2010/2012 ... | reverse complement strand
AACGGCAAGATCCGTGTGACGTATGACAGCTCACAGCTGAAGCTGGTATCAACGGAAGCAGGCTCCATGATGAATGGCGTTCTGACCGACATCAACGATCCGGTCAGTGGCAATAAATCCGAAGGAGAAGCAGTGTTTGTATTTGCATCCTCTACAGAACTGGATACAAACGGAACACTTTTTGAAATGACTTTCCAGGTACAGGATTCGGTTAAAGACGGTGACAGCGTAACGGTTTCCGCAAAGACGGAAGAACTGCAGAATAACAATGCAGCCGTTGCCGTGACCGATGTACCGCTGAACGCAGCGGTGGGAAGACAGAGCAACAATAACGGAAACAACAATGGCGGAAATGATTCCTCCACAGAACCACAGACCGAGACAGCATCCAATAATGGAAACAACGGAAACGGAAGTGGATCGGATAACCAGGGCGGCTCCGGTATCCAGACCGAGGCACCTTCCGGAAACAGCAATACCTCCGGTGGCAGCAGCACCTTCGGCGGAACATCTTCCGGAAGCAGCAGTACTGCGGGAACCCAGAGCGGAAGCAGCACGGTTACATCCGCAAAAACAGGAGATAACACCAATGTTTTAAGACCACTTATCATCGCAGTGATCGCACTGATCGTGCTGATTGGCGGATATGTATGGTCCAGAAAGAAAAAGAAATAAAAGCCAATACGAAATTTTTAAAACAGGAAGTGCACTTGCATCGAGAGACAGATGTGAGTGCATTTTTTGTCTTAGTGGGAGTGCAATATACCTGCGATGTACCGGAAGTGCGAACAGATAGTGTATCTGTTGTATCAAAAAATATGGAAAATATATAAAAAATATATAAAACAAGAAAATACATACCATATTTTATTCAAAATAACGATTAAAAACAGAGGACTAACAGGAAACATAAAAATTTACAAGAAAAACGTATAATATTACATGGAAAATCATAAAAAAGTTATATAAAATAAAATCACACGAGAAAATGTTGATGGAATATCAACATCGGAAAGCGAAAAACATAACAAGAAAGCAGTAAAGCAGTAAAGGAGGAAAAAGAATGAAGAAAACTTCAAAAAAAGTGATAGCAGTCACATTGTCCGCTTCGATGCTCTTAGGCGGAAGCATGACAGCGATGGCAGCTACAACAAACCCGGATATCAGCCAGCGTGAGATTGACCATAAGACCGCGGCTAAAAACATCGCAGCACAGGGCATGGTCCTGATGGAAAACAAGAACAACTCACTGCCGATTTCAGCAAAGAAGGGAACAAAAGTAGCACTGTTCGGACAGGGTGTTTACAACACCATCAAAGGCGGTACCGGTTCCGGTGCTGTAAACCAGCGTGACAATGTTACCGTACAGCAGGGTTTTGAAAATGCCGGATATGATATCGTGAATGCAGATTTTGTAAACCAGATGCATGAGCTCTGGACAGCAAACGGCGGCGGCACAAGTCAGGGCTGGGGATTTAAATGGGTGAATGAACCGGTTTATGAACAGACAGAAGGTGCGGCAGACCAGATCAAAGCAGCGGCAGATCAGACAGATACTGCAATTTATGTTATTGCACGTAACTCAGGTGAAGGATCAGACCGTTCTTCCGGAAAAGGTGATTATCTCTTATCGGATGATGAGCGGGCCAATCTGGAACTGCTTGGAAAAACATTTGATAACGTAGTTGTTGTCCTGAACGTAGGCGGAATCATTGATACTAAGTTCTTCAGTGAGATCAATGGGCTGGATTCCATGCTCCTGATGTCTCAGGCAGGTATGACCGGCGGTGATGCACTGGTAGAAGTATTAAACGGTACCGTAAATCCATCCGGTAAATTAACAGATACCTGGCCGGTTAATTTTGATGACAACCCATCCAGTGCAGGATTTGCAAATGAGGATGGAAATAATGCACAGGAATTGTACAACGATGATATTTTCGTAGGATATCGCTATTATGATACCTTTGGTAAAGACGTAGCTTACGAATTCGGTTATGGCGGATCTTATACTAAATTTGCAATGAGCACACAGTCTGTAACAGCAGACAAAGACAAAGTAACCGTTAAGGTTAAAGTGAAAAATACAGGTTCCGTATCCGGTAAAGAAGTAGCAGAAGTTTACTTCTCAGCCCCGGAAGGCAATCTGGACAAACCGTATCAGGAGCTGGCAGGATATGCAAAGACAGACGAGCTGGCACCTGGAGAATCTCAGGTACTGACGATCACATACGATACAACAGAGATGGGATCTTACGATACAGACAAGGCAGCATACGTGATGGAGGACGGCGATTACATCATCCGTGTCGGTAATTCTTCCAGAAACACACATGTAGCAGGCAAGATCAGCGTAGCGGAAGATACGATCACAGAACAGTACAGCAATCTGATGGTTCCGGTAAAAGATAATCCGAACGTTGCAGATGATGAGAAATATCCGACACTCGAGCCGATGACAACCGAAGGTGCAACACCGATCACATACGACGGTGAAGCAGATGAGATCGCAGCAGCATCCACGATCGCAGTTGATTTCACAGGTTACAAAGCACCGGAAATCATCAAAGAAAACGAAGATGTCGATGTATACGTATCGAATACAACGCAGACAGAATATCTGATCGCAGAAAACAAAGACGGAGCAACAGGCGAGATCAGCCGTGTTGAAAAAGGAAATGCAAACAGCTCCGACTATACAGTAACATACAACGAGCACGTTAAAAAATTTGACGGTGATTTCAGCAAAGCGACGCTGATGGACGTTAAACTTAAGAAGCTCAGTATTGAACAGTTTGTATCTGCACTGTCACTGGAAGAACTGGCAGAACTGGTGAACGGTCATTCAGGTGATGCAACCGTTAAAGGTGTGGCAGGATCTACCTGGAGAAACGATACAAAAGGCATCACCCCTGTAAACCTGTCTGACGGACCTGCAGGTCTTCGTATTACACAGCACTATAAACAGGATGATACCGACTATTATCAGTATGCAACCGCATGGCCGATCGGTACACTGCTGGCACAGACCTGGGATACCGGACAGATCTACGCTTACGGCGAAGGCGTTGGCGAAGAGATGGAAGAGTTCGGTATCGGATGCTGGCTGGCACCTGGTATGAATATCCACAGAAACGCACTCTGCGGACGTAACTTTGAATATTATTCTGAAGATCCGGTAGTCGTAGGTGTGACCGGTACAGCAGCAACACTCGGCGTACAGAAGAGCAAAGGAGTTGGCGTTACCATCAAACACTACGCACTGAATTCTCAGGAAACAAGCAGAAACAAAGAGAATAATACCGTTTCTGAAAGAGCAATCCGTGAGATCTACCTCAAAGGTTTCGAAATGGTTGTAAAACAGGCACAGCCGATGGCGATTATGACCTCCTACAACCAAAATAACGGAAGACCGGCAGCGGATGACTATGATCTTTGTACCGCATTTGCAAGAGACGAATGGGGATTCAAAGGCATGATCATGACAGATTGGGGCGGCGGACAGTCTGTACCGATGTACGAAATGCACGCAGGCAACGACCTTGTTTGCCCGGGCAAAGGCTACTCTCAGATCATGAAAGGCTTTATCAATGAGCCGGCATGGACAAGCGATGGTTATGTAGAACTGGAAGAGAGAAGCATTCAGGATGTTGATGCAAGCGGAAATCCGATCACAGTTTCTAAGATGGTTCCGAACTTTGGCGGATACAAACTGGATCTGAACGGCAATCTGAAAATCTCCACAACCGTAGCAAAAGGCGTAGAACTGAACGAAAAAGTTGCAGAACTGAAAGAACAGGGTTATATCACATCTGTTACAACAAACAGCCGTGGTGTGACAACTGTTACTTATAAAGTGAGCATGGATGACGGCGTAGAATCTACACAGGTTATCTCTCTTGGTGACCTTCAGAAAGCAGCCATCAACATCTGTAACTTTATTATGAATTCCATCGAATTTGCAAACGCAAACGACCTGGAAGCAAAATCACTGAACGAACTGTATGCAGACGCACTGCAGACGATCACTTCCTATGAAAAAGATGACGTTGTTCCGTCCACAACATACTCCACGATCACCGAAGGTTATGACTGGGGTCCGGCAATCTCCAAGGTTGTTGTAAATGTCGGCAAAGCAATGAGCGGAAATATTGACGCATCTGCATTTGAAGTAAACGTAACAAGAAAAGCACTCAGCGGATTCCTTCTTGGACCATCCAGAGGAACACGTAACGTAACCGCAGCTTATGTATCCGATGCAAACGGAAACAAAGCAGCAACGGGCAATTACATTACTCTGGAACTGGAAGTAGGACCGGATCTGTCCATCGGATCTCCGTTCAACTACAACTTCTTCGGAAGCGGCCACAATGAGTATGTAGACACTGCATATGAAGTAACCTTAAATAAAGAACTCAAAGCAGCAGACGGCAGCAGCGTAAATTTTGCAGCAAATAAATTTGCAGCAGACACCACACGGATCTGTGATGACTTTGATCTTGACGGTAAATTCAGCTACAACGATGAAAAATTTGGTCAGATCGCTCTGACATACGCTTCCTATACACCGGAAGCAGCTAAGAATGACGGCAAGAAAAATGCTCTGATCATCTGGCTGCATGGTGCAGGCGAAGGCGGAACAGATCCACGTGTAGCACTGGTAGGAAACAAAGTAGTCAACCTGGCAACCGATACTGTACAGCAGTACTTTGACGGCGGAGCATACGTTCTGGCAGCACAGTGCCCGACGATGTGGATGGATAATGGTTCCGGACAGTATACAAGCGATGGAACCTCCAAATACACAGCAGCTCTGATGGAACTGATCAAAGCTTATGTAAACAGCAACTCTGATATCGATGCAAGCCGCGTATACATCGGCGGATGCTCAAACGGCGGATTTATGACCATGAACATGATCGTACATTATCCGGAATACTTTGCAGCAGCATATCCGGTATGCGAAGCTTACACAAACGATGCACTGACAGATGAAATGGTAGAATCTATCAAAGATATGCCGATCTGGTTCACACATGCAAAGAATGACCCGACCGTAAAAATCGGTAGCATTGATGAAGACGGCAATTTCGTATCCAACGGTAACTACTCACCGAAGGCTTACGAGAGACTGACAGAAGCAGGCGGAAGCGATATCCACTTCTCACTGTTTGACGATGTACACGACACCACAGGTCTCTACAAGAGAGCAGACGGCACACCGTATCAGTACAACGGACACTGGTCATGGCTCTACACTCTGAACAACGAGTGCAAAGAAAACATCGACGGCGAAGAAGTAACCATCTGGCAGTGGATCTCCACAAAATCAAAAACAAACAGAGGACTTGAAAAAGTCATCGCAAAAGTAAACGCACTGAACGCAGAAGACTACACAGCAGACAGCTGGGCAGCAGTACAGAGTGCACTGGCAGCAGCCAAAGCAGTAGCAGCAGATCAGAATGCAACACGCACACAGATCAACGCAGCAATGGAAGAGCTGGTAGCAGCATACTCCAAATTAGAGTATGGCGTACAGAAACTTCATCTGGAAGTTGCAGTAGAAGAAGCAGAAAAGATCCTGGCACATCCGGAAAATTATGAAGACATTGCAGCTCTGAAAGCAGCACTGGAAAGCGGAAAAGCAGTTCTGGAAGATAAAGATGCAGATCAGACAGCAGTAGATGCAGCAGCAGAAGCAATCCTTGCAGAACTGAACAAAGTAGCAGACAAAGCAGATGTGAAATCTCTGGTTAATCTGATTGAATCCGCAAAAAAACTTCTGGACGGCAATTACACAAGCGATTCCCTGAAAGACCTCAAAGCAGCGATCAAGAAAGCAGAAGATGTTATAGAAAATCCGAACAGAACAGAAGCAGAGATCGGAACCGCATATGCAGATCTGATCAATGCAATCCTGAATCTGCAGATGAAAGCTAACAAAGCAGCTCTGAAAGCAATCCTTGACAAAGCAAATGAAGTACTTGGAAACGCAGACGCTTATGTAGCAGCAACCATCAACGGACTGGATGCAGCGGCAGCAGAAGCACAGACAGTATACGACAACATAGACGCTCTTCAGGATGATGTAGACGCAGCAGTTCGTGCACTGACACGCAAAGTGGCAGATGCAAGACTTCTGGGCGACGTAGACAACGATGGTGAAGTAACAACAGCCGACAGTGTAGCACTTCTGGCAGCAAGTGCAGAAATTACAAGCCTCGATGCAGATGCAGCAGCAGCCGCAGATGTAAACGGAGACGACGTGGCGGATACAAACGACGCAGTTCTGATCCTTCAGTATGCAGCAGAAAAAGTTGCATCCTTCTAAGCGGATGAAGAACCTGCAAAAATGAATTACAAAAAGAGATGCCACAGATCACAGATTCTGACATTTCGGTAAAAACGGAGCGGTGTAGCATTAAGTTACACCGCTCCGATTGCGTTTCATGACTTTGATCAAATGTAAAATAGCTGAAATTTCATCTTCCGTCAGTCCGGAGAAATCAACTATAATGGTATCGTAATTTAAGACACTTCAATAGACATTTCTTAATGAATCTGATATACTGTAAACACTACAGAAAGAAGGATTATAGTGTGAAAGAAAGCAGAGGACAACCATAAATGGGTGCACTTGAGATGAGTATCAGAAAAAAAGTAAAATGAATACATCAAGTGTTTCTGAAAAAAATGGGAACCGTGAAAAATAAGCAATAACAAGGAAAAAGGAGAGCGAAAGAAATGAAGAAAATCAAAAAAATCATGATGACGTTAACAATGGTGGCATTTATGTTTGGATTGGCAAATATTGGATCAGTGAAAGTACAGGCTGCCAGCCCGTCTATAGACAAGAGTGTAACTTATAATTTATACAAAGGTCAAGTGAGGTTTGGTAGTGTCTGGGTTCGTAATCCTGTTACAAATGCAAAAATAACAGGTTTAAAGAATTCGAATTCAAAAGTAATAGAAGTTACAGCAAGTGAAGACGACATGTATCCACATGTAGAAATAAAACTGGTCGGAGAAGGAACGACAAAAATTTCATTTCAGTATGCCGGAAAAACTCTGACGCAGAAAATTACGGTAAGGAAATACAAAAATCCGTGTAAGTTATTGAAAATTGGAAAGACGAATTACGCTAAATGTTTTAATAAATCAGGACATTACAACCATAATAAGCGAACAAAAAACGTTACCGGAAAGATAACCATAAAACCGAAAAAGGGATGGAAATTAAAGAAAATAGAAGTATTCAATATATTCGATGGTGTAAAAAAGGTGAAGAATAATTCAAAAGTAACGTTATCTATTAAAGGCACGGGAACAGGATTATATGCATATTTCAAAAATGCAAAAACAGGAGTTGTGCAGAGATTAGAGCTTGGATATGGACGTGGAGGCTTTAAAACTGGAGAAAATATTTATGATTAAGTAAATGTAGCAGAATGAAGTATGCAAAAAAGCAATCAAAACAAGAACTTTGATCGGAGAGTACAACGACAGAGCGTACATAATTAATAAAATAAAAACAGTTGACAAAATAGCTTTTTCTCGGTAACGTGGAGAAAAGGCTATTTTTTTTCAACAACATTATTTATAGGAAGGACAGGTGAATCTATGAAAAAAGCGACCTCAAAGTTATTGTTATTTTTCTTTTGCATGAGTTTTCTTATGGTGATTCCAAAGAAGGTAAATGCAGCAGAAATCATTCCGGTCAATATCTCGGTAAAATATGGTCAGACAGAAGGCCGAAAGATCTTTGACATGATCAATGAGATGAGAACAGACAGCTTCGATGCATGGTGTTGGAATGAGGATAATGAAACAAAAACCAGATATGATAACCTGAACGAGCTTGCTTACGATTATGATCTGGAGAGAATTGCAACGAAGCGTGCAGCAGAACTTGCATTATTGTTCGATCATGGAAGACCAAACGGTGAAAGCTTTTTCAGTATTTATGAGGAAGAAGGTATCACTTATCGTGCAGCCGGAGAGAACATTGCAATGGGATATCGTACAGCAGAAGCAGTAAATGCGGCATGGCGTGAAGATGGCGAGCCGTATAACGGACAGGGACATCGAAGGAATATGCTGAATCCTAAGTTTAATTGTGTTGGAATTGGGCATGTTTACCTGGATGGCTGTCATTACTGGGTAGAAGAATTTGCATACAGAACTTCTGTTAATACCACGGAAACAACAGCAAATGACAGTGAGCAGACCATGAGCCTTTCGGTGCCGAAAAGCAAGGTTACGGGTCTTAAAGTAGCGTTTGACAAAACTTCCTATAGCCTCCGAACCGGAGAATCAATAGAAGTAAAGCTTACGGCTAAGCTTACTGTTTTTGGAAGCGATACGATCGTGACAGATCTGCCGGCTATTTCAGTAAATGATCCTTCCATTGCCACCTATAGCAATGGAAAAATTACAGGAGTAGCAGAAGGAAGCACGACATTGACGGCATCTTTGTACGGACTGACAGCAGCAGATATGCCAACGATAAATGTGTATAGGTGTGAACATCATTGGGATCAGGGAGAGATCATAACAGAAGCAACCTGCACAGAAGAAGGCGAAAAAAAATTCACCTGTAGTATCTGCGGTGATGAAAAAACAGAAAAAGTAAGTGCAACAGGTCATCAGCATACGGAAATCCGCAATAAAAAAGAAGCTACCTGTAAGGAAACAGGCTACAGCGGAGATACCTGGTGCAAAGATTGTGGAAAGAAGATCTTATCCGGTCAGGCGATTGCAAAAACAGAGGATCATAGCTGGAATCAGGGAGAGATTACAAAAGAACCAACCTGTAAAGAGGAAGGTGAAAAAACATTTACCTGCAGTATCTGCGGCAATACAAAAACGGAAAAAGTGAGCACAGCGGACCATCAGCATATGGAAATCCGCAATCAGAAGAATCCTACCTGCAAGGAAGCAGGATATAGTGGAGATACTTATTGTGCGGATTGCGGAGTGAAAATTTTCTCCGGTCAGACGATTGCAAAAACAAAGAACCATAACTGGGATGGAGGAGTGATCACAACAGAACCGACCTGTACAGAGCGAGGCGAAAAAACATTTACCTGCACGATCTGCGGAAATACAAATACAAAGAAGGTAAATGCAACAGGACACAGTTATGGAGCATATAAAGTTGTCAAAGAGCCGACAAATAAAAGAAAAGGACTGAAGAGCAAAACTTGCAGTGTATGCGGAAAAATAGTTTATGAGGCGATACCAAAGACAAATTTTTCGCCGACAGATTCTTCAGAGACAAATCCGGATCAGAATCCGCAGACAAGCCAGAAAACCACGCGAAAAATCAAACTGAACCGCAGGAAACTGACTTTGAAAAAAGGCAAAAGTTTCAGATTGAAAGTTACGTTAACTCCGGCAGACAGCCAGGATAAGATTACTTACAAGACTTCCAATAAGAAAATTGCGACAGTTAGCAAAACAGGAAAGATCAAAGCAAAGAAAAAAGGAAAAGTAAAGATTACGGTGATTTCCGGCAAGAAGAAAGCAGTTTGCACTGTAAAAGTGAAATAGGTGTAAAGGAAATGGAAATGCTTATGAAAAACAGAAAGTTATATCAGATGTTAGCTGTAACAGCAGGAGTGCTGCTTCTTTCTGGCTGTGGTGCTTCCTCCGCACAGGAAACGGGCATAACATCATCCGATCCGCAGGAACCAACCACAATTTCTGAAGAAACAAAAGCACCAGATAGTACAGAAAGTACAGAAAACACAAAAAGCACAGAAAGTAAAGCATCAGAATCCGAATCTTCGGCTGAGACAGCAGCAGAAACAGAATCTCAGTTGCAGCAATCTGAAATACAGACGCAGCAGACGGATCAGCAGATTTCACGAATCAATTATTATGATGCGGATGGCAAACTGATCTACTACGACAGTTATGCTTATTATGATAACGGTTTATTATGCAGCACTACGCTTCATTCCGTTGATTATTATGACAATGGAAACGGAGAACAGGATTCCTATACGGGCAATGAATATACGTTTCTGTATCTGTATGATGCGGATGGTAATATCAAAACAACGATGCCGGGTTCCCTGACAATTGCAGATAACTACAATGATGAGACGGGGGAATTTGTGCTGGATTATGATTATGATGCGGATGGAAATTCAACACCGCTTATCATTTATCCCAAAGAAGAAAGTATTGAGCAGGAGAAGTTTCATGTGGATCCGTCAAAGACAGAAAGAATCTACGGGGCTGCACCGATTCTTCCGACGCGGGCAGAAAATGGATGGACTTCTTCCTATTTAAATGAAATCTTTTCGCAGGATGCACCAACAGACATGACAGAAGTACGGTTTCTGGATATCAACGACGACGGGCAGCCGGAGCTCTGGCTGGATTATGGATATGGTTATGCAGGCGGAGAAGTATTTACAACGGATGGCGGCACGACGGACAAGGTTTACCTGTCACATGGAGCGGCCTATACAATCCCTGGCAGCAATCTGCTGCATACAACCGGTGGACATATGGGTGGATATTATGACGAGATTTATAAGATTGAAAACGGAAAGTTCGCTACAGTTGCCAAAGGCAGTTATGGGGAAACAGAAGATCAGCAAACGGATGAAAACGGTGAACTGATTTACCGTTATTACTGGAATGGTGAGGATGTGTCAGAAGAACAGTATGAGCAGAACCTGAAAGAACTTTTTGATCAGGATCAGGCGGAGGACATTTATCAGAATATCTATACATTTGAACAGAGCAAGGCACTGCTTCAGCAGATGATGTAAAGATTATGAGTGGAAACACGGATTGTACTTAAAAAAAAACAACAAAAACAGTAAAAAAGCTCTTGCATTTACAAGGGCTTTTTATTATAATAGCCAGTGTTGTGACATTGATAGCGTTGAAGCGTGAGGTTGCTGCGGACTCAAATCGCAGGTTTTCCGTGGAGCGAATGTCAAGTTATAAAACTGGCGACAAGTCACTGTACAATATAGAGAACGTCCGGGTAAGCCGGAAACACCGTGTGAGATTTGAGACACACACGGCATAGTGTACAGTCACCGCTTGTCGTACTGAAACAAAGTGCGAAAAGGAGGCGACTTTTTTATTATGGCAACAAGTCAAGTAATGAGAATCACATTAAAAGCATATGACCATCAGCTGGTTGATGCATCTGCAAAAAAAATCATCGAAACTGTAAAAAAGAACGGATCTAGGGTGAGCGGACCGGTGCCACTGCCAACAAAGAAAGAAGTAGTGACAATTCTGAGAGCCGTACACAAATACAAAGATTCCAGAGAACAGTTTGAGCAGAGAACTCATAAAAGACTGATTGATATCGTAGCACCGACTCAGAAAACAGTTGATGCACTCTCCAGACTGGAAATGCCGGCTGGTGTTTACATCGATATCAAAATGAAAAACAAATAATGAATTTGTTCCGTAAATTATCCTAAAGGGTTGATATAGAAGTAACGCAAGTTCCACTTATATCGATTGTTTGACTAGGATGATTGCACAACACAGTGTAATCCGCTGTAGAAAAACAGGAGGTAAATCAATGAAGAAAGCGATTTTAGCAACAAAAGTCGGAATGACTCAAATCTTCAATGAAGACGGAGTGCTTACTCCGGTAACCGTTCTGCAGGCAGGTCCTTGTGTAGTAACACAGATCAAAACAGTAGAAAACGACGGTTACAGTGCAGTACAGGTTGGTTTTGGCGACAAGAGAGAAAGTCTTGTAAACAAACCAATGAAAGGTCAGTTCAGCAAAGCTGGTGTATCCTGCAAGAGATTCGTAAGAGAGTTCAAATTTGAGAATGCTGAGGATTACAAAGTAGCAG
>ERZ857785.3408-NODE-3408-length-11923-cov-8.917256_pt1 | contig 11923 bp, 10 predicted proteins | sample MGYA00519763_ERZ857785 | MGnify/ENA primary metagenome ERZ857785 (study PRJEB31778, sample SAMEA3449365) | human gut metagenome | biome: human gut; feature: human-associated habitat; material: faeces | place: United Kingdom | collected 2010/2012 ... | reverse complement strand
TGCAAGAACAATGTGGTGGATTCCGCACTGGACGGCATCGGCATGGGCATCGGCTACACCCTCACCGTGGTGCTGATGGCCTCCATCCGTGAGATCCTGGGCAGCGGCACCTGGCTGGGCTTCCAGGTCCTGCCCGAGAGCATGGCCAAGATGAGCATTATGACCCAGGCTCCCGGCGCATTCTTCTGCTACGGCGTGCTGATGGCCGGCTGCGTCTGGCTGGAAGGCAAGCTGGATGCCCGCATCGAGCGCAAGAGCTGCTGCGACCTCGACAACCTGAAGAAGGAGGCAGAATAAGATGTTAGTCAAACTTGCTGCGATCTTCTTCAGCATGATCCTGGTGAACAACTACGTGCTGGTGAAGTTCTACGGTATCTGCCCGTTCCTGGGCGTTTCCAAGAAGCTGGATTCCTCCATTGGTATGTCCGGCGCTGTTATCTTTGTTATGCTGGTGGCAACGGCTGTCACCTTCCCCATCCAGATCTTCATTCTGAACCCCGCTGACCTGGGCTACCTGCAGACCATCGTGTTCATCCTGGTCATTGCAGTGCTGGTGCAGTTCATCGAAATCTTCCTGAAGAAGTATGTTGTTGCACTGTACAATTCTCTGGGCGTTTACCTGCCCCTGATCACCACCAACTGCTGCGTGCTGGCCGTGACCATTCTGGTCGTGGACGACTACGGCGCAGATGTTGCTACCCTTGGCTTTGCCGCTGCCTACATTGAGGCTCTGGTCTGTGCCGTGGGTGCAGGTGTCGGCTTTATGCTGGCCATGGTCATGTTCAGCGGCGTGCGCAAGCGTGTGGAAGCCTGCGATCCCCCGGCACCCTTCAAGGGCCTGCCCATCACCCTGATCGCAGCAGCCATCACCAGCCTGTCCTTTATGGGCTTCGGCGGTCTCGTCGAAAACCTGTTCAACGTGACGCTGTAAGGGAGGAACAGGATTATGAATATTGTATCTGCTGTGATCCTCTGTACCATCGTGGGCGCGATCGGTGCCGTTGTTCTGGTGCTGGCCGCAAAGTTCATGGCGGTTGAGGAAGACCCCCGTATTGAAGAAGTTTCTGCCTGCCTGGCCGGTGCAAACTGCGGCGGCTGCGGCTACGCCGGCTGTGCCGACTACGCAAAGGCCGTTGTTATGGACGGCGTTCCCTGCGACAAGTGCGCCCCCGGCGGCCCCAAGGCTGCTGCCGCCATTGCCAAGATCATGGGCGGCGAGGCAAGCGCTGTGGAGAAGAAGGCTGTGGTCCAGTGCCAGGGCAACTCCGAGCACTGCAAGCCCAGCTACGAGTATAAGGGCATCCAGACCTGTGCCGCTGCTGCCACCCTGTACGGCGGCCCCAAGACCTGTACCTTTGCCTGCATCGGCCTGGGCGACTGCACCAAGGTGTGTAAGTTCGATGCCATCCACATTGTGGACGGCGTGGCTAAGGTGGACAAGGACAAGTGCACCGGCTGTGGTGCCTGCGCCAACATCTGCCCCAAGCACGTCATTATGATCGACGCAGGCGGCCCCCGCAAGCCCGTGGTCATGTGCTCCAATCAGGATAAGGGTGCTGTGGCAAACAAGCTGTGCACCACCTCCTGCATTGCCTGCGGCATGTGCGAGCGCACCTGTAAGTTTGATGCCATCCACGTTGTGGACGGCGTGGCCCGTGTGGACTACGACAAGTGCAAGGGCTGCGGCATGTGTGCCCAGAAGTGCCCCAAACACATCATCCTCTTCCCGCTGAAGGACGATCCGAATCCCCCCAAGCCCGTGGTGAAGCAGGCTCCGAAGCCCGCTGCCGCTCCTGCCGCTCCGGCAGAGCCCGCCGCAAAGGCTGAGGAAGCAAAGGCTCCCGAAGCCCCCAAGGCTGAATAAGCGGAACCCATTGTAATATGGTAAAGCGCCCCCATTGCTCCTTTGAGTGATGGGGGCGCTTTTTGGTGCAAAACCTCTCCGTCATCATCGCTGACGCTCGATGCCACCTCCCCTAGTAGGGGAGGCCTTGGCATGAGATTCATTTTTCGATCTGATCGCTGGCGCTCCAAGGGCATCATCTGCCGCAAGGCAGAAATAACGTTGCGTCAGCAGGGCAAACAGGAGCGAAGCGCCAGATCCCGAAAACGCGACGGCCTGCCAAGGGCTCCCCTACTAGGGGAGCTGTCACGGCGAAGCCCGTGACTGAGAGGTTTAACCCGGACGCTGTCGAGCTTTGCGAGACTGAGAGGGCTCCGAAAACTTTTTTCAAAAAATCCCGAAAAAAAGTGAAAGGAATCTGCGTTTCATGTATTATAGAGAGTGAAACTGCGAAGATACAACACAAAACTGCGTGATATATCAATGCGGCGGGCGTGCGGATAAGTCGGACTGTTCTACTCCCCGCAATGATATTGCGACGGTTCATAACGTGCTGTATATCGCAGAATATTTTGTCTGAGAAGGGGAAGGGAAAATAAAATTTCACTATTGAAAATACTGGATATACATGCTATTATTACAATAATGATGTGTCTGGTAAAAATAACCTGCCAAGGGAAAGAAAACCGACAAAAGTTGGATATCTTTTCCTCCGGTTTTGCCAAAAATACTATGATGCAGGGAGGGCTCCACTGTGCGGAAAAATCATCACGGAAAAAAAGATAGGCTGGTGAAGCGCGTTTTTGCGCTTTGTCTGGCGCTTGCGGTCATCTGCACCTGCCTTGTGCCGGTGTTTGCAACCGAGTACAAGGATGTTGTCGATTCCGGTAACGAAGAAGTTGCCGGTTTTGGCGGGGACGAAGCTGCCGGTTTCGGCGACGATTTCCCTGCCGTGGACGACGGTGAGCCGCGCGAAGTGTACGATGACAGCGAAGCTGCCGGTTTTGGCGAGGACGAAGTTGCCACCCGGCCTGTGGAAGGCGGCGAGGACAACCTCGACGGCGGCCCCAACGTTAAGGAAACAGAGTGGGGCACCGTCATTGAGTACGGCCCCAGCTCCAGCTCCAGCACCAGTACCGACCCCAGCTCCAGCACCGAGACCCAGTGGTCCGGCGAGGACGATGTGGTGGAAAAGCCTGATGACAAAGTGGTCGTTTCCGGCGACGAGATCAAAAAGCTGCAGGATATGGTGGTCTACCGCTTCTGGCTGAGGGAGCTGAACACCCTTGACCTGCAGGACATTACTGCTCAGGCACAGATCAACAATATGACGGAGAGCGAGTATCTGGCCCGGAACGGTGAAGTTCTGTGGAACCTGTACTTCATTCAGGCTGTGCCCCGGGCAGAGACCATTGCGGACTACAGCAGCTACATCGAGAACCCCTCCTCCAACCGGGACCCCAAGGGCGAACTGCGGCTGTTTGACTACTGGTACACGCTGGACGAGTTTGGCAACCGGGTGCGCCTGAACCTCACCGACCCCACCAGCAACATTCTGGACGACAAGACCACCACCGTGAACGTCTACGCCGCATGGAAGGACGGTACCGTTGGCTCCGATGAGGAAGAGGACGTAGATCACGAGGATCTGGTGGACAAGAACCCCGTGCCTGTGGATCTGACTGCCAAGGCCCCTGCCTCCTACAAGGACGAGGACGGCAACACGAAGAGCGTCAATCTGCCGGTGGAAGTGAAAAACCTGCCCTCTGCCGCCCATAGCCTCAGCGTCATCCACATGGGTGATGATGATATGGAGAGCTTCTATGAGAGCCACGAGGACAGCTTTGGGGAAATGATGCCCATTCTGGGCCTGAAGATCTCCCCCAAGAACGCCAAGGGCGAAACGGTGCAGCCTGCCAAGGGCCAGAAGGCTACCGTCACCGTCTCCGGTCTGGATGCCCTGCCGGAAATGGAAGGTGCAACTGCCGACACGCTGAAGGTGTTCCACGAGACCTCTGATGGCAATGTGGAGATTCTGGATGTCCTTACTTATACCAACGGCACCCTGACCTTTGAGACCTCCAGCTTCAGCCCCTTTGTGGTTGTGCGGACGGATGGGTATGCAGTTGATACGCTGGATATCAATAGCATCACAAATGTCTCTATCAAGGACGATATTGCAAACAGTGGCCACTACGTCCTGGAAATCACTGCGGACGGCAAGGATTATGAAGGCGAGGAAGCAGGAAAGCTGCTAAAAGACAATGGTTTTACTGTGACCTGGAAGAAAGATGGTACTGTTGTTGACCGCAGTGAGATGACAAATGGTGTTTATAGCCGTGAAGAAAATGGCGGCTGGGTTGATGTTGTCTACACAGATGGTGCGAATAAAACCTATACTGTGACTGTCACCAAAGATAATAAAAGCCTAAATGCTATTTCGAAGGTTAATTATAATGACGAACTTCAGAATTATAGTTTTGAAGATGTAAAAAGTACCGGAACAAGCGCTTTAAGTGATAATAGTAACAACAATAACCCCTTAATGGCATGGAAAACAACAGCAGATGACCATAAGATTGAGGTTGGTAACACTACTTATCAAAGTAACAAAAAAGAGTATCAGTATGAAGATAACAGATGGACTCAAAAACCCTTGACGCAAACAGAATACTCATATGGGTGTTCGAGTGCCGTTTCGGGAAAACAATTTGCCGAATTAAATGCAAATGGTGTCGGTGCGCTATACCAAGATGTTTTGACAATGCCAGGTCAGGACATGAATTGGCAGTTTTATCATAAAGCCCGTACTCGAATCAGTAGCGGAAATCAGGACAGCAATGTGATTACAACTGGTTCGGATAAGATGGCCATGGTCATTGCTCCAGTTGAATTGGTTAAAAATGTGACCACTCACGAACAGTTACAGACGCTCTTGAACAAGTGCATAGTAAAAAACGGTTCTAACACAGTTCTTGGCGATGGCACTATGGGCGAGAAGGGAAAATCGTACACAGTCTATGTGTGTGAGAGTACCTCTAACATTCAGGATAAGTCGGGAAACCGTCCCACTGGGTATGGCGGTAGTTATGTGAAGTATTCGACATCAAGTTGGCGGAAAAACGAGGGTACGTATACTGTTCCAAAAGGGCAATACTTGACACGCTTCTTCTTTGCAGCAATTGATACTGCTAGTAGTGTCTTTGGACATAGTGTAGGCAATCTGCTGGATGATGTCTGGTTTAGCCAGAACGTTGCACCGCCAACTTCCGGCACAGGCCGTGTTACTGTTACTAAGAAGTTCTATGGTTTGACAGAAGATGAGGCCAAAACGGTTGTTAAGAATACTGGATTCATTTCCTATGGACAGGGTACAGCTGGTAAGGCGCTGACAGCGGTTAATTTTAGTAGCGATAATTTTGTAAGAGGTACGGATGATAACGGTGCATCGTATATTTCGGTGAGCTATGTGTTTGATGTGTCTGATGTCGCTCCAAACAGAAATTACACATACTATTTTGTAGAAGATGATTCTAAGGCGCAGGTTAATGGATATCATCTAAAACAAACGTTTGTGGACGATGAGATAGGTACGTCTGGTAGTGTGACCGTGAATAAGGAAAACAGTAACCGGTCTATAACCTTCTCGAACTTCTACGAGAAGACTACCGCTGATGTTACTATTTCCAAAATTGTCACCGGCCTGATGGGCGATACCCACAAGGACTTTGCTTTCAGAATTACCGGACTGGAAGGCAAGGGCGTGACGCTTGAGAATAACAATGGCGATTTGTCCAACTTCACCCTGACGCACAACGGTAGCGTTACCCTGAAAAATGTACCCATGGGTACCGTATTTGCTGTGGTGGAGACGCTGGGCGTAGACAGTGGGTATGAGACCAAGGCAACCGGCTATGATACCGCTGTTACCGATGGAGCAACCCGTACCTTCTACTACAAGTTGGTGCTGGAAGATGGCCAGCAGAAGCTGGTGACCTGCGATGCAGAGGGCAACACTGTAAAAGCACAGGAAGGGCTGGCAATTACCGTGACCAACCACTGCACCCTCAAGCCCGACACCGGTGTCCTCCTCGACACCCTGCCTTACATTGTCATCCTTGCTGTGGTGGCTGGCGGCGTGGCCCTGCTGATGCTGCGCAAGCACCGTAAGGAAGATGACTAAAGGGGGCTGACCGCATGGCGAAGAAGAAAGCGCCCCAGCGGCTGGCCGGTGCAGAGGAGAGCTGTATCAGCCCGGAGCAGGAAGCGATCATCCAGTGGTTCCGGACGGTGAAATTCCGCAAGAACCTGCTGGGCGGCGTGGACGAAGCGGCAATGTGGAAGAAGCTGGAAGAGCTTTACGCCCTGTACGAAGCAGCCATCCGCGCCGAGCGCACCCGCTATAATGTGCTCTTGGAGCAGCAGACCGGAAGCCTGCCCTTGGATACCGCCAAAGTTGACAGCTCTGACCCCCAAAAGGAGGCGCATTCCGATGCACCCGCTGGACAATGAAGCCCTGAAGCTGGGGGCAAAGGCGGTGCGCCGCCGCAGGCTGGACGCTGAGAACCGGCAGGATTTTATCAGCCTGCTGGGCCGCGTTGTGGTGATCCTGCTGTGCGCCTGGGTGCTGTTCACGCAGGTGTTCCTGCTCACGCAGGCCAAGGGCAGCAGCATGTTCCCCGCGGTAAAGGATGGCGACCTGCTCATCTGCTACCGTATGCAAAAAACCTACGCAAAAAACGACGTTGTGGTCTACACCCAGGGCGGCAAGCTCCGGGTGGGCCGCATCCTTGGGCGCGAGGGCGACCTTGTGGCTCTGGACGACAGCGGCACCCTTGTGGTGAACGGCGCGGTGCAGAGCGGCGAGATCCTCTACCCCACCTACGCAAAAGACGCGCTGGAGTACCCCTACACGGTGCCGGAAGGCTGCTTTTTTGTGCTGGGCGATTACCGCACACAATCCGAGGACAGCCGGGACTTTGGCCCGGTTCCGCTGGAGGATGTGCAAGCAAAAGTAATTACACTACTGCGGCGACGCAGTTTGTAATACCACGGAAGCCGGAAGAAGCTGCCGGCATCCTGCCTGTGAACCGCGGAGTTTGGGCCGCGGCACAGGAGTACGAACTATTTCTTACTAGGGAGGAATAACAATGAAACTGAAGAAATTCTTCGCGGGCGTTCTGGCTGCCGCCATGATGCTCACCGTTGGCGCTACTGCTGCGTTTGCGGTTAATCCGGCTACCACATACCAGGATCAGAGTGAAGTTAAGATTTACAAGCATTATGGTGTTGAGGGCAATGGTACAAGCCCTGAGGAAACTTTCTATCTTGTTCAGGCAAATAAGCAAGTTTTGACGGGTGATATTTCTGCAGAGGATGTTCCTAATCTGATTGAGCTGACCACTAAACCTGATGGCGCTAATGGCTATTATGTGGCCTCTGTGAAGTTTGATGAAGGTGGAGCCAAAGCAAGCGAGACTGAGAATGTGGGTGCGTTTGTGGTCACACTGCCTACGTATGATCACGTAGGTAAGTTTGAGTACACCCTGCAGGAAGTTGCTGGCAACACTGCCGGTGTTACCTATCGTCTGGACACCATTAAACTGGTTGTCAGTGTTATCAATGATGGCAAAATTCGTGTTGCTGGTGTTCACACTGAGAACGAGGGCGGCGAGAAGAGCAGCTCTTTCAGTGACAACAAGTACGCTGCCAATACTCTGACTGTCTCCAAGTACGTCAGCGGTAATATGGGCGATAAGAAGACCTACTTCCAGTTCGAACTGAGCCTTGAACCGGGTACTGCAAATGACCGCAAGAACTTTGCAGAGAACTATACTATTACTTATCCCACAAATGGTTCCGATAAGAATACCACCAATACAATCGTGGTTGGTGGTGCCTCTGTTAAGTTCTGGCTGAAGAGCGGTGAATCCATTTCCATTGCAAACCTGCCCGAGGGTGTTGAGTGGACTGTGAGCGAGCTGGATGCAGATGGTAAGGCTGTTGCAAATGGTGCAACAAATGGCGTTTACACTGTCAGTGTTGACGGTGCAAACGGTTCTATCGTTGCAGCTGGTGCATCTGAAACCAGCAATAAGGCATCCTTTACCAATACCCATGAGGGCACCCCTGACATGGGCGTTATCCTCGACAACGCTCCTTACATTGCTCTGCTGGCCATCGTTGCCATTGGTGGTGTGGCCCTGATGCTGAACAAGCGCCGCCGCGACGAGGAGTAATTGCTCGCGTCCACGCCCTCTCCGTCAGTGCTCCGCACTGCCACCTCTCCCAAGGGGAGAGGCAAAAGTGGCTCGACCGATTGCGGCAGCTGACTGTGTAGATGCGTAGGCTCTCCCTTTGGGAGAGCTGGCGCGCAGCGCCTGAGAGGGCGTATCCATCCGAAAACCAATCAATTAGAATGCTTAACCGGAGGTGGGCTGTATCAACTGGCAGAGAAAAGCGTTGAGAGCAGCCGACTTTCTGGTGAGCGCGGTGGTCGTGCTGTTCCTGGTGGTCGCCGGGGCGTATTCAGCCTATGCCCTGTGGGACAACTCGCAGGTGTACGCCGCCGCAGACAATGTTCAGGCAGAGCTTTTGCAGTTCAAGCCCAAGGCGGGCGCGGATAACGGCGCAAGCTTTGAGGAGCTGCTGGGCATCAACCCGGATGTCTGCGCGTGGGTCACACTGGACAACACCGCCATCGACTACCCTGTGGTACAGGGCGAGGACAACTTTACCTATGTGAACACCGATGTCTACGGTGATTTCTCGCTGGCAGGCAGCATCTTTCTGGATGTGAACTGCGACAAGAACTTCACCGACCCCTACTCTCTGCTGTATGGTCACCACATGGAAGAAAGCAAGATGTTCGGTGATCTGGATCTGTACAAGGACGCAGAGTTCTTTGCAGAGAACACCACCGGTGAGCTGATCCTGCCCGACCGCACCTATGATCTTAAAACCTTTGCATGTCTGCTGGTTCCAGCGTCTGAGAATGCGATCTTCGATCCGCAGCGCTGGGACAGCGACTTGCAGGGGTTGTACACCTTTGCGCAGGAGAACGCCCTGAACCTGAACACCGAAACGCTGGCCGCCATGAAAGCGGCGGGCGATGACGCTCAGGTGCTGGCGCTGTCCACCTGTTCAACGGAGTTTACCGATGCACGCACCATTCTTCTGGCGTGGATGATCCCGTCCGCGTCGGATTCATAAAGGAGAGGATGAAATGAGGTTCCGTAAAATTGCGGCAGCACTCCTGACGCTTGCGTTGGGGTTCTGCCTGTGTCAGCCGGCGGCATTTGCGGCCACCGCGGCTGACCAGCATACACAGCTGCAGGAGCTTCCGGTTTCCATTCAGTCCACGGGGGAAACACCTCTCCCAAAGGAAACACTGACTGTGGAACTTGAGGCTGTGGACAATGCGCCCCTGCCCCAGGTGACCACTCTGGAGATCACCGACGGCGAGACCGGCAGCTTTGGCCCCATCAGCTACACCAAGCCCGGCTATTACGTTTACACCGTGCGCCAGCGCGCCGGTGTCAACACCCGCGGCACCTACGATGAAACCGTGTACTATCTGCGCGTTTCCGTGGTGTGGGACAACGACAAGCTGGTGGCCCGGATGGCCGTGCACACACAGGCCGACCTGATGGACGAAAAGGTGAGCAGCATCACCTTCAACAACAGCTACAAGGACATCGAGACCCCGTACTACCCGGACCCGTATGACCCTGATCCTGTCACCCCGCCCACCCCTTCCACGCCGGAGAACCCGGCCCCGGCAGATGCCCGCCCGACCGTGACTGAAACCACCACCCCTAGTGCACCGGAGCCCACCGCCCCGGCCAGCGTGGTGGCGGATGCCCGCCCGGCCGAAGGCCCCAAACTGATCCAGACCGGCCAGCTGAACTGGCCCATACCTGTTCTGACGGCAAGCGGTCTGGTGCTGGTGGTCGTGGGTGCCTACCTGATGGAGCGCAGCAAGAAACGTGAAAAGAATGCGTAAAGTATCCCCCGGGCTTGTCTGCATCGTGCTGGGTGTGGTGCTCCTGCTGGCGGCTGGCGGCCTGTATGCCTACAACCGCTACGAGGATGCCCACGCCGGTGCCGAGGCCCAGACCGTGGTGGCCGACCTTCAGCAGAAGGTGGAGACCCCGGAACCGGAGGCAGAGAGCGGCCCCTTGGACCCCGAGCTCCCGGTGGTGGAGATCGACGGCAACGAATATGTGGGTGAGATCTCCATTCCCGCCATCGGCATTGATCTGCCGGTGATGAGCGAGTGGAGCTACCCCCGCCTGAAGATCGCCCCCTGCCGCCAGTTCGGCTCTTCCCGCACCGATGATCTGGTCATTGCGGCGCACAACTACGAGAGCCATTTCGGCAAGCTGACCTCCCTCACAGCGGGGGACAACGTCACCTTCACCGATATGGACGGCATCGTGAATGAGTACGTCGTGAACAAGGTCGAAGTGCTTGACCCCCACAGTGTGGAGGAAGTGGAACACAGCGGCTACGCCTTGGTGCTGTACACCTGCACCTATGGCGGCAAGACCCGTGTCACCGTCTTCTGTGATCGTGCATCGTAAAAATCAAGGCTGAAAAACAAAAAGAAGCCCCGACATTCGTCGGGGCTTCTTTTTTACTATGTGGGAACTCCCTCCGTCATTGCTGACGCAATGCCACCTCCCTCTCAGAGGGAGGCTTTTCGCTGCCGTAAGGCTCCCTCCTAGAGGGAGCTGTCGCCGGAGGCGACTGAGGGAGTTACTGTTTTTTCCACCGCCGCATCACGCCCATGCCCAACGCATAGGGGCCGGTGTGCACGGCAATGGTGCAGCCGATCTGCAGCAGGACCACATTGCACTCGCAGGCGGGGTACTTGGCGCGCAGGGCGGCGCGGGTCTGCATCCAGAGCCGCTTGCCTTCGTCGGCATCGTAGCCGTAGCCCACCGTGATGCAGTAGTCATCGGGCGTGCCGTTGTGTTCGGCCAGATAGGTCATCAGCAGGTCGAGGGCCTTCTCAAAGCTCTTCTGGCGGCCGCGGGCCACACCAGCGGAGAAGATCTCGCCCTCCTTGAACAGGATCATGGGCTTGATGCCCAGAATATTGGCGGCACGGCCCGTGACTTTGCCGATGCGCCCGCCCTTGATGAGGTAGTCCAAATTACCCACCGTGAAGAAGATCTGGTTGGTGATCTTTTCCGCTTCCAGCCAGGTCACGGCTTCGTCCAGCGTACAGCCTGCATCCCGCATGGCCACCGCGTTTTCCACCACGATGGATTCGGTCACGGTGGCGGCGGTGCTGTCAATGACCTCGATCTTAGCATCGGGGAAATCCTCCAGCACCAGCTCCCGGGCGTTGCGGGCACTGCCCACGCAGCCGCTCATCTTGCTGGTAAAGCAGATGCAGAGCACCGGGCGGCCCGCCTCGGCATGGGCCCGGAAGGCGGTCTCAAAATCCTCCAGCGAAGGCAGGCTGGTCTTGGGGTAGGCCGCGGGGTTATCTACCATGAACTGGTAGAAATCGCGCACGGCGATCTCCTTGCCTTCCTTGCGGTAGTGCTCACCGTCCAGCGAGACATAGAAGGGGATGATCTCAATATTCAGTGTTGCGGCCGTCTCAGGGGTCAGGTCGCAGGCGCTGTCCGTGATGATATCAAACATAGTCACGCTTCCTTTTCAATGCGGCGGGTTCTGTGGCGCGGATCAGACGTTGTGGTGGATGTAAGCCTCACGCTCGGCACCCACGGAGATGTAGGTGATCTTGCAGCCAATAGCCTTTTCCAGATACTCAACGTAATCGCGGGCTTCCTGGGGCAGATCCTCCCACTTGCGGGCGGCAGTGATATCGCAGTGCCAGCCGGGCAGATACTCCACCACGGGCTGTGCGGTGTCCAGAGCCATGCCCATGGGGAAGCGCTTGGTGATGGTGCCGTCGGTCAGCTTGTAGCCGGTGACCATGGGGATCTTCTCCATGTAGTCCAGCACGTCCAGCAGGGTCAGGGCAACCTCATCGCAGCCCTGGCAGAACACGCCGTAGTGGCTTGCCACCAGGTCGATGGGGCCAACGCGGCGGGGACGGCC
>ERZ857785.3407-NODE-3407-length-11924-cov-3.039009_pt1 | contig 11924 bp, 12 predicted proteins | sample MGYA00519763_ERZ857785 | MGnify/ENA primary metagenome ERZ857785 (study PRJEB31778, sample SAMEA3449365) | human gut metagenome | biome: human gut; feature: human-associated habitat; material: faeces | place: United Kingdom | collected 2010/2012 ... | reverse complement strand
AAATCGTATTATCCGCACAGAGGTGAATCACTGTTGTAATCAGGGCACCTTGATGTCATATAAGGCGGCAGGGACACTTAGGTATATTTATCTTGCTACACTTGATATGAGGACATCATCTATATGCCGTAGCCTGGACAAGGAGGTATTCTTCGTTTCCCAAGCAGAGGTAGGTGTAAACTTCCCGCCTATGCATCCAAACTGCAGATCAACAACCATGGCATACCCGGAGGATGGGATTTTTACAAAAGAGAGAACTGCAAGGGATCCAGAGACAAACAAGAATATTCATGTTCCGTTCAATATGAGTTATGCACAGTGGTACAGGAAGTATGTGATTGAGAAGAAAGAAAGTGAACCATTACTTGAAAATAAACCTAAAAATGATATAAAATGAATTTACAGTTTTTTTCAGACAAATCAAAGCATGCAGAAGAAAGAGAAGTAGAAAGAAACATTTCGAAAGCAGCAATATTAGATATGTTATAACAAGCACTCCGCAGTAGCAGGGTGCTTTTTTTATGCACAAAAATAGGAGGATAAGAGAATGAAGAAGTATGTAGGAACAAAGCAGATTGAGGCAAGACCGATGACCAGAGGAGCGTATAACTACTACCGAGGTTGGCCGATACCGTCAGACGAGGATCCAAACGATAAGGGATATCTTGTCAAGTATTCAGACGGGTATGAGAGTTGGTCACCGGAGAAACAGTTTGATGAGGCATACAGACCATGCGACAACATGACGTTTGGAATTGCTATTGAGATGCTCAAGAAGGGTTTCAGGGTTGCAAGAAAGGGTTGGAATGGCAAAGGAATGTTTGTTGTATTTCAGAAGGGATATCCTGATGGCATACCATGTAACAAGCAGACCGCAGAAGCCTGGGGAATCAGCGAGGGTGACTTATTCAAGTGTAACCCATATCTGCAGATCAGATGTGTTGATGGTTCACACTCCATGTGGGTGCCGAGTATAAACGATTGTCTTGCTGAAGACTGGGTAATAGTGGAGTAGAAACAGAATAGTAGCTAATTCAGACCATGATAAAAACATGGTCTTTTTTATTGTCAAGGAAAAGACATTAAAACCTCAACAGCAAGGCATGAACTTGCTGGGGACATATCAATAGACTACTGGCAGGCATGAACTGACAGGCACACAGAAAGGAATGTAAAGTTATGGCAGACACACAGCAGACAACACAGACACAGGCACAGACTGGTGAGGCAACAACACAGCCTGGTACACGGACACAGGGAGCACAGCAGAACCAGGCAACAAGCACAGCATCACCAAGCTGGATGATAACAGTGGAAGCTCCGGAAGCGGCAGCTCAGGAAACGGACTGAATACAGGCAACTGGGAAACCACAAAGGTTGATATATCAAACATTCTATGGTAATTCAACAACAGCAAAGGCTATAAAATCAGGAGTCTGGTCGAATACAAACTCCTCAGTGACATTGCCGCCAGGTGTGTATATGATGACAGGAACGATATTATTTGCTGCATCAAAGGGAGGCAGACTGGGAGCTAGATTTGCTACATCAGATAATGGTTTTGACCAGACAACAAATGTTATTCCTGGAACAGCCACAGCTGCAACTGGATATGTACAGTGCCAGTGGATAATGTCTGTGACAGAAGATACAAAGTACTATCTACAGGCATGGCAGAGTAGCGGAGCAAACATAAATGTAACTGCTAGTTACATGAAAGCAGTAAGAATAGCATAAGAGAAAGGAGACGGAAAAATGAAAAATGCAATATGTACAACCGCTGGAGCAATAGGCGGTGTGATAGCGTCCCTGTTTGGTGGATGGGATGCTGGACTGGCAACATTGGTCATGTTCATGGCCATTGACTATGTGAGTGGCTTGGTGGTGGCTGGAGTGTTTCACAACAGCAAGAAAACAGCATCAGGAGCCTTGGAGAGCAAGGCAGGATGGAAGGGATTATGTCGTAAGGGCATGTCCCTTTTATTTGTATTGATAGCCTATAGGCTTGATCTGGCGATAGGCTCAAACTATATCCGGGATGCGGTGATAATAGGATTTATTGTAAATGAGACGATCAGTATTGTTGAGAACGCTGGTCTCATGGGTGTACCGCTTCCTGAGGTAATCAATAAAGCAATAGACATATTAACATCAAAGAGTGAAGAGAAAGGCGGCGAATAATATGAATGGAATAGATATATCAGCGCATCAGGATGACATTAACCTCTCTAAGGTGGCTTGCGACTTTATAATAGTCAAGGCTACCGAGGGATCAGACTACTTCAATAGGTGTTTCAATGACCATGCTAACAAGACGCTCAAACTTGGACGCTTACTGGGTATGTATCACTATGCAAATGGAGGGGACGTCAAGAAGGAGGCAGATTTCTTCTTAGGTAAGATAAAGAAGTTCATAGGTAAGGGGATCATAGCCCTTGATTGGGAAACCGACAACAATCCTAGATTTGGCAGAGATGATACGGAGTGGTGCGAGGCATGGTGCTCATACGTTTATAAGCGGACAGGGATCAAACCTTTCATATATATTCAGAAGTCATCGATGGATAGAGTTAAGTCTGCTGGATACCCACTCTGGATAGCTCAGTATGCAGATAATAACGATACTGGATTCCAGAAGACTCCTTGGAATGAGGGCTCTTATGACTGCATTATCAGGCAGTACTCTTCCCATGGACGACTCAACGGATATAATGGTAATCTTGATCTCAATAAGGCGTACATATCCAAGGTGACTTGGCAGAAGTATGCTGGGGTTAAGACTGCAACATCTTCAACGGCTAAGCCTACCATAAAGAAGAAGTCCATTGCAACGATAGCAAAGGAAGTCCTCGCAGGCAAATGGGGGAACGGCGACGTTAGAAAGTCAAAGTTGACCAAGGCAGGGTACGACTATGCGAAAGTTCAGGCAGAGGTCAACAAGCAGGTAAAAGCGTCACACGTAAAATCCACAGATGAGATTGCAAGAGAGGTAATCGCTGGCCGCTGGGGCAATGGACAGGAACGTATTGACCGCCTCAAGGCAGCAAGATATAATCCGGATAAGATCCAGAAGAGAGTGAATGAGTTGATAAAAACCATTTAAATAAAGAGTTGGTTAATTTAGTGTTTTATAATATCATTTTGGCAAGAATTAACCTAACTATATCTTTATTTTTTTTGTCCACATTTTGTCCACGTAGATTGAGTGATAAATAGTAAAAATAGGCAAAGTGTAAATTGCGTAGAAAAAACATACATCGAAATAATGGCGGAAATAAGCCATTTTTTAGCCATTAGCAGATAAAGTAGGTTGCATATTAGTTCCTTATATTGGAATGGGTAACAACCCTATGGTTGGTGCTACAGTTGCAGTTGCGGTTTCTGTTGAGGAAGCAGCTAACGCTGGTAAGTTCTAAATAAAAACCTAGTATTTAAACGGTTTAGAGGGCTTTTAGAGAGATCTAAAGGCTCTCTATTTTTTGTTGATTTTTCTAGTCTACACGTTCATACTATGCAAATGTCTACGAGAAGTCTACAAAGTTTTTTAATGTAGACTTCAGATATACGTAGACTTCCTTGACTGTAATAACATAATCTGCATCAATATATCCATATACATCAGAAGTGAATACAATATCACTTTCAAGAGTGTCTGATAGCTCTATATTGAATGATTCATTTTCCTGTAGAGCATAAGACGTATTCGCTGTAAACGTCAAATTACCCTTTTATTGCACCTACATAAAGTGTAGACGGTCACAAGTACGTAAATATATTTTAAGAGTGCATTAGTATTTAATTGCATGAAGAAAGTCAAATAATATGCTATCTTTGAACATATAAAAGGAAGTCGGAATACATGATAGTATATTATAAACTTGACACACTTTTAAATGAACGCAAAATAACAAAGACACAACTGTGCAAAGATACTGGGATAAGTGCAAATGTTGTGTCTAAAATCAGCAAAAGTGAAATATTCAAAACAGATACATTAAACCGTATCTGCGAGTATCTCCATGTCCAACCAAGCGAAATTAAAGAATATGTAATCCATTTGAAATAAACAAGGAGGTCATTTATTTTTGACAAACGTCTAAAATATTGTATAATATACTTAACAAGACAGCCGAGCGATAGATACTTCCTATCCGTCCGGTGAAAAGCTATTTAAGATAAAACACCTCAATGCTTAGCCGGCTGAGGTGTTTTTTTCTTACTTTCGATTATTCAGAATAGTTACAATAAGTATTGCAATGGTAAGTAAAACCATAAATTCCTCATATGTACTCATAAGGCACCACTCCCTTCCAAGACTCGAACGGATATGGTGTAACACCCCTCGGCTGCCTAGTTAAATACGTTATTCTATTTTATTACAGAAGTAATTTTACTATATGTATATATACATTTTGGAGATTCCCATATAACGTAAAACACCCCGCATTAATGCGAGGTTTAATTTAAAAAGAATTACAAATTGTATGTATAAAATTGTAATTACAGTATAAGTTATATCAAAATTATAGTCAATGTGATTTAAGAACACAATAATATTTTATAACCACATACCACCTTCCGGAATACATTAAACTATATCATGGACAAGGAGGTGAATACGCATGGACAGATTCGCAGTATATCTTGTAGTTGTTGCGGTTCTTTGCACTTTGATATCGGTAATAACGGAATTTACGAAAGAGGTAGGAGTGCTGAAGAAGATCCCTACCTCTTTTCAGGTTCTGATCACCAGTGTCATTGTGTGTGAGGTGGGGCTTTTTGTTGGACTATCATTCTATCACATAGCATTTGCGTGGTATTATCCTGTGGCTGCGTTTTTCGGGGCATTTGTCATTGCGATTATATGTACCCGGGGATGGGACTACCTGATATCGATATTTAAGCGGTTTTACAAGGGCGGAGATAAGGAAAAGTGGCATGAATAAAGGTGACATGGCTACAACAAATGTAATGCGGTACAAAGATGTATAGATTAGGAATAATGATCATGAGTTTGTCTCTTGATTCAATGTCTGGAATATTATATACAGACAAAAGAATTCAGGAGACAATTTTATGGCTTCTAATAAGACTCCGTTAAAAGGATACATGGATGGTATAGATATATCAGCATGGCAGGATACTATAGATATAACCAAGGTGCCTTGTGACTTTGTGATAGTGAAAGCGACGGAGGGCACGGACTACAAGAACAGATTTTTTGCAAAGCACTGTGACCAGGCGATGAAAGCGGCAAAACTTCTGGGGGCATTCCACTATGCAAATGGTGGCGATCCCCACAGTGAGGCTGAGTATTTCCTTGCATACAGTAAGAAATATGTGGGCAAAGCCATACTCGTGCTAGATTGGGAGGGACAGAACAATCCACAGTTTGGCAGGAGCGATAGGGCGTGGTGCAAGGAGTGGTGCGATTATGTGTACAGAAAAACCAGGGTAAAACCGCTGATATATATTCAGAAGAGTGCCATGGATAATGTGAAAAATCTTGGCTACAGGCTGTGGGTCGCTCAGTATCCTGATTATGAGCAGACTGGATATCAGGAGCATCCGTGGAATGAGGGGCAGTATGATTGTTCTATCAGGCAGTACACTTCTGTGGGTCGGCTTCCGGGGTATGAAGGAAATCTTGATCTGAACAAGTCTTATATAGACAAAGCAACATGGAGAAAATGTGCTGCGATAAAGACTGACAGTGATAATGGAAAAACGAAAGGGAAAGGCTCTGACAGCAATAGCGGGAAAAGTAATGATAAGAATAACAAGAATAATAAGAATAGAAAAAAGAAAAGCATAGATGTGATCGCGAAGGAAGTCATAGCGGGCAGATGGGGGAACGGCGAGAATCGAAAAAAGAGATTAAAAACGGCGGGATATGATTACGATAAAGTTCAGGAGAAGGTGAACGCTATAGTGAAAGCTTCGCAGAAGAAATCAATTGACGAGATAGCCAGAGAGGTGATAGCCGGAGATTGGGGAAATGGCGAGGATCGAAAAAACAGGTTGAAGAAATCGGGCTATGAATATGATAAGGTGCAGAAGAGAGTAAATGAACTTCTGGGGAAATAACATAAAAATGAAATTTGCATGAAGTATTGTCCATATATGTTGACGGGAAGTGGCATATAATATAGGATAGTGTAAACGAAAAAGATAATAAATACATGAAAGGAAAAGGTGATGGATATGCCATATTTTGGTTTTTATTTCGATCCGACATATATATTGGTACTCATAGGCGTGGCGGTGTGTTTTATAGCATCTGCACAGGTCAAGACGACATACAAGAAGTATGAGCACGTGATATCGAGGTCTGGATATACAGCGGATCAGGTAGCTTATATGATACTCAGAAATGCAGGGATAACTGATGTGTCGATACATCATATACCGGGAGATCTCACGGACAACTACAATCCGCGGGAACACACCCTCAACCTTTCTGATAAGGTGTACGGTTCTAGATCGATAGCGGCCATAGGAGTTGCGGCACATGAGTGTGGCCATGCGATACAGCATGCAAGACATTATGTACCACTGACCGTCAGATCCGCGATTATACCAGCGGCGAATATTGGTTCATCATTTGCCTGGCCTCTGGTTCTGATCGGACTTATCATACCGAGACTGAATTTCTGTATGACAATTGGAATCCTGTTATTCTCGCTGGTGGTGATACTGCAGTTAGTGACACTTCCGGTTGAGTTCAACGCATCAAGGAGAGCAATTCAGATAATAAGAGATAGTGGTTATCTTGCGCCGGATGAGCTGAAGGGCGCAAAGAGTGTACTCAAGGCGGCAGCTATGACGTATGTGGCAGCTATGGTATCAGTATCACTTCAGTTGTTACGACTTGTAATACTTCGAAATAGCAGAGATGATAACTAAATAATATCAAAATAACAGCCCTGTGCGGGACAGATATATTCTTTGTATATCGCCTGCATAGGGCTGTTTTTAATTGGCACAAGGTGATATACTTATTTTATGTGTGCGCCGTGAGCGTAGGTGTGCAAATACATATATATTGTAGAGTGATATTGTGGGAGATATGCCAGATGGTACAGATAGGAAGCAGAATACTGGAATATAGAAAGAAAATGAACATGAGCCAAGAGGAATTTGCCAATAAGATAGGCGTCAGCAGACAGGCAGTGTCCAAGTGGGAACTTGACAAAGCATATCCTGACCTTGACAAACTGGTGGATATATGCGGAATGTTCGGCCTGAGTCTGGATGAACTTGTAAATGGTGTGGAACAGGATGAGGAACCTGTGATGGAAGCAGAGCAGAGAGTGGAGATTCCCAATGATCCGGTAAATGTGTCAGATGTGGGTGACAACCAGACTGTAACTGACAATATAGAATCTGAGATCAGTGACAAGGAAGGCAGTGACAAGGAAAGCAGTGACAAGGAAAGCAGTGACAGCAAGAAGCATACAGTAAGAATTGGCAGTCATGGTGGGCTGCGTGTGGTTATGTATGCAGCTGCGGCTCTGGCAGTGTTCTGTATTGTGGTAAGCTTTGTCATTATACTTCAGAATGCATGGAAGCACAGTGATGAAGTCTTGATGCATGTGGACAAGGTTCATGCACAGTACACATTGGCTGATGTGTCATATCTGAATGACGATCTTGACGACAAACACAGGCTGATGTGGATAGATGCAAAGGGAATCAGAGCTGGGGACACACTGCCCGGATATATAGATGACGATGGCGAACTGGCAAATGTGGATCATGACATAAGTACATTTGTGATACCGTGCGTTCTGGCACTTATATTTCTGGCAATGTTTATTTCTCTGAGAATAGAGCTGACAAAGGAACATCAGAGGGATATAGAGAGAGCAATTAGTGATATACAGGAGAAGGTATAGTGGATAGCAGGAGAAAATATATACGGATCTCATGTGTGATCGCAGGAATCGTGCTGGCCGTCATCACAGCACTGTGGTTCATGGGTGTGATAACCTGGGGACATGGTGCGGGAGATGTTACAAGGTATGTAGAAACAGATGAGAGTGAAGAGTATGTAGTATACGATGGGATAAAGTTTTCCTGTGGTCAGTATGAGTTGGTTATGGTTACAGAAAACGGTGTATTTTTGGATACTGATACAGGCCATCGGATACAGGTGTTGCATCAGGAAAAGACTCTGGATGATTTCTGGGACACGAAAGATGAGAGGATGGATGCCGGCAGATCAGCCGGGTTTGAGGTTGACTCAGATCCTGAAAAGTATAATTCCGCGGACAGAGATTACATAAAATATGCGCTCAGGCAGCAGTCTGATGATGAGACAACAGACTACAGTGAGTATATGCAGATATTCCTTACACCGGATTATAAAGGTGACAGACTGTTTATCTGTATAAATTACAATAAAGATATGGATGATATGACAGAGGCGGAACGAAAAGCGATGTATGATAAGTCATCTGCATGGATACAGGAGATGATGGATGCTGGTGAGTCGACTGATGAGCCGGATGACGATACGGGCAAGATCATTTATTCTGCAAATGCGCTGAAGAACAAGGAAAATTATGCAGACAGTGACACCCTCACCAGTGCATGCCGTACTGTTCAGTATGGACTTCCGTATGGTTATTTGAGAAAAGATGATTCAGATCCGGACTCAGCATATTATGAGTCGGATTCTGGAAAAACATATTTATACATAGCTATAAAAGATTATTCAGCGTTGCTTACGGATGATGAATCGTTGAAAGAGTATGTCGATTCCTATGCGAAGAATGACCACGCCATGCCTCAGGACTGTGGAAGCAAGGAGATGGATGGAAGGGTATTTCATTATTACAGCTATTTTACACAGAACTGGTGTGATGATGGAAGTGTGATCATTGAATATAACTTCAAAGCGTACTGCGATATTGGAGAAGGGCAGATATATACCATATCAGCTCATTCATATACCAATTCTGACGTGATGGATACGGACACATATCTGGAATGTATGAAATTAGATATAAAATTGAATATAAAATAGAAATATGCATAAAAAAGTCTTGTGAATTTGGTGATAGTATTTGCAACTTTGCTGTGATAGAATGGTTAAAGTGGCAAAAACTAACATATTCACAGGACTTTTTGTGTTATAGTGCACAAAATATAGCATACAGATGTATCACGAAGGGTCACAAAAGTTTTATCAGGGAGGGTAATTGATGAGAAAAAGAAAGCTAAGAGGAGGTATAGCTGTACTTTCGCTGGCGACGGCTCTGTGTCTGGCACAGGGCGTAGCGGTCTATGCGGAGGGGACTGATGATGGCAGTACGCTTGTCACGGCAGATCTGTCAAAGGGTATAGAGTACAGGTATTACGAAGGCTCGACCACACGTGTAGAAGGAATCAATCTGAATGGTAATTCTGTCATAATCAGGCAATCACCGAATTCTACGAGTTCAGAGCCGAGACTCAATGTCTACAATGATAAGGATCGGGATGGAGTTCTGGATGAAGGTGAGGAAGCATTTGAGATCGATGGCAGCACAGATATACTTCCATATCAGGTATATGGCGTTTATGGAGAAAAGACTAAGACTCCGATCTCAATCACCGTTGACGGGGCATCCCTTGGGAATGTATGGGGTGTCTACAAAGGCACCATGGAATATGAGAGCACAGGCTCAGATCCTGCAGTTTCAATAACTGTGAACAAGGGATCAAATGTTTCTGCGGCGACATGTTTATATTCGTCAGAGGCTGTAGGATCAATGAAGATCAACATATCTGGAGACTGTAATGTTTCCCAGCTGCAAGGTGCATTGCAGAGCAAGGTGGATGGGGATATTGACGTTGATATAACCGACAATGCATTTGCTGGAACAGTGTACGGTATCCAGGTAGGATATGCCTCAGGAAGCGTGGACGTGTATACGGACAATACGGTTGACGTCGGTTATCTGTACGGAGTGTATGCATCTACCATCGATGGCAGCCTCACAGTGAACAGTATGCTCAAGGCTGACAAGGGCAGTGGATATGTGTATGCTGCGACAAATGGCACATACTCAGGCAAAGATTATGCGGTGAAGGGTAATGTTGTCCTGACGGCAAAGAATGCCAAGCTTGGATATGTGTATGCGGTGACCAATGGCGCTCATACGCTGGGTGGTGTTACTGTGGATATAAGTAACACAACACTTAATGAGATGTATGGTGTGAGCAACAGTGCCAGTGCAGCCGGTGATGTGAGTATCAGACTAAACGGCATAGAGTGCAGTGACAGTTATTCAAGTATGTACGGGGCATATAGTGCAAATATTGCAGGAAAACTTAAATTTGAAGTAATGAATGCAAAAGGAAAAGGCATTTCTGTCTATGGAACCTCAAATTCAGATATATTGGGTGATGTAGATATAGATATAGATGGACAGGGCGCTGAATTTGCTTCAGTATACGGACTCAACGGTGGAACCGTGAAGGGCATGGTAAATATCGATATAGAGAATATCAATGTATCAAGTTCTATGTATGGTATTTACTCAGCCAAGCTTGAACAGTCGTCACCGGAGGGAGCCGATGCCTATGCGAATGTGATAACGCTTAAGAACATTGTCAGCAGTTCATATTACACATATGGCGTGTACTACGTTTCGACTATGGGTTCGACACACATGATCCTGGATAATATAAAGTCAGGTAATTATCTGTATGGATTGGATTTTTCAGGTGCCATAACAGGAAAACTCAAGATGGATATATCCAACTGCAGTGCAGAAAATGTATATATTCTGAGGGGAAATGGCAGTTCACCGACGGTTGTTGGGGATTTTGATCTTACCTTGACAGACAGTGCTTTCAAGAACAGTCTGTACGTGCTGAATACAGCTACATTTGCAGAAAATGCATCTGTTGACATCAGGAATGTCATCAGCAACTTGTGTACAGTGGCATATTCAGGTACATGTGCTAAGAATCTGGATGTCAATATGCAGTATGCAAATGACAAGGCAATTGTCGATGCGGCTGGCAATCCGGTGGTAGACTCATATACCAATGCAGGAAAGGGTGAGTTTAATCTCCTGAGCAGCTATTCGGTTATCGGTGATCTGACTGCGGATCTGTCTAATATCCATTATGCATCGTGCGGTCTTGCAGGTGGCAGCTACAGTGGAGAAGTGAGTGGCATAAATACAACGGTAACTCTGAAGGACAGCAGCTTTGAAAGTACGTATAACGGCAGTACGGTATATCTTTTGAATGAGTATGGCAATGGCTCAAACGATGATTCAGCCATGCAGCTTTCTGCTGACATCAAGATAGAGAATACAGACTTTACAGGTATGAAGAATGCAAGCTTTCAGGTAAATGCGAATCAGAACAGAAAAGTAAGGGTAGCATTTGACGAGACGTGTATTCTCCCTGATGGATATTACATATGTCCTTCATACAATGGTTATGGAGATTCAATTGTCACATATGGAGGAGATGTATACTATGGCGGAGATAAAGTAGTTATAGATAAAGATGTAAATGCTGATAACATCTACTTTGGTAATTATGCCAGCGGAAAATCGACATCTGCTGTATATGCTGTCATTAACAAGGGAGTGACAGTAAGTGCTCAGGAAGGGATATATTTCACCGCGGGTGCAAATATCCTTAACTCGGGAAAATTCTCTGGAACATTTAAGAGAACAGATGATTCATCATACGGTTCTGTATATATGAAAGAGGGCATAGTGGCAGACGAAACGCTGTATGAAAATGCCCATGTATACTACCCGGTTACTCTGGTATGTGATGACAAGGCTGTGACAGTGAGCAATCCTGGCTACACCTGTTATCTTGACAAGGATACTATGTATGCATATGTAGATTCAGTCTTGACGCTGACACCGGTTATCAAGAGAGGATATACACTTGAAAAGGTAGTG